>Ga0209427_10006206_pt1 | contig 13665 bp, 22 predicted proteins | sample DeeMarSWOR136_30_FD_187465 | JGI IMG/M metagenome (GOLD analysis project Ga0209427, IMG submission 187465) | Marine sediment microbial communities from White Oak River estuary, North Carolina - WOR-1-36_30 (SPAdes) (version 2) | ecosystem: Environmental > Aquatic > Marine > Intertidal zone >... | reverse complement strand
GATAATTTGGAAACTAGGCGGATTGAAGACTTGGTTAGGGAAATACATAAAAGAAAAGTCGGAGACAAAGTCAATATCTTCGCTTTGCGCAACGGCAGAGAACACTTCTTTGAGCTTAGACTGAGCATAACACCCTAATTTTTCATGATTCTTGGACCTGTTGATGGAAATTACTTTAACCAAAACGCAATAAAAGAAATCCGGCCGAAACACAAAATCGTTACTGTGGTGGGCTTATCAAGAGACGCTGGCAAGGAGAGACGCAGAGTAAGCTCCTACCTCAAACAACACGGTTTCCGCATTATATCTTTGAACCCTTTTGCAGATGAAGTTCTCGACGAAAAAGCTGCAGAATCCTTCTCGATGTTCCACCTGAAATCCAGAAAACAATGGAGATTGTTGACATTTTTCGACCTTGAAAAGATGTTCCGCACGTAATGGAGCAATCCGTCAAGCTTAAAGCAGCCTGTGGAAGGCCAGATGTGGTATGTATACAATTAGGAATAGTGAATGAACTAGCGGATGAGGCAGCTAAAAAGCTGGATTAGTGGTTGTTATGGACAAGTGCATGATGGTTGAACATAAACGATTTTTCTAATTTGTCCTGCACACTTTTTCTATGCTATTCCGCCTAAGGCCAGTGATGCAATAGTTGCCACAATGATTATTGTTATGGTTTCGATGAGGGTTATTTTCCAGCTCACCCGAGTCTTCTTTGAACGGTAACGCACCAGAAAGATGCCTACAACAGCGCCAACCACAGCCAAAGACAAAATTATGTTAAACGGGTAAAAATTTGCCAACCCTAGATAGGTAATTATGGGTATGCTGCCCGCCAGAAAAGTTGTGGTGCCACAGATTATCGCCGCATAGATATTGGACCTATGTATCTCTCGGTCCAACAAAACGAAGAGTTTCTTTACAAGCAGCAGGGATTTGTTTCGTTCTTTCTTGTCTGGAATGTCACTTAAACTGAAATTCATCAGGTTCTGCAACGTGATAATATCGGCCAAGTCTTCCGTTATGCCGCCTAAAAGAAAGCTGGAAAAGTTTGTTATGGCAACTGCACTCAACGTTAACAGAGCTGCGAATACTGCTATGCTGGGTTCCAGTGCAGCAATGAAAGCTGAGATAATCACAACTAGTCCAGTTATTGAGCCATCAACCAGTCCAGCTACAATCTCCATGATGGGTTCTTTTTTCAAAAGCAGGCTTTCCCACTCTTTACCCATTGTTTTGCCTTGCTTTGTTAACTGAATCGTGCTGTTATGTTCCGTGATTAGCCCTTCCGAAGTCATTTCCTTCAAGGCTTTGTCGAGCTCGTTCATTTCTATGCAAGTATAGTTCGCACAGACCTTGTCGATTCGGCGCTTAAGTGCGGATTTTGGGACTCGTTTGCCTTTACTGAGGTTCAGCAAGACAATTACTCTTATAACGTCAGGCAAATCTTGTATTTCAAAGGACACGGAAACATGTCACCGTTGCACACGCAAGAAATTTCATTCAAACTAATAACTCTTATGTGGCAGAATCCAAATCATCCTTAAGATAGTCCGCATCTAAATGAGATTGCATGTTTTTTCCATTAAAACTTGTGAAAAAGAAAAGGTGAGCATTGTTTTACTATTAATCTATTTTTTCTAAGGCGTTTTCTACTTCCTTGTAATGCGGTTCTATCGTTGGGTCTTCTGTTGTCCACACGTAACGGACTACGCCGTTTTTGTCTACGATGAAAATGGAACGCTTGGCAACCGAGTAGCTTTTGAGTCCTCCGAAATCAGGGTTTTCGACACCATGGTCTTTATGACTTGGCGGTTGTAATCGCTCAGTATTGAGAAGGTCAATCTGTTCTTTTCAGCGAAAGCCTTGTTTGAAAAAGGGTCGTTCACGCTTATTCCGATAACTTGCGCTTTCAGGTCGATTAGTCTCGCCATGGAATCTCGGAACGCACACATTTCTTTGGTGCAGACAGAAGTGAACGCACCGACAAAAAAAGCTAAAACCACTTTTTTGCTGCGAAATTCCTTCAAGCTTCGCGTTTTCAAGTCTGTGTCGGGTAAAGTGAAATCTGGTGCTTTGTCTCCAACCTTGATTTGGTTTGCCATTTCAACACACTCCTCCATTTGAATGACATGTGGGTCTTATAAATTGGTACCGCTTCAGTTAAAAGTGAAAGCAGATGGGCAAATCTTGCTCAGCGCGCAACCGGCGCAATTCGGCTTTTTTGCGGTGCATACGCGTCTGCCATGGAAAATCAACAGGTCGGTGATTCGCATCCACTTGTCTTTTGGCACAATGCTCATGAGGTCTTTTTCTATCTTGTTCGGGTCCTTGTTCTCGGTTAGTCCAATCCGTTGCGCAAGTCTACGCACGTGAGTGTCCACGGCTACGCCTGCGATGACGCCATAAGCATTATTTAGAACTATATTAGCTGTTTTTCGGGCAACCCCCGGAAGCTTGGTCAGTTCCTCCATGGTCTCTGGAACTTTCGAGTTGTACTTTTCTACCAGCATTTTTGCTGAGTTTTTCAGATTTTTAGCTTTGTTGTGGTAGAAACCTGTGGAGCGTATGTCCCGCTCAAGTTCTTTTAGATCTGAGTTGGCGTAATCTGCTGGTTTTGTGTATTTTTTGAACAGTGTCTTGGTTACCTTGTTTATTGTTTCGTCTATGCTTTGAGCGGAGAGCATGGTTGCCACCAGCAGTTCGAGCGGATTCGAGTAGTGCAAGGCTATTTTCGCGTCGGGGTGCTCTTTTTCGAGTAGTTCAATTATTTTAAGCGCTCGGGCTTTGGGTTCAAGGTAGATTTCAAGTTTTGGCATAACAACCCAATTCTTTTTGTATGAGAGTTCTTTCTACAAAAACTTTTACTGTCTGTCCTTCACAAAATAAGATGAGGTGACGTTGATTGAAAATGAAACTTTCCGTTGACGGGGCGGAGATTCCGCTTAACGACTTTGTTGAGAGAATCCTGACGGGTATGGTGGTTGGCGGCGTAAACGCTCTGAAGGGTGTAAAAGAGGACTGGAAAAAAATCGAGATAGAAGTTTCAAAATAAAATGTGAAGGGGTTAGCCAAGAAACTTTATCCGGGTCTTTATCTGCGCGAACATTTCCTTTTTCGCCTTGCATATCGGGCAGACGTAGGGCGGGTCTTCCCTGAAAACCACGTAGCCACATTGCTTGCAGTACCATAGTTTCGGGCCAATCTGGATGTGTTCGTCTTCTTCCTCGGTGACTGTTGCAGGTTTTGTTTCTATTGATGGTGTCGGAGCGCTGAAAGCTCTTGACTGTTTCTCTACGGGTCTGCGTTCGGGAACAGTGGGCAGCGGGGTTTTGCCTTCGTAGACTTCTCTGTTGACGTAGAGTCTACAATAGCATGCGCCATATTCCGCAACGTCGGGGTCTCGATAGTCGCACGGGCAGATTATGTCTCTGTCGTAGTCGAAGTTGCCTGACGCGAGTCTGCAAGGACATGACGGATAGCCGTAGCGTTCCTCGTTAACTCTTAAGCCCTCCAGCAAGCCTTGGAGCAAGTCTGGATCGGAAATGAGGTTGTACCCGTAGGTTTTAGCGTCGGCTTCAGCTCTTTTCTGCACGCTTTCGATAGTTATTTCGGTCAAATTCCAAGTGCCTCCTTGAGCAGGTCTTTGCGGAATCCTGTTACTACGACTTTGTCATCTATTATGGTGGTCGGATAGCTTAGAGGTCCGCCTTTGCTTTGGATTTCTTGGCGGATTTTCTGTTTGTCTTCTTCAGTGCAGAGGTCAATATCTATGTAATTGTATTCAATGTTGTTGTCTTTTAGGTACTGTTTGGTCATTTTGCACCAGACACATGTGCTGAGCGCGTAAAGGACAACCTTATGCTTGTCTTGTTTACCTTGAACTTTAGAAAATTGCATGGTCTCACTTGCTAACCTTTGCGTCAACGCGAATATAACTGTTTAGCTGGCGGGTCATGCTCCGCGAGATGTGGGTTAAGGCGTTTGGAAATCTTTAATTGCCAGTCCTAAACTATTGTAATATTGGGATTCTTATGTCAATCGAAAAGAAGGCAGAAGAGGAAAAGAAGAAAAAATACTACTATTACGGAAAGAAAGAGAAGAAAGCCGAAGAAGTCAAGAAGTAGCGTCGCTACTTAGAAATTTCGGAAGGCACCTTTTGTCATGGATAGGGTCGAAGCGTTCAATCTCGTTTTTCTCTACTGGAACGACTACCCGCGAAACTAAGCCATGAAGGCTGTAGGGCAGCCGAATCAGGCGCATATTACCAGCGGTTACCCATTCATCAATCTTGAAACCTTTTTCTTTTACGTTCTGGGCAATCTGGCGTCTCTCATTTGTGCTTAACGCATAGACTTGAGGGTCGAAAACGTGGATGTGGAATCCTCTGCCCGAGTAAACGATTTTCATGCTTGAAAACTGCGCTTCAAGATGCTCGTAGAGGTTTAGCGCTTGTTCCTTAATCAGCTCTAGTTCTAGCTCGCAGAAAGCTAAGCCTTGGTGGCGCCGCATCTTGTTCGCGAGCGTGCCATGGATAGGGCAGGATATATTTTCTGGGTCAAGGTCGAACGCGAGTTCTTGGCCTGTTTTGCGGTCGTTTGCGTCGTACACATTTCGGTCGTAGTAGGCGGCTTCGGGCAGGAACTCGACTAGGTAATCTTGCAATTCATCCAAGCCCTTGTACTGGTCTATGATTATGGTGATGCCTGCGTCTTCTCGGTATTTTTCTGGATAGATTTTTGTGTGTCTGCCGATGACCGCGGCGAACTTGACTTTTCCTCTGTGCCGTTCCAGCCACTTCTTCACTTTTAGGAGGCTGAACTCTTGTGTGTAAAACCGTTTTCGTTCTTCCAGAGTTGTGTATCGCATGCCTTGCGGCAAGTAGTATCTGGTCATGTAAACCCGCATAGTGTAATCTCTAATGATGGAAATATGTCTTTGGAGTGACTGTTGGGGTGTTGGGCAGAAAGCCTAATATCTGGCGTTGGTGACGGGTTATAGTTAGGTGATAGTTTTTGCCAATAGATCCTGATTTTCAGAAGAACAGAAAAGTTGTTGGCGAACACAATGGGCATAAGGTCTGGGGACCTGTAGAGCCTCCGAAGAAGCTGGGTATACATGGAACCAACGTTGCTGTTGACTGGGACGTATGTACTGGAGACGGCGTATGCGTGGATGTTTGTCCTGTGTCGCTGTATGACTTGGTAGACGCGCCTGGGCATCCGATTTCTGAGAAGAAATCTGATCCTGCCCGAGAGCCAGACTGCATACAGTGCTTAGCCTGCGAGATGCAATGCCCAACCTCCGCCATAAAAATAACTCCTCCGTGAAGAGTCGAATCGCTGACTACCACCGAACTCTCCATTCTTAAGCTCTACTTATTTTCTTAACTTATAGTTTACAGAAACCAGAGTAGAGGCGTTTTTCGAGGTTCGTCTTTGGCTGTACTTGAATTGAATGTATGGGATGAGTTTTTCTGAGACGAGGAAGGCGAGGGTTGCGTAGGCTATTCCGCCTAGGACGTCTACTATATAGTGTTCTCCGAGGTATACTGCACTAAACCATACTCCGAAGGGAAAAATTAGGATGGGTAGTGCTTTTGCTTTTCCGATTTTTAGAGCGTATAAGGAGATTAGCCATGGGAAAGCTGAGTGGAGGCTTGGAAATGCGGCAAACTGGTTAGGCTCGATGAAGTCGTAGATTGTGCGGTATACTGGGACTCCTAAACTTTTGTCAACATCGAAAAGGACTCTGGTGACACCATTCACTCCATACCATGGTGGTGCTACAGGGTACACTAGAAATGTAATCAGTGCGCTATAAGTCAAAATTACAAGGGCTCCTGTGTATTTCCAGTAGTCTTTCGGGTTGGTACGCCACATAAGAAACGCGAAAATTGTGGGTGCAAAGAAATGAATTGAATAGAAAACTGCGCCCATGTAATCGAGAATGGATGTTCTGTAAAACTGTTGAAGCATTACTGTGGGAATGGATCCAAATATTTGAAGCTCGGCGTTTATTGGCTCCAAAACATGAACGATACCTGTTACCGCGCCTACCAAGCCATACATTGCCTGATATGACACGAAGAGCGTTAGGAAAGGAATCCAATCCTTTACGAATCTCTTACTCCACTTGTTGTATGCGGCATAGATGAAAAAGCCCAGAACCAAAAACTCAGGTCCAGGAATTATGTTGTACCACAAACAGAAAATTGCCACCACCAACATGTAAGTGCTTGGAAGAGCAACAGCTAAGACACTGGAAGAACGAGAAGCAAATGCCAATTTCGTGTTATGGTGACCCTCATCTTTTTTGTGCAATTGCTAAAACCACCCCCTTTAACTCCCTTCTAAATCATAGGCTTTATTTGCTCTATTTATATGGTTTTCTTAATTTAGGGACGAAAATGCTCTCCTCGAGTAGATTTACATCATACGCTATTAAGTAACAGCACAAAGGGGGGTTGGACAAAATCTAGTTCAACACATTTTCACGTCTCACTCAGTAATTCAGATTTTTCCACAAAAATTCTTTGTGGTTGAGCTTTTAGTGTTTTAAGTTCAGCTGCTTTGCTGCTTGGTTCTGCACCAAACCCCTTTTCAAAGAAATCTATTGGTTTTGACGCCTAGAAACAGTGGGATATGCTCAGCTTTTTTCTTCTTTGCCGAGTAGAACAGCGTTTATGACGCCGTCGCTGCCTGGGTGAGAGGTGACACGTGCTAGTCCCAATCTGGTTTCTATCTCTGCACCTTTGGTTATCACGCCTCTGCGGTTGTAGTCCACGTTTGCTTTGTTTCTGGCCACGCGTAAAATTTCGGTTTTCTCGGTTTTGCCGCTTTTCGGATCGGTCACGGAAGCGTACTTGTCGTTTAAGACTTTGGTTTTGATTTTTCCACCGTGCCCTCTGGTATTCCGTCTCTTAGGTTCGCCGAGGGTGGTTTCTGCTGGAAAGGAACCTTTCTCATAGTTTCTTTTCACGCGGAAGGCTCGTTTTCTGCCGCCTGTTCGTTTTCTTTTGCGCTGACTGCCATGCCAAACTGACATTTCACATGTACCTTTTCTAATGCTAAGTTCGAGTGTTCACTACAACCGTTATTTTGTCATATAAACGTATCCGTTTGGGCTATTAAAAAAAGCTATCTTTTTTTCTTTCAATCTTCTCAACAGCAATAGCTGTTCCAACGTAAACTGTGTCTGCTAAACCGATGAAAAGTCCTGTTTCAACCACACCTGGGATCATCTTAAGCTTCAGCTCAAGTTCCGAAACATTGTTTATAACTCCAAAATTGGCATCTATGATCGCGTTTCCGTTGTCCGTTATTACTGGTCCAACCTTACCCTTTCCTTCTCTAAGATTTGGTTTGCCACCAACTGCTTCTATTCTACGCTTCACCGCGGAAATGGCAAAGGGCAGAACTTCAATTGGCACGGGTTGATCATTTTCACCTAACACTTTCACCTTTTTGCTTTCATCAGCTATGATAACCTTCAGTTTTGAGGCTGAGGCTACAATTTTTTCTCGAGCTAACGCTGCACCCATGCCTTTGATCAAGTTTAGGTCTGGGTCTATTTGGTCGGCTCCGTCAATGTCCACAGTAAGCACTGGATGCTCTTCAAGGGTGGTCACCGGAATTCCATGGTGGGCGGCCAACAAAAACGCCTGATACGAAGTTGGAACAGCAAGCACGCTCAACCGTTCACGTCTTATCCGTCTACCTAAGCTTTCAATCGCGTAAGCCGCTGTGCTTCCACTGCCCAAACCTACGATGAAGCCATTTTTAACGTGTTCAACTGCTTTTGAAGCCGCTTTTTTCTTGGCTGCTTCCCGCTGTTCCTTTTCAGGATTCAATTTCCATCTGCCCCAGCTTGTCTAAGACTTTTTCCACTTCGTTTCTGATTTCTTCTATTCGTTTTTCAGCTTCACTTTTCGGGCTTGGTTTCGCAGGCACTTTCTTTTTCCGTTGCGGCTTCGCTTTTTCTTCTTCGCTAACCTCTTTCAATTCTTCAGGCATCAGTGTTTTCGGCATCTTCACAGGTATCTCTTTCACAGGCTGGACATCGATTTTTGCGCGTAGTTCTTCCACCTTTGAACTTAGATCTCCGAAGCGTTCGCTGAAAAGTTTCATTAGGTCTTCCTGCATGCCTTCAAGCTCGTGCAGCGCCACTATGGTTTCGTCTTTTGCCATGGATTCTTTGACAGCCATCATGCGGCTTTTGTAGGAGCCTGCAAGTCTTTCGCGTTCTTGTTCGCTGATTTTTCCTTCTGCGTGTGCCTCGTAAAGATGTCTTATTGCGTCGCTTAAAATTTCTCTTTCTAAATCCAAAATGCGTAGTTCATCTTTAGCGTGGGATGCGTCGTTTAACTGCACGCTTTTTGTAACTTTAAAAGGTAAACCCTTGAAGTCTGGTTCTGCTTCAGATTTTTGAAGGGTTTCTGAGGATGTTTTTCCCACCTTTCGCATGGCGTATATGACAATCACAATGGCAATGGTCACCACTATAACTATCGCTGTTATGATTGCAGGATCACCCAATGCCATGTTATCCTCTGTACTTCATTGCTTTTTATGTATATAAAAATTATACAGCGCGTTCCACGCTGTTGTTTTCATGGAGCCTGAAATGGAGAGAACGTGAGATTTTGCGTTGGCTTGCGCGTTTGTTTTGCTGTTAGAGTTTTGCTCCAGTTCGCGTCAGGTAGTGAGCGCGCGAGTAAAAGAGAAAGTGACATGGAGCCTCGGGCGGGCTTTGATCCCGCGACCGCCGCCTTACCAAGGCGGTGCCCCACCAGGCTAGGCTACCGAGGCGCTTGTTCTGTTGTTTAAAGCTCGAATCTGTAATTTCAGGGTCATGTTTTTTCAATGATTGAGCTTGACCTAGTTGACCAATTGCCTTACTGTTAGACATTGAAGTATCTTGAGATTTTAATAAAGTTTTCAGCTCTAAGTCCTCTATTTTGTGGTATTCAAATTGTGGCTTCTTAGATTCATTCAGCCCTTTGTAATGGCGCACTCTTGCATATCTTACATAACCATTCTTGTTCAGAAATAACTGTGCTGAACCAGCTATGTGGCATACTGAGCACTGCATCTTCACACATTCAGTCTTCATCTTGATGTTTCACCTCACTACCTACGTTTAGGCAGGTCCCCTTGAGAGCATTCCAAGCATTTAATGACCATTAAAGAACAATTCTGGAAGATTTAGGTAACTTCACAGAAAAAATGGTCTGTAGGGTCATAACAGAAAATGAAATAGAAAAAAGACAGGATTAGTTGTTCAGTAACAAACTATTTGAATCTCAGCATTAAAAAAGGGCTTCACGTATATTATTGTGGTGGTTTATCTTGTCTGAGAAGAAGGATTTAGAAAAAGCGCTTGAAGATATAAACCTTGATATGGCTCTCAGTGCTGCTGATAAGGTTACAGATTTTCTGGAATGGAGATTGAAAGAACCTTTTGAACGTTACATGGTTGCTAGACTTGTTACCATTTTATACGAGGAAACATTGGATTGTTCATTAGGACTAGAATTTGAGACTAAGATTAGAGACCTTGCAAAACAAAACCCGAGGTAAAGCATTTCCCTGGTTTCAGATTAACTTTTGAATATAGGATTACCTGAACTGTTCTCTACACTTGCGTCTAGAAAGGTTGTTGGAACAGAACTTAACCTTGGATTAACCTTAAATGCTTCAATAATGATGCATAGCAAACCTATTTTATTTTTTGAGACAATATAGAAGATAGTTCTATTTTTCCAGTTGCAAATTAATAAAAGAACTATGGAGCGTCTAGAAAACTTTGAAGAAAAAACAGTCCACATTGTCATAACAAAGAATGAAATAGAAAAAGGGGAAGATGGCTTTGCGTTAGTGTTTTTTGTTGGTTGCTACATGTCATGAGCCATTGTAAAGATGGATGTGGGATCTAGGTAGATGCTCCAGGATTTCATGAAATTCTTGCCTGCTTCTGTTCCTAGAAATGATACCATTGCATCTAAATCAGATACTTCAATCTTAGCAACGTACATGTAAGGAGGTTCTGAAGGCATTTCTCCTTTTGGTTCAGATACTGCTGGGGCTAGAACCTTGTCTATCTTCCACGTGTTGAAGGCTGTGCACCATGGTGCTCCTCTCATTCCAGGAATCTTTGTGTCAGTTAGGTATTTGTCATATTCCTCTGTCATTTGTTTGTCTTTAAGGTTGTATACCGCGAAAAGAGTTGGTATGCACTCACTCTCCTCCTCCAAAATAGTATGTTACCTCTTTTTAGTTTTGGGATTGGAGAGATTTTATTAAAGACAGTTAAGAAGCGTCTAGAAAACTTTTCCTAAAAAATTTTATAAAAAACAAGGATTGTACCTGTTCTAATCGTTGGTATTATATATTTTGCCTTATTTGATATAACGATGTGGTCTGATATGACTAAACATTCCGTTGCTGGGTTGGTTTCAATAACAATTCTTTCTGGATTAATGATAGTTTTTAGTTTTCTTTTTAATGAATATGGTGAGCCAAACATCTCACTTATTTTATTGTTTGCAGGTTTACTTTTGGCTGCTGTTTTAGTGGTTATTGTAGTATTGCAAGGGGATTCTGAAAACAATTAGAAATTTAGTGCCAAAACCAAATAGCCCCCTATGTGTAGGCAGGTCTCTTGAGAGCACTCCAAGTATATAATGACCACCAAAGATCAATTCTGGAAGGACTGGGAAAATTGGATGTAGAGATTTTTATATTTATTTATTCTTTTATCTCCTCATGACAAAGGTTGTTATTAGAAAGGCAAAATGTAGCGATGCTGCTCAAGTAATTAACCTTAGCAAAAAATCAATTGCAGATGATTATGGTCATTTTCTAACTCACGAGTCCATGAGTCCATGGATTAATGGTTCTAAGATGGACAATTATGTTAAGAATATGATTCCTAACATGTTTGTTGCTGAGGTTAACCAACAGATAATTGGTGTGGTTGCTGTTGATTTTGCTGTTGTTGGTTTGATTTGGGTTGATAAGGAATTTAGGAGAAGAGGTGTTGGTTCTCTTCTTATGAAAAGAGCTGAAGAAGAGCTTGTTTTGGGGGGATTTGTTTTGGCTAGGGTTGAGTGTTTTGAGGAGAATGCGGGTGGTCTTTTCTTTTACGAGTCTTGTGGGTGGAGTATTCACAATACTAGATTTGATTATGATGCAGGAGTTAATGTGGTGGTATTAGAGAAACAGCTTTGATATAGAAAATTCTGTTCTCTGGAAATCTTCTTATTCTGATTGCTTCTTTTTGTTATTGTTTGCTTTTCTCCTCAAATAATCAAAACCTAGAGGTTGTTTGCATTGGCATTAAAACAAATTCAGGGAGCGTTATAGAAAAGCTTGAAGATTATAGAATTGTAGTTGTTTTCGTAGTATGTTCTTTGCTAATTGATGATATGCTAAATTATTGAATAATACACTAGCAATACTCCGATAATGACTTCAAATAGAATTGCTGAAAGACCACCAATAGCTGTAAAATCTTTGGCGTTAGGTTTTGCAAGTTTTATAACAGTAGTGAAGCCAACGAGAATGCTGGATATAATTCCCAGCCATCCGACAATTTCTGGTATAATTCCAGAAGTAACCAAAACAAGTGAAAAAGACATTGTTCCAATAGACCAACAGATCATCGCAAATTTGAATCTGTTGTCTTTTGTATTAAATATTACACGAGCTAAATTGCTTAATGATTTCTTTTCAGTATCATTGCTGTTTGAGTATTTTCTCGCTATATTGAGAAGTCCCCAATAGTTCGGTTCATTAATAAATTGGATTAAGCCTTCTCCTGTTCTAAAGATAAGCCAAGCAATTCCAAGTGCAAGATTATAGGAACTGAAAGCAATAAATAGCAATACAGTTAGCGCTATCACGCTGCCATGTTCTATCAGTGCTAACATGATGCCACTTTTGAATTTATTTGGATTATTGCTAATCTTTTGCAAGTCAGCATCTGGGTTATAGTCCTCTTTTTCCATTTTGTAGCCAAATGTCGCCATTATAATATTTAAAACCAGAATGAATAAAAAGAGAAAACCTGATAGGAACATTTCAATAATCAATGAGAGCTCTCCAGTTCATTGTTCTTTTCTATTCATTTATTAATATTTTCATAATGCTTGTTTGCTTTTGGAGTCTTTGGATATTAGTCTATAAAACATCTGCTATTTTGGTCAATCATGTTATGTAGAAGTTGGTTATAATATTGTTTGGAATGTGCTAATATGAACCCGTTACAGGTCTTAGCTGTTTGCGGAATGCTTAGTCCAATCTTGTATACTTTGATGTGGATTCTTGGTGGCTTTTTGAGGTCTGATTACAGTCATGTTCGTGATGACATAAGTTCCTTGTTTGCTGTTGGTGCTCCTAGAAAGCGCATCTTTAATGCAATTATAATTGTGTCTAGTGTTTTGTTGTTTGTTTTTTATCTTGGTTTACATTGGGGTATGAGCAGTGGACAGGGGCCAATCATTGGACCTCTTATCTTTGTGGTTAGTGGATTTATGGGAGTTCTTGTTGCATTCTTTTTTCCTCTTGATGTTGGTGGAGAAATTGTAACTTATAGGGGTAAGTTGCATCTGATCCTGGTGATTTTGTCTGGTTTTTTGAATATTGTTGGGATGGTAGCTCTTTGGTTTAGATTGGTTCCTGTTGGTGTTTGGAGTGATTTTGCTTGGTTTTCTCTTATTTCAGCAGTTATTTCACTTGTACTTGTTGTTTTTTCACTTGTTTTTATTAATAGTAAGTATAGGGGTTTGGTTGAAAGAATCATGGTTACTCCTTATCAGCTCTATTATTTTGTGATTAGCTTGATGGTATTTCTAACAAATTGAGCTTGTTCTTCCGGTATTACAGAACAATTCTGGAAGGACTGGGTAACTTTACTAAAAAGTTCTACTCATCTTCAGCTAGGAATCATTAAGTTATAGTCCTGTTTGGTATGGAAATCTCGGCCATTTTGTTTTAATTTCTGTGGAAATGCAATTTGGAAAAATATTTTTATCTTGCCCTTGTAGTCTGTTTTGAAGGGAAAGAAGAGAGGGGTCAGTTCGACTCACCTCCTTCTAGCTTCTCTCTTCTTTCCCCCCTAACAGTAAAGAACAGCAAAATTCAGTATTACTGCTGACAATTTTTAGAATTTGCTAAGTAGGTTTTATGAATATTTGATACTGCAAGATTCATTAAAGACCTGTTTTGGAGCGTCTAGAAGACTTGGCAAAAAGTAAAAGTTGCCTCTTAATTTTGACTGTATCAAACCAAAAATGTTAGATATGCAACAAATGAACTATGAAGAGGGAACTATTGTCTCTTATTCCAGCGTTTGAGTTAGGTTTATGGAATGCTTGGATTTTAATTCTTCCAATCATAATTGTTTCTGTATTTGGTGCTAAGACATTAAGTAAAAGGAAGTCTGAAGAAAGCCCAAGTTTTCCATTGAAAGTGAAAGCAGTAACTATTCTTTATTTTTCAATAGAGATTTTATCATATGCTTATAGCATATTTTTACCTTTAGAATTAAGCACTATCTGGTTTGTTGTTGGTCTACTAATTTATTTGCCTGCCTTTTGCTTTCTAATAATGGGATTGTTGAATTTTGCTGCTACACCTGCAAATGATTTGGTAACTACAGGCG
>Ga0209427_10006205_pt1 | contig 13668 bp, 10 predicted proteins | sample DeeMarSWOR136_30_FD_187465 | JGI IMG/M metagenome (GOLD analysis project Ga0209427, IMG submission 187465) | Marine sediment microbial communities from White Oak River estuary, North Carolina - WOR-1-36_30 (SPAdes) (version 2) | ecosystem: Environmental > Aquatic > Marine > Intertidal zone >... | reverse complement strand
GTTTTGGAGAGATCTATTCGGGTCATCGGGGCCCGATCCCACAACTTAAAGGACATTCATTGCGAGATCCCTCGGGGAAAAATCACGGTAATAACGGGAGTCTCGGGGTCGGGGAAATCCACCCTGGCCTTTGATACCCTGTTCGCCGAGGGGCAGAGGAGATATATCGAATCCCTCTCCACCTACGCCAGGCAATTTCTGGAGAAGATGGATCGTCCCGATGTGGACGCCATTGTGGGTGTTCCACCAGCAATTGCAATCGAGCAGCGGAATACGGTTAAGAACGCCCGATCTACGGTGGGGACGGCCTCGGAGCTGTACGACTATCTTCGGCTCCTCTTTGCCAAAATAGGCGATACCACCTGCCCCGATTGTCGAGAAACGATCTCTTCCGACACTATCCCCACATCGGTTCAGCGGATTATCGACCGATTCGAGAATCAGCGGATCCACATCATCTCACCGCGGGAGATCAAAAAAGGGTGCAACCTTGCTGTTGAGGTGAGGAAACTGGCCAGGGGTGGCTTTTTCAGGGTCTTTGATGAAGGCGGGGTGACGGATATTACCTCGTTATCCCTCGATGAATTGGAGGCCGAGGGGTCTATTCGTCTTCTGATTGATCGTGTTGCGGTCAAGAAGGGAGATGAAGGACGGTTGGCCGAAGCGTTGCAAAACGCCTTTGTCCAGGGAAAGGGAGTGGCCGAAGTAGTTGGGGAACAGGGGGTAGTAGTCAGATTCAACCAGGCATTCGTCTGCAACCGGTGCAACAGGAAATTTCCCAAGCCGGAGCCACTGCTCTTTTCCTTCAATAACCCATTGGGGGCATGTCCTGCCTGTCAGGGGTTCGGCAGGGTCATCGGTGTTGATTTGGAAAAGGTTATCCCCGATAAGGGGAAATCCCTCAAGGAGAGGCCCATTGCCCCGTGGAACTCGCCCGCTTATTGTGAAGGCTACGATTATCTTTGGGAAAGGTGTCGGAAAAACCGGGTGCCGATGGGAAAGCCTTTCAGCCAGTTGTCCCGAAAGCAACAGGATATGGTTATATCTCTCATTGATGATTTCTTTCAGTGGATGGAGACCAAACGGTACAAGGTCCATGTGAGAGTTTTTCTCAGCAAATACCGGGCCTACACGACGTGTGAACAATGTCACGGCACCCGTCTGAGGGAGGAAGCCCTGAATGTCCGTATTTCCGATAAGAACATCGCAGACCTCTGCCACATGAGCATTGAAGATCTTCACGACTTCTTCACGATGCTGAAGCTGGATCCGTTGAAGGAGGAAGTCGCGGGGAGAATCCTCAAGGAGATTCGAAATCGGATCCGATACCTCTACCATGTAGGATTGGGTTACATCACCCTTCACCGGCAGACCCGGACCTTAAGCAGCGGAGAGTTCCAAAGGATTAGCCTTGCCAGGGCCCTCGGGAGCGCCCTCACGGATACACTCTATGTACTGGACGAACCGAGCATAGGGCTTCATGCCCGGGACAACTGGAGGCTCTTGGAGGCCCTTAAGAGCCTGCGGGAGGGGGGCAATACCATCGTCGTCGTGGAACACGACTCGGATATCATCCGGGAATCCGATGAGATCCTCGACTTGGGCCCTGGAGCCGGGAGAAATGGCGGAGCCCTGATGTTTCAGGGAAATTACCGGAAACTCTTGAGGCAGGAGAAGTCGAAAACCGCCCAGTATTTGAGGCGGAGAAAAAGTCTCTCAAATAAACCGCCCGTACGGAAGCCCACAGAATTTATCCGTATCCGCAACGCCAGGGAGAATAATTTGAAAAATGTGGATGTTACGATTCCTCTAAGGGTAATGGTCTGTGTAACGGGGGTCTCGGGGGCGGGGAAGACAACCCTGGTCAATAACATCCTTTACGCGGGGGTTAAAGGTCTCAATGACGGCAGGTACGAAAGGGGTGCCTTCGACGCCATTGAAGGGCTCAACCAGGTTAAGGATATCATCATGGTCGATCAATCGCCGATTGGCAAGAGCCTCAGATCCAACTCCGCAACCTACATCGGAGCCTTTGGGGAGATCCGAACCCTCTTTGCCAATACCAGGGCGGCCAGAAGGGCTGGCTTAAGAGCGGGGCATTTTTCCTTCAACGTTCCGGGGGGGAGGTGTGAAAGCTGTAAGGGGGCGGGAATGGTCATCCTGGACATGCAATTCTTGGAGGACGTCGCGGTAACATGTGAGCAGTGCCAAGGGAAACGTTTCCACCCAGACATCCTCAAAATCCACTATCGGGATAAAACCATTCATGACGTCCTTACTATGACCGTCGATGAGGCCCTTGAATCCTTCCTCGATAATGAGAAGATTGCCTCGAAGCTCCGGGTCTTTGCGGACGTGGGACTAGGGTACCTGACCCTTGGGCAACCTACCAGCACCCTCAGCGGGGGCGAGGCACAGAGGCTGAAGTTGGCCCATTATATCGCCAATGCCGAGAAATCCCAGAACCTGTTTATCTTTGACGAACCCACAACCGGGCTCCATCTCGCAGACATCGACTCGTTGCTCAAAACCTTCAACAGGCTGTTGGACCAGGGTCACTCCCTGGTGATAATCGAACACAACTTAGATGTGATCTTCCATGCGGACTATATTATTGACCTTGGCCCGGAAGGGGGAGACAACGGAGGAAGGGTTGTGGCCTCTGGAGGGATAGACGAGGTGATGGCCTGCGAGCAGTCATATACGGGTCAATTCCTCAGGCGAAAATTTTTGTCCTCAGTAGTCGTACCACCCACCCCCCGTTTTCCTTCCCATGCGGCCGGCCCTGATGAGGGTCTTGAGCAAACTAGGTGAGGACCATTTCAATTCCTTGGTGAGCTCCCCGTGGAGATATTCCATTACATGGTAACCGATATCGTTGCCGGTTAGGTCCATCAGTTCAAAGGGGCCCATGGGGTAGTTTAATCCCAACTTGACCGCTTTATCGACATCTTCGACCGTGGCAATACCCTCCTCCACGATTTTAATGGCCTCGATGAAGTGGGGAATCATAATACGATTAACCACAAAGCCCGGGGAATCCTTTTTGACCTCAATAGGCTCTTTTCCCATCTTCTTGGCCAAATCGATAACGGTCTTAATGGTCTCATCGGAGCTATAGTGACCTCGAATAACCTCTACGAGCCTCATGAGCTGAGCGGGATTGAAGAAATGCATTCCGGCAACCTTATCCGGGCGGTTGGTAGCCGAGGCTATTTCAGTGATGGAGATGGAAGAGGTATTGGTACAGATGATGACCTCAGGGGCAACGAGGGCGTCAAGTTTCTCAAAGACGCCTCGTTTAATCTTTAAATCCTCGAGGACAGCCTCGATAATGAAATCGGTATCCTTCAATTCCTCGATGTGAGTTGTCCCCTTGATCCTTCCCAACACCTCCTTCTTCTGCCCCTCGGTAACCTTGCCTCTCTCGATGCCTTTCGTGAGAAACTTGTCAATCGAGTCCAGCCCTTTCTGCACGAACTCATCCGCGACGTCCTGCATAAGCACATTACATCCAATTTGAGCCGCCACCTGGACAATCCCGCTGCCCATAGTCCCCGCACCTACTACGCCGATTTTCCGAATAGTCATGGGAAATCCTCCGTTACGTGTATCCGTTTCTTACAATCCCCCCTATCATAACAAACCTGGCGTGTCAATAGTATCGGAACTGGAATTTCTGATGTTCTGGGGAATCCCGTTGTCCCTGAGCGTAGTCTTTTGGGGAATTGGAATGGTGGATTGTTGGCATAGTGGAATAATGGGCATCAAAATCGGAAACAACAGGATTTTTGTTTTTCTTCTTACCCCACCATTCGAGTCTTCCAGTTGGGGTAAGGCTCCTGAATTCCTCTATAATCAACAAGTTACAAGAATATTTCCCATAAATAGGGAGGGACCTTCAGACCAAAAGCACCTTGACAGTCGGGTTGCCCTATTCGTAAAGTGGAGGCCACGAAGGCCTTGCGACGGAGAAAGAAATTATGAGACTGGGCTTGGCCCGCGGGAGGTGAACTCTATCGTGGAACGCCTTTCCCCGTTGATTGAGCTGATACCCTTCGATGATTCGTACTTCGATCTCTTGATCGAATGGTCACCCACATCGGAGTTCTTGCTCCAGTGGGCGGGGCCAGGATTCACTTACCCCCTTACCCACGACCAGCTCAGTCTTCTCCTCCAATCGGCCTCCAATAAGCCGGCGAGAGCCTATGTCTACAGCGTTCGGAGTCGAACTGATGGGCGAATCATCGGCCATGGTGAACTAGGCCGTATCGATCGACACAACCTCAGTGCTGAGGTTATGCGCATCCTGGTAGGTCCTCCCGATCTGAGGGGAAAGGGGTACGGGGGAGCTACCGTCCGGGAACTGGTCCGGATCGGGTTCATGGAACTGGGATTGCACCGCCTCGACTTGAAAGTCTTCGATTTCAACGGTTCTGCGATCCGGTGCTATGAGCGAGCTGGATTCAGGCACGAAGGTACCCTCCGGGAAGCCCGCAAGCAGGGAGACGAGTACTGGAATACGCACATTATGGGCCTCCTTCGCCACGAGTGGGAAGGTGCGTAAAAAGGCCCTGGAGCTGAGCACTTGATACCTTCGCTGGTTTGGCCCAGTCGAGGCGAAGTCCACCGCCATAAATGACCCTTGTTACTAACGCTCCTTCCGTGCTTGACATTACCGTCAAAGCCTGACAGACTTCTTCTTGTTGACCGCCATATGTTTTCTCTCGGGTGTTTAAATCTCTCCGCAATCTAGGTCACGTTCTTGTCGGGTACAATACACTGCTTTATCCAATTGACGCATGCTTGTTGAGGGTGAAAGGGATAATAGTATTCACCCATAACCTCAGGGACTGGTTCCAGCACTGAGAATTCGAGGGGGCGGGAGAACAGGAGTCCAGGAAACATGAATACCATACCTTCAGACGGTAATCAGGTACCCAGGGGGTATCTGTCAGAGGAACACAAGCGGAAGTTTACCCTCACCGCGGGGATCCTGGGAGCAGCCTTTTTCGTAATGCAGTTCATCCTTCCTCCCATACTCATGTTTGCCATCATGCCTGGCATGATGTTCTTCGGGGATTCCTGGATGAAGGCGGCAGAGCCGCAACGTGGGGTGTACTGGGAAAAGGGTATCTGGTATGTGGAAACATCTTTTTCCCCTCGGTCGTCTGCTCAGGGTCGAACAACACTCAAAAAGCTGTATCTTGAGGGAGAAGAAGGCCCGGAGACTGTTGGTTCATTGCCTATGGGAAACCCCTGGCTGCTTGCGGGAACCGACAGGCTGTGGATAATCTCGTCCTCAGCCGTGGGATTTTATCAGAATGAAAAGATACGTTTTATATCCGAGGAAAAAACTTTGGGAGACATATCCCGACCTTTTCTGTATGAAGGTCATCCAGCAGTGGTTGAGGAGCGGCCGACGGGTCTCACAGTGATGGTATTTTTTGAGGATACCTGGCAGGAGAAGCTTCGGTTCACACTAAAATTCCAGGAAAACCGCGGCCGTATCCATCGCTATGTGCAAGTTCTGTCGAGCGAGGGAAAGTTGCATCTGTTCCTCAAATTTGGAAAGACGCTTTATTACCGGGAGGGGCCGCCCCCGGGGGAAATAGATGACCGGAGCGCATGGCAGCCCGTTGCGGAAGTTGGGTGTAATTGGGTTGCCGTTTTGAACGATGGAGAACCGGTTGTCTTTCATGGTGGGACACGGGACGGTTCCTCCAAAATCGTCGGCTTGAGGCTGCAGGGGAAAACCTGGAGGCCATTCTTTACCTACGAGGGGTGGATGATGAGTGAAGTGGGGGTATATCCCCTTGGGCAACCCGATAGGTTCGCCATGTTGTTGCAGTCATTCCCGGGATCACTTCGTCTGGTGCAGGTTGAAGGGGCACGAGTTATTAGCGAAATTCGTCACGGAAGTGGGTTCCCATTCCCGCGTCATTTCATGGTTATGATGCTGGTATTCCACGGGCTGACACTCATTTTGCCACTGATCCTCGCTGTCATACTCTCAGGGTTCATGATGAGGCACAGGGTCTGTGAGCACAGAGCCGGATACGTTTCAATGCCCTTTGCATCGCTCACACGAAGGGCATTAGCCCAGATTGTAGATTTCTTTGTTCTCGGCGCACCTGCCATAGCAGGAGCTCTTCTTCTATGGCCCATCTATGACATAGAGAAGATGTTCACCTATGGCCCCGGTCATATCCTGACAGGACTTGGGATGATGTTCGGAACACTGCTCTGGGGGATTGTGGGTCTTTTTGTTTTCAGTTTTCTCGAGGGGAAATGGGGGGTTACCCCCGGCAAATGGGCCCTCGGAATCAGGGTTCTTGGAACAGAGCTGCACCCCTGTGGGTTTGGGAGGGCACTTGTCAGGAATCTTCTCAAATTCATCGATGGCTTTTTCAACTTCACGATTGGCATTCTGCTCGTCGCCTTGACCGAAAATTGGCAACGCGTGGGAGACATGGCTGCCCGTACCGTGGTCGTCGATGTGAGGAGGGAGGAGATATTACTCCTGAGATGAACAACTATGGGTTCGTTCAATGGGAATATTTTAGAGGTCTGTTAGTATTTCTTCTCATTTCGGGCTTCGGAATATGGTTAATATTGAGAGCAGATAGAGGTGAAACAACATTTTCGAAAGGCATGCGTAGAGTTCCACCATGGTTTCTTATTCTCATGGGATTATTTTACCAGTACCTATACTATGGTACATCTACCTAGGAGTTAGAGCTGGCTTCTTTTAAACGTAAACCTATCCCACAATACTGATAACTCGCGGCTGCAGCCATACGCGGATGGGCTGCGCCGCCTATCTCCACCGATTAGGCAATCCGTCAAAAGTGGATAGAACTAAGATAATAGGGACAATCTTACTGAAAGAGGTATTATCATGAAATCTTTAGTTTTATTTTTTTCTGCATGTTTGATCTTATGCGTTGTTCAACCCCTTTTCGCCGGTGACAGTTTTTTTGAATTATCACCGGAAACAATTGAAGAAGCTATCCAATATGGCGCAAGCGCTGATTATAAAATTAACGAATTTGGTGGATACGATATGGGACTCAATAAATTTTCGTTAGGCAATAAAACCGGGTATCTAGATCTCCTCACTCCGTTTGTGAGAGTCTCCAGCTTGTCTCTAAAAATGAAGAAATCAAAAAAGAAAGTATCCTTTGAAGAAGCGAAAGAACGGACTAAGAAGCCGGTCGAATTAAGGGTGTTTCTCTACGTCAGGAAAGAAGACTTAAAAGATCCCATACAGTGTCTTATAAAAACGAGTGAAGATTCGTTGGATATAAGTGGTATGGTAATGGAATTTAGCATGTGCGACGATAAGACCGATGACTGTGTGAGATCACTTGCCTACCTATTTCCAGTCATAGATTTGAAGAAAGAACAAACGTTTCAAATCATGTTGAAAGGGGAGAAGCTTGGAGAAAAAGTAGTCGAGATAAAAACGAGCCAGATCAAGTGAGAATGGAGAGGAAACTAAAAGTAAAAGCGGACGTTGGTGCAGAACGTGCAAAAAGAACTCGATTTTTTCTCTTGATTTCCTTAATCTATTGACGGTCGGAATCACCTTCGGTATCCTGAGCACCTGGTGTCAGAATGTCAATGACTTTCGATCAGGAGATCACAAAGCAGTTTCCGCACGAACGTCCCCTTCTTCCTTCCTTAGAACCCGACGCTTACTTCTCGAGGGTAACCTAGGGGCAAGGATAGATAGCATATGAAAGAATCAAAGAAGAGCGCGACCCTCAAAGATGACGATCTGATAAAAGAGATCACCTTGCTTATCCGATCACGTTATGGCCTTATCTGCCTGGAGACAGTAGAGGAGGAACGTGCCGAGAGCCTGTTGAAACATCTAGCCGACTATATGCGCTTGCCGTTTTTCGTCTGGAGTATTAACCATGGGTTGCAACGTGCCGTTTTTAGAAAGACCGTCTACGGCACCGCTGATCCCAAGATGGCGCTGGATCATATTGCGATCTCCAAGTTTCCTGCTGTTTACCATTTGCAAGGCCTTGGACCATTTCTTGATGAGGATAGGGTATTGGGTGCAAAGCTTACTCAAGTCGCCCGCAGCTTCACAAAGATTGAAGGGGCTCTGGTACTTACCGGGAGAGATATTCAGATCCCCGAGGCGGCAATGCCACATACCGCATTTTTAAGTCCCTCTCCCCCTAGGCGGCAAGATTACGCTGACCTGATTCAACAGATCTACCGTGATCTCAGTACCCGGATGCAAGTCAAGGTGGAGATGAGCAAGAAAGACCTGAACCAGTTGCTCAATAACTTACATGGCTTGACCCTGCTTGAGGCTGAGAAGATCCTTACGAAGGCCATTATTGAAGATGGACGGCTTGCCCCTGATGATCTCCAGGCTGTTATAAAAGCTAAAAAGGCCGTTATCGAACGTGAGGGTTTGTTAGAGTATTTTCCTGTTGAAGCAAGCATGTCTGATATTGCAGGGCTGGTGCGATTGAAGACATGGCTGGCCCAGCGGAAATCCATCATTACCGAGCCCAAACGGGCTGAACAATATGGCTTGGTTTTTCCCAAAGGCATTCTGCTCCTGGGTGTCCCGGGTTGTGGTAAAAGCTTATGCGCCAAGGCGGTGGCCATGGAATGGAGGCTGCCATTGCTCAAGATGGATCCATCTAACCTCTACAATAAGTACATTGGGGAAAGCGAGAAGAATTTTAAACGGGCTATGGTAACATCCGAAAAAATGTCCCCTGTAGTACTTTGGATTGATGAAATAGAAAAGGCCTTCTCCTCTGGCGACGAAGATGGTGGAGTATCCTTGCGGGTTTTGGGCCTCTTTTTGTCTTGGATGCAGGAACGCAAAGGCGATGTATTTGTGGTGGCAACATGCAACGACGTGACGAGATTGCCGCCTGAGCTTTTGCGCAAAGGCCGTTTTGATGAAATTTTCTTTGTTGATTTGCCACAGGAAAAGACCAGAGAAGCGATCTTTAAGATTCATCTCAGCCGCCGGGGGTATGATCCTAAAATTTTTGATCTGTGCAAATTGGCCGAGGCAACAGATGGTTTTAGTGGAGCCGAAATTGAACAGGTAGTTGTTTCAGCCTTATATACAGCCTTCTCGGAAGGTACCCCGTTTACCACGAATCTCTTATTGGAAGAGGTCCAAAAGACGCGCCCTTTGATGAAGACTCGAGCTGAGCATATTCAGGCATTGCGGCAATGGGCAAAAGGGCGTACCGTAAGCGCACAGTAATTTAAGAGAGGGGGAGTGCGAAAGGGGTCACTCATTGGTTGCGGCACAGCAAGTTCGCGCAGTCTTAAAGGATAGGGATGGTTGTACACCGCTTCACCTCGCGACCTATAATCGTCACAAAGAGGTTGTCCGAATATTGGAAGCGGAAAGAGCTATTGAATAACACGGAAAATCGATAAACAGGGACGCCTTCCCATGAAAATTCTCCTGGTGGTTTTCGCAATTATCGTTGTCGTCTTTATCATCGACGTCGCGAACCGAGCCAGAATACGTCGTCTTAGAGAATCCGGCATGTATCCGCCGCCCGGACAGGGGGCAGTTGGTGACGTTGAGCGGCTTATCATGCTTAAGAAGAAAATTCCGGCAATAAAGCTCTACCGGGAGATCAACGGTGTAGATCTGAAAACAGCGAAAGAGGCAGTTGAAAAACGTACCGTATACTTGCGAGAAGGTGGGCATTTCAATCCGTAGGCACCCCTCACTGCCTGATTAGTCAATGCAGTAAACGCAGTAAATCGTTCGGCTGATCTGGAGTGTAAGGCGTCTTACAGTAACGAGCTTACTTTAAGGAGTACCACAATGGAAAAGATTGGATACATTCTCCTTTCGATTGTTGCTTTATTTTGGTTAATAGGTATGGTGATCGGGCTCATAGCGATATTTCCTTTTGGCATAATCGGACTTTTGGGAATAACAGGAATTGGTTGGTTATTCGTCAAGGTGCTTAGGGAAAGGCTGAAGAGTAAGGAAGACGACTATTACTCTAAAACGGTTAAGAAATAGGGGGAGAGAATGCTGATAACAACCCAGGATGAGTTTTCGGATTACGAAATTGGTGAAACGTTAGGTTTGGTCAAAGGCAATACAATCAGAGCAAGGCATGTGGGTAAAGACATATTGGCAGCATTAAGAAATGTGGTAGGCGGTGAAATTACCGAATATACAAAAATGCTTGCAGAATCACGAGAACAAACCCTTGATAGGATGATTTCTGAAGCGGACCGTAAAAAAGCTGACGGCATTGTCTGCCTTCGTTTTACAACGTCATCGGTTATGGCGGGTTCTGCAGAGCTCCTTGCATACGGAACTGCCGAAAGGCTAAGGAAAAAACAGTACTAGGACAGGTTCCCAAACAAAGAGCGTTCCCCTTTTTTGGGGGAGCTTAGCCAAGGGATTTCCTCCATCTTTCCCCTTTCCGTTGCCTCCCTTCCAATCCAGATATTGGACTTAATCTCATGGGTAACTTATAATCATTGCAGTTTCGCTCTTGTTTGAAGGATTAACTAACAATTTGCTCCAGATCATAGCTAACCATGCGGCCGAATTCAGCTATTCGGCAATGCGTTATTGTATGGTTAGTACTGGGAAGGGGTGCACTTATTTTCACTGCGGTCAATACTGTGAAGGGAGAGTCATCCATGACAAGTCGCGATAAAGAGACTCATCATGGCCCAGAGGACTCGCCCAGGTCATCATCTGAAAAGGAGTACCAAGTTTCTTTTTGACATATTTTGATTGTGGGAGTCTCACTATGCCAATCGTTGAGAGCAATAGTAAACAGATCAGTTACGTCACGGGCAGGCGTGGGATACAGGAGGGTCTGAGGACGCTGGTTTTCGTTCACGGTTCCGGGGGGAGCCGGCTCCTTTGGAACTACCAAAGGCAATTTTTCGAAAAGTTGTTCAATGTTGTTATGGTGGACCTCCCGGGCCATGGGGAGGCACGGAGCGAAGGAGAGGAATCGGTGGGAGCCTATGCAAGACATCTTTTCCATTTGATCCGAGGACTACCAATGAACGTGGTCTGTCTTTTCGGCCACTCCCTTGGAGGGGCGGTTGCCCAGGAATTCTCCCTCCTTTATCCTCAGCACGCAGAGGCCCTGGTTCTCGTAGGGACCGGCGCACGACTGAGGGTTTTGCCCGAGATCCTTGAGGGTATTCAGGAGAGATTTGAAGATGCCGTAACGCTGATCAACGAGTATGCCTTTTCCAAAACAACCCCGGCGGACCTTATTCAGCAAAGTATTGAGTCCATGTCCAAGACGAAAAGAGATATTCTTCACGGGGATTTTAGCGCCTGCGATCGATTCGATATCATGGACCGAGTGGAAGATATCCAGGTTCCCACCCTCGTGGTTTGCGGCAGCGATGATTTGCTGACCCCTCCCAAATACGCTCACTATTTGGCCGAGAAAATTCCAGGTGCGAGATTGGAGATCATCGATGGTGCCGGACATATGGTCATGATCGAAAAGCCCCACGAATTCAACAGCAGAGTCATGGAATTTCTTCAGACCCTGAGTGATCTGCACAAATGATGCATCCTTCCGGCAAGAGAATGAAATCAGCAGCGACCACCGGCACTAAAACCCATTCCTTGACCAAGAGGGATGATTTCCGCCGTTGCTTGATCGAGGCCACCCCTCTTTTTGAATAGAAGTCGAAATCGTCATTCCTTTGATCTGTTCGATGAGGTGGCGCAGTGTTAGTAGTTTTTAGGTGACGTTTTGTGTGGAGTGTGATAAACTGTTTTAGCTAATTGACAGGCAGCATTATGAGGAGGTGCGTTAGAGAGCTCAGCGAAGCGATATAAAAGGTTCCTTGTCTTAATTCCGTCAGTGACGAGAAAACTCCTTAGTGTGTGGAGGTCATTTGTAAATGTACCTCAGCATGAGACGGCTTCTGTTGACAATAACCATCGTTAATCTTTTGTTTCTCCTCGGTTGTGCATCTACTCCTCCAGCTCAGGTCACCTCGGATGAGCTTGGGATGCTTGCCGAGATTCAGAGGGAAAGAGGGGAGAGAAGCGCACAAGTTGCTTCAAAGTTATTACACAAGACCAAGGCCGTTCGAGAGAAAGCAGGTACGGAAAGGGCCTTGCAATATCTTATGAGAATAGGTGTGCATTATCCCTATGAGGCATTGAAGATCCGCAGAACACTCTTCGCCGACCACCCGCCGACCCAATTCGACGATGAGCTTGAGATGCTTGCCGAGATTCAGAGGGAAAGAGGGACGAGAAATGCGCAAGTCGCTCTAAAGTTCTTACAACAAACTAAGGCGATTCAACAGAAAGCGGGTAGGCAGGGGGCCGTGGAATATCTTATGAGAATAGGAACACGCTACCCCTATGAGGCGATGAAGATCCGCGAAACACTCTTCGGCGAACGCGCGGAGGCACGTGCCGAGAGGGTAACCGAAGGGGCTCCTCCATCACCAAAGGAGCGCACAAAAGCCCCCGAGAAGCCGATGGTTCCCCCAACTCCTCAAAAGGATCGGGAGCCAACACGGGATACAGGACGAAGAGATCCAAGGGGGGATGAATTCCTCTCACAGGGCATGAAGGCCTACGAGAATGGGGAATATCAGCTTTGCATTGACAAGCTCTCTGAGGCCATCCCCTTTCTGAGGGAAAAGAGGAAAAGAATTGAAGCCTTTAAGACGATGGCCTTTGCCTATATGGCCTTTCCCAAAAAGGAGGAGGCAAGGCAACAATTCTCCAATATCCTCAAGGTGGACCCGGACTTCGAGCTCGATCCCATCATGACTCCCCCGAAAATCCTGGCGATATTTGAGGAAACTAAGGAGAAATTTGTGGTTAGGCCAGGATTCAGGAAGAAGTTTGCGCTTGTTATCGGCATAAGCAATTACCGGAAGCAAAGCAAAACCGGACTGACAAATTTACTGTTTGCCGACGATGATGCTCATGACTTTTCGGCGGCATTGAAAAAACTCGGATGGCGATCAAGTTACATTAAAACATTGATTAATGAACGTGCAACGAAACGAAATATCGAAATAGCCCTTGAATCATGGTTTACAAAGGCTGGCCAGGATGATCTCATCGTACTTTTTTGGTCTGGACATGGCTTTCATGACCCCGAAGATCCCGAGAGGGTTTACTTCGCCTGTTACGATTCTGAGATCGCTATTCCCGCAACGGGCTATCGCATGGACAGAGTTCGCCGATCGTTGGAAGAGAGGGGGGCCCGTAATGTCCTATTCTTCGCGGATACTTGCCATGCGGGAAGACTGATTACTCGAGGAGAAAGAGGAGTGTCAGTTGTTCCACACCTTCAGCAATTGCGCAAAGAGAAGAAAATCCCGAAGGGATGGATATTTATGGTTGGGGCCGAAACTGATCGCCATGCGGTCGAAAATTCCTCATGGTCCAATGGAGCTTTTACGCACTGCTTGATTGAGGGCATCCTGGGGAAAGCGGATGGTTTTGAAAGCACGGGCCCTAAGGATGGCATAGTCACTATGGGGGAATTGCGAGCATATTTAAATACGGCGATGCCGGAGGAAACGCAAAAGGTTCTCGGTGTTGCCAAAAGACCCCTCATTACAACTACCACCGGTGATCCCAGCATCTGGGATCTATCCCTCACCGATTGATCGTTCTTGATA
>Ga0209427_10006204_pt1 | contig 13668 bp, 11 predicted proteins | sample DeeMarSWOR136_30_FD_187465 | JGI IMG/M metagenome (GOLD analysis project Ga0209427, IMG submission 187465) | Marine sediment microbial communities from White Oak River estuary, North Carolina - WOR-1-36_30 (SPAdes) (version 2) | ecosystem: Environmental > Aquatic > Marine > Intertidal zone >... | reverse complement strand
CCTACGGATCAGTCCACTCTCTCGGCATGCTCGAATGTGAAACTCCCTTCTTTTCTGCGCGGAAAGAGGTAAAGGTTCTTGAAAATATGGTAATCGCAATCGATGTCTATTTCAAAGGGCTTCCCTGGGGCTCTTTTCGAATTGAAGAAACATTCATTATCAGGAAAGATGGTGCCGAGCTTGCAACAACCTTTAATCAGAATTACATACCAAATATGTATAAATAAAACCAGCAGCACAAAACTCCAAAAGAGGGGTAATTAGGGTTTAAACAGAATTTTTAAAATTGGTTCAAGATTCAAGATACTACTATCCAGACATATCGTAACTTCTTCAGTTCAAACAATATCTCCGATACTGTGTAACTTCTATAAAGATCTTTCTCTTTCATTACTCTACCCTTTATATCAAACGTGATCTCCCAATCAGAGAGATAGCCAGGCAAATGAACGTGAGTCATTCTACAGTGATCGAATGCTTAAAGCGGTTAGGAATACATGATAAAGGCGCAAGAAAAAGAGTTATAACCCAGGGCCAGATTCCTTTTGGCTATGATTATAAAAAAGGTAAAAGTGCGAGTAGTATAAATAACCATTGGTCTTGTATTTTTATCAATACGAGTGCCGCGTCTCAGAAGTTATAGCTCATCCAATTTTCTTGACAAATTGTAAGTGACCATATAGAGTGAAAAAAAATGTAGCAGCTGATAAAGGATGGTAATGTGAAACCTAATCCAATCATTGGAGTTATGACGCTTGGTGATCCCAGAGAGGAGGTTTTCGAGAGGGCTCCAGAGATATGGCAGCCAACTATGGATAGACATCGAAAATTAGTGGAATCATTGAAAAAGTGGGGCAATCTCTCGGTAATTACAACTGATGAGATAGTGCGATCAAAAGCCAGAGCGTTACAATGCACTACTGATCTGCTGTCAAAAGGAGTGGAATGCCTACTTATTCAAATTCCAATTTGGACAAAACCAATATTTGCAGTACACATCGCAAAAAAAATCCAAAGAGCAGGGGTCCCATGTATAATCTTCGGAGATTACATCCTCAGTGGGATTGAAGCTGCCCATGGGTCACTGGAACAACTAGGGGTGTATCATGCATTCGTGTGGGGTAAATTGACCAATGAGAGTACTAAAAAAGAGATAGTGAGCTTTGCAAAAGCTGCTTCTGTTGTTGCAAGGCTCCGTGACACAACTCATGGGATATTCGGCGGGAGACCATGGGGAATGTATACGACGACAGCAGATGTGGCACAGTGGCAAAACCTATTTGGAGTCGATATAGAACACGTGGATCAGATAGAAATCGTTCGTGAAGCAGAAAAAGTACCCATTGATCGAGTAAAAAGACATATCACATGGTTAAAAGATCACTGTGGATTGATTGAAATCGATGGAAAGGTATTAACCCACGAGAAACTTGAACGTCAGGTAAGATCTTACCTCGCTACAAAAGAAATTTCAATCCAGGAACAATTTGACTTTATTGGGTTGAAGTGCGAGCCTGAACTATGTGATAAATATGTAACGCAGTGCTTTACGCCGACATTTATGAATGATCCATACGACGCAGAGGGTCCAAAGGAACCCATAGTATGCGCCTGTGAGGTGGACCTTGATGGTGCGCTCACAATGCAAATATTGAAACTCCTCACAAACGAGCCGGTCATCTTTGTAGATCTTATCTATCTGGATGAGGATGGAGTTTTTGCGTGTACCAATTGTGGAGGGCTTCCGACCTGGTACGCAAAGCGGTCCTCAGATCCATCAATTAACCTTCGAGAGGTCCACCTTCTCCCCCAGGCAGAGGGCCAGGCTGGAGGAGCCTCAACACAGTTCGTTTGTGCACCGGCTGAGACTGCAACATTAGCCCGTTTATGTCGAAAGGCAGGAAAATATCGTATGTTCATAATCCATGGAAAGTTTGTCGAAATGCCCAGGGAGAAGCTCAGGGAGACTATTTGGCCGTGGCCTCACCTCTATTTCAAAATCGATACAGATCCCCTACAATTTCTAAAGAAATATGGTGCAAACCACATTCACGCTGTTGTTGGAAATTATACCTCAGAGCTCGTTGAAATCTGTAAGATGGTGGATATAGAATCAATAGTTATGTAGAATTATTCAAACCATATTAAGGCACTGCTCTATCTGCCGAAGCATATACTTGCATCTTATACTTTGCCAGCGTTCACTTCTTATTCCTCAATTTTTGTGATCCGGGCGATGTCTTTATCAGTGAATACATCAAACTCATCGGTGCTTGTAGTCGAAAACTCTGAAACCACAGCACCTTCATCACCGGCTTGAAACCAATGCCATGTATCAGGTCTAAGAGTATACTGTTGGCCAGGATTCAAAATGATCTCATGCCAGACAGTATACGTGTGTTCTCGGCCAGGGGGAGGACTACAGTGGACAGGCTGCGTTCTTTCCCCTGGAATATACAGAAACACTGTTCCCAACCTGCAACGAAAAGTTTCTTCCTTCCCCGGTTTTCCGTTTGTTGTCGGATGTTTGTGCTCGGGACACGTTTGCCTGGGGAATAGAACAATCTCTTTCGCACAGCATCTTTGTGTATTCACATAAACGACAACCTGCAATCCCGTCCTTTTCAATTCACCAAGGCCAAAATCAGCCACTTCAATAGTACGCTTCTCTTCAGGGCTAAGGACAATATGGGCTTTGTCGTAGAATTCCATCGCCCTTTGCCGTGCCTCAATTATTTCCTGTTTTGTTATCATAGGTTTTCACCTCCATTTCCAATTCATTGTTCTCAATATAGGTATTCAGCTCATCTTTTGAGAATAGTCCTTCTGAACATCCCAATTTTCTCACACAGGATGCTCCCATGGCGCTCGCCGATTTTAATGCCATGTCTAACGCCCCGCCTTGCAGTAATGCATCAATAAAACCGGCGTCAAAAGCATCACCTGCGCCAGAAGCATCAACAAAATCAACATCGTAACATTTGGATTTGATCATCATATTTTTTGTTCTAAGTAAAGATCCTTCAAAACCCATAGTAATGACAACGGTCTTTACACCTAAATGCAATAATAATTCTGCCTGTCTCTCAGGTTCTCTTTCTCCTGTAATATGAGCAGCCTCATCATTATTGGGAATAAATACATCTACATGAGGCAGTACCTTTTCGAACTGCTTCAAATAATCGCCAGGGCCTGTAATAATTACATCAAGGATGGTTAATATTTTTCTTGCCTTTGCAAACTCAAAGATAGACGATAAAGAATCATTATCTAATTTTGGCATACCAAGATATCCACCAACATAGATGCATTTCACATTGGCCAAATACTCGAAATTGATATCATCAATGCCAAAATCCTTATTTGCTCCAAATAAATGCAAATACCTTCTATCCTCATGTTTGGTTGGAATAATAATCGTTTTGGAAGTTTCCTCTTTAAGAGACTCTGTTATTTGAGAAGTTACGATTCCCTTTTTTGAAAGATCATCAATAATAAACGTACCAAAGGGATCTTTACCAACTTTTCCGATGACACCTGCTTTTACACCGAGTTTTGTAAGAGCAACCGCTGTATTGGCCGCACATCCACCGGTACTCAGGGTAATCGAGTCTACCAGCATCAGCTCACCTGGCTTTGGTATATTGGGAATGGGACTGGAAAAGAAATCGGCAACCAGTATTCCCATGCATGCTACTTCAATCTGATTTGCTGTCATTTTCATAACTCTCCATATATGTTTTTAATTTATTTTGGTCATAAATTTCTGAACACAGCATTAAAAATGGCCCATACAGTTAAACGGTGAGATACTCTAATTTCATTTTTAATATTTTTGCCACCCTTTCTATCACACTGCTGATCTCTGCATGAACCAAACCGAAATGATGGCATATCCCAACCTCAGCAATGCGGTTAAAGTAGTGATTGAGGGGGACATTTGGCTTAAAGACGGTATGTTCATAGTGAATCTCAAATGGAGGCAAATCGACAGATTCCCCGCGCGCAAGCCTCATCTCATACCCAGACTCACACCTGAATAGAGTTAATAAGTTTACAGGACCGGTGTCAGTGATAAACTCAGGAACTACTCCGTTATAGGGAGCTCCTGGAATTTTATCAAAATCGATATATTGAGTATTTCTCAGTCTGGGACGGGTCCCTTTCTTTGCCATGGTGAAACCAGCAGATCCTCCTTCATGCCCGCCGAGCACCCAATTCTTCTCTTCGTCAAACATTAAATTCTCCCAGAAATGAATTGGCTTACCACATATCTCTTTTATCATTAACCCAGCCACAGCTACAGATAAATCGCCTTCGGTTGTTACAACTATTCCTCTATCTATGAGCCTTGCCATCCCCACACATGGAATCATTCCACACATGGGTATAAGCCCAGGACCGGTATCGATTGCAAGTGCATCAAGCCGCTTCTCTTCAACCAGCCTCTCCAACGCAATTGCCTGCCTCGCTGCAAGCGAAACTTCTTCCCTGGGAGGTTCTACAACATCATAATTTTTATAAAGTTCTTCTGTGAAGTTCTCTGCCTCCTTGTCTGTCACTTTCTCCATTTTTTCCAGAAGCTCATTTATGTAAAGGTAGCATAATCTTATACCGGTCTGGCCCATCATTCTGGACTCATCTGGAAATGTGTCATACATGGGTGCTGCCGCGCTCCGATGGGGTAAGAAACCTATTAGTTTGCCTCTTAAGTTTTTTACACAATTTGCTGCTTTTGCATAGTCGATAATTTCAGAAATAGCACGATCATTTTCAATGTGTCCAAATACAAAGCCAAGATTAAAATCTGGCCAGAGTCTTTTTAAGCTGCTGGGAAGCTGGGATGCACTGTTAACACCCCATGTTGTGCCTGCCTCAGTCAACGTGAAATTGTCAGGAATATTGGCAAATCCCTGGGAGAGAAATAATACGGGATAAATCCCTTTTAATTCATCTATCAATGCGATACTCATCGCATCGTCCACATAGGTGGCATGATACATCAGAACCATATCCACGTCATTTTCAAAAAAGATCTTTCCTGCCTTTTGCGAATCGGCTTCATTCCCTACAAAAAATGGGTATACCACCTCACACTCTTTTTCTAAACGATTTTTTAATTTTAAGACATCTTTTTTCAGAGCACCTGGTAAGTCATCCATACCTGTTTCTTTCCAATACTTTTCCATCCCACCCATATAGAGACCGATTTTCGGCTGTCGAGTGTTTCCCATAACCATCCTCCTTAAATTATATCTTACAATTGAATTCTACTACCATTCACATTTTTAAAATGCAAGATCTTTCTTGAAACTGAATTGTTGTTACAGCGGCAAATTTAACAGTAATAAAATGATGTATATTTATTCTGCTCCATAATAACTTGTTTGTGAATTTTTCGGACCTTTCATTTTTCTATTCTGATGAACTATAGGGCAATAAAAAAATAGAGAGCCTACTATTTCAAGTAGGCTCTCCTTTGCAACTATATACAAGCTTTTCTTATTCCTTATCAATATATCAGCTATATCACATCTGATAATTACCCCATAGATCATCACTATCAACATTTTTCTCTGTAATCACTGTTCCTGGAACCATCAATAAGGGACCAAACTCAGAATCCACTATTGAGCACTTCGTTCCCATTACGTCAATACTATCACCGACACTAATCTCCTTTCCCTTTAATACCATATCTGTAAGAACAGCGGTCCCAATTGCTTCTTTTACTGCAGGCTGATCAACATCTCCATCTGTCCATCCTTCCCTGAAGAGCTGCAGACCATTCGGATCACCGGTTAAGGTAACCATGAGGAAATGTGGCTTATCTCCACCCCTGGGCCCATAACCCATCTTTTCCAATACACCTTTTATACCTACACAGAAGAATCCCACGTGTGCATAAATCAAATCAATCTCTGGATCAGCATGCAATGCATCTTCTGCCACCATAATAGCATTCTCTTCAGCCCAGGCCTCAGCGGTTTTGGTTACCAGTTCAATATTCGGGTAGTTTGCCAGTGCTTTATCTAAGCCTTGCATGAATTCATGTGCGACAGCATCTCCTAAATCGCCTGTTATTTGTAGGATCTTGCCTTTTGGTTCACCATATTTCTCAATTAAAAGTTCGACCGCTCTCTCTCCACCCATTTCAGCAATCCGGATATTATCTGCGAGCTCAGTTGCATCAACAGTTGTTTTTATTTGACGGCCCCATGCGATCACAGGAATTCCTGCTTTCTTTGCTTTGTCTATGGCTGAAACCACTCCCCAAGAATCCATTGGACCGCACACAATAGCTGCAGGATCTAGGGCAATTGCACTATCCAGTTGGTCAAGCTGTTTAGTAAGATCATTTTCCGTATCAACCACCTTGGTCTCATACCCCATTTTTTGCAGTTCCTTTTCAAGGGTTTTCATGTTCACGATCCAGTAGGCATCGAATGAAGCAGGCCAACTGATATAGACCAAATTCTTTTTCTCTACGGCTTCTTTTTTAGCCCCTGCAAATGCATTAGCCGCAAACACGGCCACTAACGATAGAACAACAAAAATGATGATAACCTTTTTCATTTTGTCCTCCTTATTATTTAAAAAATTCACGCGCTGCATTTTTAAATCTCTAATTGATATTTCTACTTTATCATCAGATAATATAACTGTCAACATCTTCAATTTTAGTAAACTAGGCATACGATACGAGGGTTAATTGTGCCTTATTAGCAGTCACACTGCCTCAGGCTAAATATTAAAGGGTATTTATCTTCTCTCTACTCTATACACTTTTCAATGTCTATTGCCTTTATCCCCAACAGATGTGCCAAATCCTTCAACGTTCCTCTCACATCTCCATACGCAAAGGTGAGGTGGTGCCCGCACCCTATTTTACCAGCCCTGTATAAAAAGCCGTCCGATGCTATGGGCAGCTGTAATGTCGCTTGCGGATAATAATCAATTATCTTAATATTTAGAGATCGGGCCCTTATATAAATCATCTTCAGTTCACATCTATGATAGAGGAGTTGACTTACGGTTGTCTCGCCTTTTCTTGCAACAAAGTGCATCCAGGCCCCTTCATAACCATGAATATTAAGTTCAGAATCTTTCCACTCATAATCCGGTACGATTCGTATATCACTATGAGCATCGACCAGTCTTTTTATGTCATGGTTTCCAGGATGTCCCACGAGGAGAAAATGATCTCTTCTATCGATAGTTAAAATCTCAGAAAACATAATGCCATCATCGGTTAAATATCTGAGTATGAGCAGTGAGGTAACATTAAGTAAATCTCCCTCCATTCCTATGACCTTCACATGATTATATAGATCTTCTAGATAGATACATGGATTGAGCCCAATTATTTCGTGTAAATCAGGACTGTTTTCATTATATGAAATTGCATCAATTTCATTGTGCCTTGAAAAATCTCTCATCGCAAGTGACGCTTTAATTGATATTTTTACAACTTCCTCCTTGACTATCTCTATTTCATACTTTTCTTTCAACTCTTTGTAGTGTTTATCCACCTCACTGTCCCGTATTTTGTCAAAGAACTTCTTAATATCATGAACTGAAAAATGGACAATTTCAGGCCCTACAATATCTGTGAGCATAGATTCATCCACAATGGTATCGGTTTGCACATCCCACCTTGATGGTATGAGGGCTATTCTACTATTTCTTAATTTTTTCACTGCGACATTAGCACCCAAGAAATCATTCAATTCCTTTTGAACTGATTGTTCATCAGGCGTTCCTACTAAAAATTTTATCTTTCTTCCCATTCGAATTATCGCAGGGAGAGACTGATAGGTACCGCAGGGACCAGTTGCTCTCACAAAATCATCCATGGTAAGTCCATTCTTTATATCAATAAACGGACTGTAACACCAGATGAGTACCGGCACGTCTCTCAATTCCTTAATTACCTTTAGCAGCAACTGATCTTCGCTCCATATAATGTTGGTGGCAACGATTACATCTACTTTTTTTTCTATGAACTTCTTTTTTAATAACTCAGCTTCTTTTACGGAAGTTATAAGGCCATCTGATATAACCGTATGTTTTTTATCAATTATGCCAATCATGTCTTTGATACTTTTTTCTACCCATCGAAACCCGGGGGCATCCTTTTTTAATACCCCACCCTGTAGAAAAAATTGTGCAGCTACCGGAATAAACCCAACTGTTAATTTTTCTTCCATAATCGATCTTCCAAAATAATTATTTAATTAAGCTACTATTGGTATATTATACATACTATTTAATGCTCATTTATTCGATAAACTTTTTTTAGCGATTTCTATTGTAGTATCAATTTCCCTTTCAATATGCTCATCAAAAGGTTCCAGCTGATGTTTTTTTAAAATAAAATTTTTTCTCTGTACTGCTCTCTCGATTAACGTTTTTTCTCCCTTTTTCTTCCATACTATATAAGAATCTCTATTAAAAATTTTAGGGATCCAATATTCGGACTTCATGTACTTTACAGTATGATCTTCGAGTAAAAAATTACCGCTTATCCCCACATTTTTAATCACATCAAATGCCAGTGTTTCATCACTCACTTTAAAAAAACCCTTGATCCTCTTTATATAGGATATAGTTTCTTCATCAATGATTAATTTGACAATACTTGCTCCTTGATCAGCGCCGACTATTCCAACATGTCCATACAAATCTGCATTAAAAATAAGTCCAATGAGAGAGTTCATCCCAAATTCAACCCCCATTTGATAATCAATTTGGTTTGAACAGGTAATCTGATTATCCAAAAAGATAGGAAATCCATAATACGTTGCGAGCTGGGCCTGGCCGATGGAAAGGAGAACATTTTCAGGAGCGCCTGCAAACGTTGCTATGAGCGTAAATGGGTCTGGCACGTTACACATAAGTGCGTATAGAAACGGAAGGCCTGATGTAATGAGTTGCGTTAACACAATACTGGCGAGAAGTTCTGCATTGCCAAGAGCAAGGCATCCTGCAATTGTCACAGGGCCTGTAGTCATGGGTTGAGGTATTGGCGCGCTGCTTACCGGAATACCAAGTTTAGCGCACCTGTAAAGAATATCAACACCATCGTGCTGAAATACCAACGGTGATATATTCTCGAATTCATAAAAAAAGGGTGGATATTTTGCTATATCTTTCTCGCTATCCAAAAAGAGTTTATAAATTTCTATTATATAATCAAAAGTGTTCCCATTCGTAATATAAACCCCCACTGGCTTCGTTGTTTGCTTAATTGTCTGGCCATACTCAAAGACATCTCTATAATAGTGAGGTACTTCGTTTGGTCGAAACATTGCTCCTACAATATTAATATTATCTAAATAATCACATACAAGGGCAGAATCCCTCAGATCATCAATAGACGCAGGTATTTTTTCATTCCGCTCCACATCTATTTTAAACTGCATCCCCCAGGATGATGAGGTAATAATTTGACCGAAGCCAAAACCGGCACTCCTTTTTTTATCCCTCCCGTAAACTTTAAAGCTTTTTCCTGCATTTTTAATAGAATCTTCTATAATATCTGGCTGAAACCTTACAATTTTATTCTTAACATCTATTTTAATGCCCTCAAAGCCCGCTACATACTTGAGTAACTCATCGTGGAGAAGTTTAATACCTATTCTTTCTAAAATATCTATTGAGGCACAATGAATTTTTTTTATCTCTTTTTCATTCAACAACAAATCATTCATACATATTTACCTTATCGATATCGCCCATATTTCTCTATTAAATCCGGGATTGCGCATATATTTTCAACCCTTGCATTGCTGGGAACGGAATCACCACTGCTCAAGATAAAATTCCCTCCTTCTTTATTTTCGATTATCAATTTCTTTACATATTCTCTAAATTGTTCTGATTCAAAAAGAAAAACATTGGCAGGAATTCCTCCCATTACACAGAGATTAGGAACAGCTTCCTTGAACTCACGAATGCTAATATTCCCCGTGGGTGGTGGAGAAACCGATTCAATACAATCGACACCGGTTTCACCTAAAGATTTTACAAGATCCCTCAAATGACCACAGGCATGAATGACAGCCACTTTCCCTGACTCTCGTATTATTCTACAATACTCTTCCAAAACAGGCTTTAGGTATCGGTTAAAAAACATCGGGGAATACATTGTTGTGCTTGCATCTTCGGAGATCAGGACCACCGGTACAGCGGTTTTTGCAGATAACCGGTAACATTCACAAAACTTATGAAACATAGTATCCATCAAATGAAGGGTTTCTTTTCTGTAATCATAAAAAAAGTAGTGAAATCTTTCCAGACCCATAAAGCATTGAATCAGCTCATATGCAGGGGTTGCATGCAGAAATGACACCGAAACGCCGCCTGCTCCTATTTCACTCTCCTTCTGTCTAAAAGCCTTTTCTAAATCCAGGTACTCCAAACTCTCGATCATATAACGAAAAGTTTTATAGTCTTCCAATCGTTTAATTGGGTAATCAGAAATGAATACAGTATGAGATACTGGTGTATACGTAAACTCTGCTGTGAGTTGTCCATTAGGAGTTTTGAATACTTTCTTTACGATTCGGCCCCTGGGATTCCTATAGTAATCTATATCAACGATGTAATCATAAAATTCTGTGAGCCAGTCCCCCGTGTCATCGGTTCTATAATGTTTACCATCTATATATGTTTCTATTACAACATCTTTACTTTTGGCTTCAAGCCCGACCCAATCGAAAAGATCGGCTTTCATTTCCTGTAAAAAATCTATTGCGCTCATTGAACGGTACTTTTTTTCCTGTGCTTCAAGAAAATAATTGTTGATTAAAGCTGACCACGGCACCCTGTCAGGAATTTCATGCTGTAGTGCCGCCAACAATCTTTCTCTTGACGTCACGATAAATCCTCGCCTCAAAGAATCATCTTGGATAAACTGAAAACTCCCACGATTTTTTCAGATCCCAGCATAAGTTCATTCATTAAAAAATTTGAGAGCTCACTCTCCCAAGCAAGCTCTCGTTCCTTCACACATTAATATCTTCTTCCTCTCTAAATCTTCTTTAGTGCATCCCAATATTCTCAAAAGATATTTATTACGATATCTTCATCTTTACTTAATCTTCTATTTTTCTTCCTTCTACCACTTATTTTTCGCCCTAGAAGATAGCACCGGTAATCATTCCAACAATCTCATCTGGATTTATTTCTTTCTTCACCTTGATTCCAATAACTTCTCCATGCCGAAGTACCACGATCCTATCCACAATACTGAACACATGCTGAAGATTATGACTGATAAATATCATAGATAAGTTCTTATTGGTTCGTATTAGATTTTCCGTTACTTTCAATACCTTAGCCGTCTCACGAACACCCAGGGCAGCATAGGGTTCATCTAACAGAATTATTTTCGAACCCCACATCGTCGCCCTTACAAATGCAGTGCACTGCCTCTGACCTCCAGAAAGAAATCTTACCTTTTCTTTCAATGATGGTATATCAATTCCAGTCTTCGACAATGAATTGGCTGCATAAACCTCCATTTCCTTTTCAATTAAAAAGTCGATTCCTAATATTTTTCTGCAACGTTCTCTTCCTAAAAATAAATTGGAGACAACATCCAATTTATCACATAATGAAAGGTCCTGATATACCGTCTCAATCCCCGCTTTTCTGGCATCTAACGTTGATTTAAAATACACTTTCTTCCCGTTCATCCGGATTTCACCCGAATCAGCAGGAAAAACTCCTGATATAATTTTTATCAGGGTGGTCTTCCCAGCACCATTATCACCTACTAATCCTACAATTTCATTTTCATACAAATCGAATGAAACATTGTTTAGAGCAACTACCGCACCAAAACTCTTACTGATATTTTTAATCTCAAGAATTTTTGTGTATGATTTTTTACTATTCATTTTACTTGCAAATACTTGGTTTTTAATGAATCTACAATAACGGCAAAAGCTATGAGGCCACCACGCATAATCCGTATATAAAACACTGGTACGGCTACAATGTTGAGTGCCGATGTTATCGCACCAAGAAGAAGAACACCTCCTAAAGCATTAACAAGGTTACCTTCTCCTCCCTTTAAACTTATTCCTCCTATAACCGCTGCAGCAAATACATCAAAAATCATCCCCCTTGCAGTATTTGCGGTTGCTCCATCTATTCTGGCTGATAAGAACCATCCACATGATGCAGCGAGCACCCCAGCGATCATAAAGACTTTGATGATGACAGCATCAACTTTTACACCAAAATTCTTGGCTGCTTCAATATTATCCCCAATGGCATAGATGTATCGACCGAATTTTGACTTTCTTAAAAGCAAGTAAAAGAAAATATATAATACAATGACTACAAACACTACGAGAGGAATACTGTGCACGGTAACAGTATCCAGTATTCTGTATGCGGGCGTAGCACCTCGTACGCTTGCCCCTTCTGTTATGAGAATTGCAAAGCCACGATAAGCAACATAACCAGCTAATGTAACAATAAAAGAGTTTACCTTGAGCTTCGTTACAGCAATACCATTTAACGCTCCAATTATGCCCCCTACTATGAAAATGAGCGGGACCACAAATAGAGGACTCAATCCAAGGCCTGAGCCTGCAGGAAGTGTATTAGAAGTCGACAACCATGCACCAAGCATAGCAGTAAGACCAGCATTCGACTCAAGAGACAAATCCATTTGCCCACAGATAAGACACATGCTCATGGCAATCACAAGAAGTCCTATATACACAGAGTGGTATATTATGTTGATTAAATTAATGTAACTGAAAAAACCATTGACTGTTGAAGAAAAAATGAGGATTAACAGAACAAGAATTATCCATATCGCATTATCTAAAATATTTCTTCCTATATAATATATCTTTGGCTTTGTCTTGATCATTCCTGTAATATTACCACCTGTATCTGATATCTCATTCATAAAAATATTTCATTTCACATTAGCAATTAAAATACATAACTAAATATTTTATACGTTAGAATCATCCTTTTAATTTTTACTGCCAGTCGGTTACCCCGTTTTTTCACTCTATATGGTCACTTACAGTTTGTCAAGAAAATTGGCTGAGCTTGTTTTTTTAAGATTTTCTCAAAATAGTTTTCCATGCGATTTCGTCGAAGAGTGTATTCCTCCATCTTTCTTTCCCACGTACCGGTTCTATTCCGAAGCCGGTTAATTCTGGACATGATGGACCGGAAGCAGTTTGCCTGTGCGCAAAACCCACCAACTGTAAAAGAATTACATGAGCGCTGTAACTTGTTCGGCTACGGGCTTACCGAAAGACCAATGTATTTTTTGATTTATGGCCGGTAAATCAGTATTATAAGCTGTGATGGACCGGATGAAACAGAGCGAAGACATGAAGGTGTTTATTTCCACCGGAGATAGAGATTCTTTTTGCTACGAGTGCGGTGAGTCTCTTGGCCGCAAGGCTTGGATTACCCTTGTGGAAGGCAAAGGAGCCCTATGCCTGGCCTGCGCCGACCTGGATCATCTTATCTTTCTTCCCTCTGGCAATACGGCGCTTACCCGGCGAGCCCGCAAGCACTCGATCCTCTCTACCGTGGTACTGAAGTGGAGCCGAGCTCGAAAGCGGTATGAACGGCAAGGACTGCTGGTGGAATCGGAAGCCTTGGAACGAGCCGAGCAGGAAT
>Ga0209427_10006202_pt1 | contig 13671 bp, 7 predicted proteins | sample DeeMarSWOR136_30_FD_187465 | JGI IMG/M metagenome (GOLD analysis project Ga0209427, IMG submission 187465) | Marine sediment microbial communities from White Oak River estuary, North Carolina - WOR-1-36_30 (SPAdes) (version 2) | ecosystem: Environmental > Aquatic > Marine > Intertidal zone >... | reverse complement strand
GGAAAAACTTTTGGGCAGAATAGGTTCCCCCAACCCACCACAAGCCGGATTCGATGTCTGGGTGAGCACTTTCCATTCCCTATGTGCAAGAATACTGCGGGTTGAAGCAGGCGTCTTGGGCTACACCCGAACTTTTTCCATATATGATGAAAGCGATCAGTTCGCTTTGATAAAAAAATGTATGGAGGAGCTTAATATCTCAGCCCAGCAGTTTTCAAAAGAAGCCATTTTAAATCATATCTCAAGAGCAAAAGACAAGCTCATAGACTGGCAGGAATATTCTTCACTGACCGAGGATGTTTTCGAAGAGACCGCTGCAAGAGTTTATGAGCTCTATGAGAAAAAACTAAGGGAGGCAAATGCATTTGATTTCGATGATCTGATCATGAAAACTGTGCAAGTCTTCAGAAATTACCCTTCCATTCTGAAAAAATATCAGAACAGATTTGAATATATACTGGTGGATGAATATCAGGACACCAACCACGCCCAATATGTTCTGGTAAATCTTCTGGCTTCCAAGAATAGAAACCTATGTGTGGTGGGAGATGAAGATCAATCCATTTATGGCTGGCGAGGTGCGGACATTAATAACATTCTGGATTTCGAGCGAGATTATCCAGATGCAAGCATGGTGAAATTAGAAGAGAATTATCGCTCCACTCAAGTTATCCTTGACGCTGCCACTGCCGTGGTCAAGAATAACAAAAAGAGAAAGGGGAAAACTCTCTATACACAGATGAAGGGAGGAGAAAAGGTAGGGCTTTTATATGTGGAGAGTGACAGATTTGAATCCAAAGCCATGGTCAAAAGAATTCAACATTTGATGCAAAAGACAAATTACAACCGCTCCGATTTTGTGATACTTTACAGAACCAATGCCCAATCCCGTCTTTTTGAGCAGGAGCTGCGGGATAATGGAATTCCGTATGTGATCGTGGGAGGGGTAAGATTCTATGAACGAAAGGAGATAAAAGACATCTTGGCTTATCTGAAGTTGATTGCCAATCCTAAAGATGAACTGAGCCTGAAAAGAATTTTAAACACCCCTTCCCGAGGTATCGGCGAGAAGACCGTCTCCAGGATAGAAAGTTTTAGCAGTAAACAAAATTTGAGTTTCTTGGATGGAATTAATCGAATAGAAGAAATCGAAGGAGTCTCGCCCAGGATAAAAAACACCATACGTAATTTTGCCAAGATGATCCATCAGTTTTTCAAAGCGAAAGAGAAATTGTCAGTGGATGAGTTGACGGAGATGATCGCCGAGAAAAGCGGATATTTGGATGAGTTGAAAAAGGAGAAAACCATCGAGGCTGAAAATAGAATCGAGAACGTAAGGGAGCTTATCGACGCCACCGCCGAATTCAAAGAAAGATCGGATAATCCAACGCTAGAGGGATTTTTAGAAGAGGTCTCCCTTATCACCGACATAGACCAGTGGGACAACACCAAAGATGCAGTGACCTTGATGACCCTGCACGCTGCCAAAGGTCTGGAGTTTCCGGTGGTCTTCATCGCTGGACTGGAGGAGGGACTTTTTCCTCTTTCCCGATCTTTGGAAAATCCTTCCGATCTGGAGGAAGAAAGAAGGCTCTTTTACGTTGGAATCACCAGAGCAAGGGAGAGATTATTTTTATCCCATGCCCATCACCGCAGACGTTTTGGTGAGATGATTAACTTAAGATCAAGATTTTTGGATGAGGTTCCGGAAGGGCTTTTGCAAGTTGAGGATTATGTTTCGCCCACAGCGGAAGCATTTGGAAAAGCTGATTTAGAACGGATAGAAACTTTTTTTCCGGACACGACGAATGTGTATGACTCCTTGCTCCAAATTGGCACTCGGGTGATTCACTCACACTGGGGCGAAGGGCAGATCATTCAAAGAGAGGGATTCGGAGAAAATTTGAAATTGACCGTGGTCTTCAGAGGCGGAATCCGAAAAAAGCTTTTAGCCAAATATGCGGATTTGGAGATAGTGGGTCATTGACAACATCTCGCTCAGCGAGGCTGTTATCATCCTCGCACGTTATATCCGCTGGATGATAACATCTGGCGGAGCGAAAATCCCCCTTTAATTCCCCCTTTTGAAAAAGGGGGATTCAGGGGGATCATAATCTTGGTTAAGGTGGGTATTACATCCACCCTCGTTGCGGACAGGGTATAAGAAAGCGGCGGGTCGCATAAATGCGACTGCTATAAATCCCCGTTGGTGACGGATGCCCTCGTCCGTTACCATGAACATTGCGGACAAGGTGTTCGTGACGAACTTTGGGCGCCATGCTTGACCTACTTTCTGTCATTGTTCTTTGTGGCGTCCTTCCCCCTCACCCTAACCCTCTCCCCCGAGGGGAGAGGGAATCCTCCAATTGTATTCCATATATCGAGCAGTTTTTAGAGCTTGTTCTTTTCCCAAGAGCTTGGCAACAACATATAAAGACATATCGATACCTGCGGATATGCCGGCAGATAAAATTATTCTACCGTTGTCTACAAATCGCTTGTCGGTCTGGATATTTATGTTGGGTGCGATCTCTTTCAGAAGCTCTATCGCACTGTGATGGGTGGTTGCGGTCAAGCCTTCAAGCAGACCTGCTTTTGCCAGAAGCAAAGCGCCGGTGCATACAGAGAGGATTAATTGAGTCTTTTGTGAACAGTCCTTTATCCAGTTGACCAAGGTTGGGTTATTCATTTCCCTTCGGGTGCCTTGACCGCCTGGAACCAACAAAATATCAGGCTGGGGACAATCATGAATGGTGTATTGAGGATTGACGCTTAGCTGGTTTCGGGTTGTTATCGGGTCTAACTTTTCTGCAACAGTGTAAACATTAAAGGGAGTTATATCATCTTGTCTTCCCGTAACTGAGAAAACCTCCAAGGGTCCACAGAAATCGAGTAGTTCTACATCATCAAAGATAAGAATGGCTACATTTCGGGGACGACTCAACTTATTTCCTCATGTCAGGGTGAGGGGTGAAGGAAACTCCAGCACCTAACTTAAGTTAGGTGCTGGTGCTTATCTTCTCACGAATAGAGATGCTTCACTCTGTTCAGCATGACAAGTTAAGTTACCCTCCCCCTCACACCCTCCCATCAAGAGAGGGGGGATTTCTGAAACTTTTGCCCATTAAGAGAGGGGGTAATTATGAAGTCCCCTCTCCCCTTGGGGTGCACCGTACGGTTCACCCCTTGGGGGAGAGGGTTAGGGTGAGGGGGTTAGTAATCCGGGCCAAATTCCTTTTTGAACGCTTCAGCCAGTTTTGCACCCCAATTATCCAAAGCTTCCAACTTTCCGAGGAAGAATCTGAGCACCGGTGTTTCATACACGAATTTCAATCCTTTTATTAAATCTCTATGCTTATAGAGCCAATTTACTCTGTCAATTATATACTCCATATGCGATACCGTATAGACCCTTCTTGGGAGGGCGATTCTTGTGAGCTCCAGATGTGAAAGCTGTTCATTTCCATCTTTGTCTCTATCCATGGAAATGGTACCCCTTTCCATGGCTCTGACCCCGGATGCGATATAAAGTGCCGCTGTCAGTGCTCCTGCCGGATATTGTTGTTGAGGAACATGGGGCAAGAATTTCATAGCATCTATATGACAAGCTAAACCACCTGGTGGCGTGACTACTGGGATTTTAGTTTCTCTAAGTCTGTTTACAAAATAATCGATTTGCTGTATTGAACACCCTGCCACTTCCGGGTCTACCATTTCTCTTATCCCCGGCACCATCATCCCGATTTCTCTCATAGACATACCACCGTAGGTAAAGAAGCCCTCATAAGCTGGGAGCCACGGCTTTATCTCATCGAACAGTTCTTTATTATTTGTGGCTATGAATCCACCTCTGACGCATGTATTTTTTCTTCCGCTCAAATAGAATATGTCAGCGATACTGCACATCTCTTTGACTATTTCCGCCACGGTCTTGTTCTCGTATCCCTTTTCTCTTTTCCAGATGAAGTAGGCATTTTCACAAACCAGGCTTCCATCCAAGACCAGGAGAAATCCGTGTTCATCACAAATCTTCCTGATTTCCTTATAATTCTCCATGGAGAAAGGTTGGCCACCAAGTAGATTAGTGCTGGCCTCCATTCTCACAAATGCTATCTTCTCTTTACCATATTTCTTTATGGCATCCCTCAATTTTTGAGGGTCCATATTCCCTTTAAATGGATGTGAGCTCTCCGTATTGAGCGCTTCGTCGATAAAGATTTCCAAGCAGATGGCCTCTATGAGTTCAATATGTGCCTTTGTAGTGGTGAAGTGATAATTCATAGGAATTATATCGCCAGGCTTTGCCAAAACCCTGGGTATAAGGTGCTCTGCGGCCCTTCCCTGATGGACATTCATCACATACTTGTAACCTAAAACATCCTGGACTGCTTCTTCAAACTCATAAAAGGTCATACTTCCGGCATAAGAATCATCCGTTGTTATGAAACCGGCAAATTGGTTATCGCTCATCGCATTTGTGCCACTATCGGTGAGCATATCGAGGAATATATCCTTGTTTTTAAGTTGGAACGTATTATAGCCAGCTTCCTCTATGGCTTTAAGTCTCTCTTGCGCTGGTGTCAACCAGATCTTTTGCACCATTCTTGCCTTGTGCATCTCCACAGGTATTTCCTTTCCTGAAGATAATCTTAGCTTCATTTCTCCTCCTTAGTTTTTATGATCCAAACGCCTTCAGATTTTTCGGACTATTTCTTTGCCTCCGAAAGTTTTAAACCGAACTATACATAATTCAAAAAGATTTTGCAAGACATTTTTTCGCAAGTTCTGAAAAAGTTGAATAAGGTAGGGTCCCCGACAAAGTGTTCCCGCCTTTGAAGGGAAGCCAAAGCCTCTCCAAAGACAAAGAACCTTTTGTATGGTTCACCTAAAGGTGAACACTCCAGTTGCGTTTTACAGTTTTCCAAATACCTTGGCTATCCACCTATGTAAAGAATGGGGAAATTCCACCGGTTCTAAGTAGAGCAAAGGGCAACCTTTGTATATTAGCTCAATATCATTCTGTTTTGCCAAATTGATCGCTTCGTCGCATTTCGATCCAGGATATAGCCAAGCCTTTTTGATTCCCAAATTTATGCATTCCCGAATCGCCCTTTTTGCTCCATCTGGACGGGTTATGATAATGACGCCATCCAAAGGATCAAAGATTTCGCCTAAGCTATTATAGCACATCTGATCCCCAAACAGCTTCAAGTCTTCATTCACCGGGAAAACTTTATAGCCTCTTTTTTTCAACTCTTCGAAAACCATACTGCCAAATTTACCCTTCTTACGAGAGACACCCACCACCGCATAATTTTTGCCTGACCAAAAATCTGTTCTTTGGTTTTTCATTTCTGTTTCCATGCCCCCTGACCCAGCCCTCTCCCCCGAGGGGGGAGGGAACAGCCATGAGTCTATTTATGATACTTTGTTCCGGCAAGTATCGAAAAAGCGCGATAGATTTGCTCTAAAATGATAATCCGAGAAATCTCGTGAGTGAAAGTCATCTTGGATAATGAAAGTTTAACAGGGCAAGCCTCCAATATTTTTTCTGACAAACCAAAAGCTCCACCGACTATAAATATAAAACCATTGTGTCCGCAAATCAAGTTTTTTTCAATGAACTTTGCAAATCGCTTCGAAGTAAATTCATCACCGCATGCATCCAAAGCTATCCACAAGAAATCTTTTTTTAAATATTTCGAGATTGCTTTCCCTTCGGAATTCAAAATAGCCTTCTCGTCTTTCGATTTGGTGATCTTTTCCTCCTTGATCTCTATGATCTCCAAATCCGCATATTTCTTCAACAGCTTCTGATAGTGTTTTATTCCTTCTTTGATCCAATCCTCTTTAGTCTTTCCTGCCGCTATTAACTTAATCTTAACCAATACAAAAGCTCCAATAACGCGTAGTCAAGCCTTCACGGCTTGGCTATTTTAGATTCCCGAGGGATAAACCCTCGGCTACTAGTATTTTACTTTTGCCCAATTTGATTTTCCTCATTTAGCCAAAGTGGAACACAACTGTCCTCACTCTATTTGACCACGAAGAAATATCTTTTTGCTTCAGATATATTGCCTACTCCATCTTTGACCGAAATCAAAAGTTCATGCTTACCATAGGATAAAGGATAAGTTGGTCTTGTTGTCAAAACATTGGTTTCCGGATCGTATTCGGGTATCATCCACTCTCCGTCGATGGTAATCAAAATATCCAGGTCACTTCCGATACCTGACAGATCGTCTTTTACGATAGCCTTTATCTCTGGCTTTCTCTGTTCGAACTTTTTTCCATTGTATGGATATATTTTTTCTATCACTGGAGGTTTGGTATCTTCCAACAAAGCATAAGAGGAAAAATATCGTACCTTCCCGCTCACTATTTTATTTGTTGAATCCAAATCGTGACCGATAGACCTCCACCAACCAGCGTCAGTCAACTCATAAAGAGCAAGCTTTTGTGGATCGCAATCCTCTTCAGTATAATTCAAAGAGATTTTGGCAAAGCCATTCAAGGGAATTGTGGACGGTTCGACTGAATAAATCTCCCCTACCACTTTATGTTTCGACCCTCTTTTCATCTTTTCTTTGTTGATTGACAAATTTATATCTTTGTATACTATCTCCGGATCAACCTTCACCTCTGCTTTTCCATCTTCACTTCCGGCTTTACCACCATATGATTTGGTCACGATGGAAATGGTAATTGGATGTTCAAGCTTAAGCGAGTCGCCGTAAATATTTTCACCTTTGACCAAGAGGGTCATCTGCTTGGGTTCTTTGAGATAGAAGGGAAAAACCGCCCAATAGCTTTTCTCATCTGTCTGCTTTAACAGAACAGGATCGAAATCAAAATCACCTGACCTTAGCGCTATTTGTGGCTCTTCTTTCAAGATTTGGCCGAAATTTAAAGTGAACACGAAAAAATTGTCTTTGAAGCTGTATTCAAAATTCAATTTGGCCTTGCTTCTCTCTTCTGAACCTTCGGGAATTTCAATTTTGTTTGCATTTATTAAAATATATTTATAATCAGATGATGCACCAAAACTGTCCTCTGCTTTAATTCTGACCAAACTGGGTTCATACAGATTTTTTGCCCAGCTCAAAGTGTATTCGCTTTCGGGTTTATCAAACTCTGCCTCACTGAATTTTTTCCAGAAGATTTTCTCCAAAGAACTGTTTTCAAAAATAATTTTTTTCACTAAATCGTCCACATCGTCAAACTCAGTTTTTATCCTAAAATTGTCTCCCATTTCTTTTATCCGCCCTGAAAAGATCAAAGGACTTTGGTCAAAGACCAGATTAAAAAGGAGTGCAGAAGAATTATCATTTGCATCGTAAGCGATGATCTTCACCTGATGAGAATCGGGTCGTGAACTTTTTGTCTCAATGATCCCTTTGCTTGGATAATAGAGAGGAAGGTCATTTCCCTCATCCCGGTAAAGTTTATAAAATTCTTTTTTCTTTGTTTTTCTTAATTCAAAATCCCTGTCCAACTCGACTTTTCTGGTATGATCATAAGAGATGGTATCATAACGTGAAGCGAAAATCAAATCCCTGTCCAGAAATAGTTGAATACCCAGGACTGCGAATTCGAATCTAGATTTATCCATTTTATCGAAGGCCGACAATTCCAGACCTACCCTCCCTTCGACCACTGGTATTTCGTCCAAAACATAGAGTTTCCTGCGACGATCATAACGACAAGGAAAAATAAGTGTATGGTGTGAGCCGTTCACTTTTGACCAGATATCCAAAGGTCTTATGGCAAGATATCTGATGACTGGAGAGAACTTGTCTTTGATGGAAAAGCCTGAAGTCAAAGGGTTCATAGGGCGATTCTCCTCGTCCCTAATTTCAAAATGCAGATGCGGTCCCCCCGAACCGGTTTGTCCGGAATAGCCGATCAACTCTCCCTTATTCACCCTCAACTCATCTTTTTTGAGCAAAAAGTCTGCAAAATATCTTTGCTTTTCCAGCTGCTTGTTTTCCACCACTTCTAATATCTTTTCCGCAAAGTCTGACAGATGCCCATATTGAGCGTATCTTCCATCGTCCAGCTTGAGATAGATTGCTTTGCCGTAACCCCAATAGGAGGTGAAGAGGCGATAGACATATCCGGATTCACAGGCGAAAACCCTGTAGCCTGTTTTCCCATCGGTACGTATGTCGATCCCTGAATGAAAACGAAAACTTCGATGATCCGCAAAGACGGACGACAGTTTCCGACTTTTCTCCACTGGCCAGAGGTAGTTGAAATCCTTGGGGTTTGCGAAAGCAGGGAAAAACCGAAAGGATGTCCAACAGATGACCGAAAAGGTAAGAAGAAACAAAGATCTGCTTAACATATCTCAATATTAAAGAAGATAAGAAGAGTTGTCAAATCCTTTGTTTGGATTGTCACAAAAATAACTTGTCAAATCGTAAAATAATTGTATATTGAAAACGAAGCTCAACGGAAAGGAGTATGATGCCTTATGATGAAAGCCATGAGAAAGTTAACCAAGCAGATTCTTTGGATTGTGATTGCCGCTTTTGTAGGAACCATCATCTTTGCCTGGGGAATGGAATTCTCCGCCAAAAAACAAAAAAGGGGAATCCTCGCCTCTATAAATGGACAGAATATTCACCTGACCACCTTCCAGTACCTTTATGATCAGGCTTTAAGACAGACCGAAGAGACCCAGGGGAGGGTGGATGATCAAGCCGCTTACCAAATAAGGGAAGAAGTATGGAACCAGATGGTGAAAGAGTACTTGTTGCAACAGGAAGTTGAAAGAAGAGGAATAACTGTTACCGATGCTGAATTACTTGACTACCTGAAGAGGTTTCCACCCCAGGAGATCATGCAGAGTCCCTCTTTTCTGACCCCGGAGGGAGAATTCGATTATCAGAGATATCTGCAAGCTTTGGCTGACCCAAGGTTTCCCTGGGAGCAGGTGGAACCTTACGTCCGTTCCAGTTTGGGCTTATCAAAGCTACAACAGCTGATAGTAGGCTTAGTCAGAGTGACTGACCAGGAGGTAAAGCAATATTATATAGACGAGAACGAGAAAGTCAAAGTACAATACCTTCTGGTTCCTGTCTCCCAGTTTTTTAGAAAAGACCTCACGGTTAGCGATCAAGATATCCAGACCTATTATGAGGAGCACCAGGAGGATTTTAAGGTCGACCAAAGCGCCAACCTCAGTTATGTGGTATTTGAAAAAAAGCCGAGCGAAATTGATGAGCAAAAGACCAAAGAGAGATTGTTGGATATAAAAGAAGAAATAGAGGAGGGGGAAGATTTCGCTGAGCTGGCCCAGGAGTTTTCTGAGGACATAGCCTCAGCCGAGGAGGGAGGGGATCTGGGCTGGTTTGGAGAGGGAAAGATGATAGAAGCTTTTGAAAAGGCCGCCTTTGCTTTAAAACCAGGGGAGATGTCCGAACCGGTTAAAACCGAATTTGGATGGCATCTGATTAAAGTCTTTGACCAAAGAAAAAAGGGAAAGGAAAAGGAGATCAAAGCCAGCCATATTCTTTTGAAAACTCGAATTTCTCAAGAGACTTCCGATCAGCTAAAATTGAAGGTGGAGGAACTTGCTGATCAGACAAAGGAATCCAATTTGGCTAAGGCAGCTGAGGAACAGAATCTTACTGTCTCTCAAACTGATTGGTTTTTCAAGGGCGGATATATCCAAGGTATTGGGATTAATCCAGAGCTGGACGAATTTGCTTTCAAGAATAAAATTGGCACAGTCAGCGACATTATCGAGACTGCCAATGGTTTTTATGTTTTTGAAATAAATGAAAGAAGACCAGCAGGGATTTCTCCTTTGGAGGAGGTAAAGGGAGTAATAGAACAGAAGCTCCGAAAAGCCAAAGCTGATTCTTTAGCTTATGTTGAAGCTCAAAAGATTTATGAGCAGATCAGGACAGGCAAATCTTTGAAAAAAGCGGCAAAGGATAACGAGGCCTCCTATGCGTTAACCGATGAGTTCTCTCGTAATTCTTTCGTCCCTGAAATAGGTAACGTTCCTGAATTCATAGGTGCTTCCTTCTCTCTGCATTCAGAGGACCGGCTATCTCCCCCGATCAAGACGGACCTGGGAACCTTTATCATAGAGTTTGTTTCAAAAACTCCGATTGATGACAGTCTTTTCATCTCTATCCAAGACTCACTCGGCTCCATGGTTCTGCGGGAGAAACAAGTCCAGGTCTATCAAGAGTGGTTCACCCAGCTTCGGGAATCTGCCAAAATCGAAGATTACAGAAGCGAATATTTTCGAGAATCAAGCCTTTATTAAGGTTGCCGAAGCCAAAAAATATGACAGAACGGGGCAAAAGCTATTCTAAAACCACTTCAACCGATCGCCCCTCCTCCATTATAATACCGGCCACTAACCTTAATTCACATTTGGTTAACTCTCTCTTTATCATCTTTGGCGGGCTCTTTATCTTCTCTCCTTGCTTGGTCAATTTTTTCGTATCCGATGATTTCATCTGGATAAAAGAAGGTGTCAATTTCTCCTTCGGCGATTTCTTTCACAGCCCTGAAGATTCCTCATATAACATGTTTCGGCCTCTGGTATCTCCTTTATTTTTTGCGCTACACCGTGCTTTTGGATTGTCCCCTTTTGGTTATCATCTCGTCAACATTCTACTTCATGTCTTAAATGGTTTGCTACTTTATTACATACTCTCCCATTTACCCCTTGGCAGAAATATCTCAGCTCTATCCTCTGTAATATTCGTAAGCCATTTTGCCCATGAAGAGACGATTTTCTGGATCTCCGGTATCTGCATTCCATTCAGTTGCTTCTTTTATCTGCTGTCCATTTTAGCCCTCCTAAAATGGTTAAAAAACGGGATGATATGGTTTTATTTTCTCTCTTTAGGTTCAGGGGTAATCGCGTTCTTCATCAGAGAGGACGCATTGACTTTGCCTCTAATTCTTTCACTCCTTATCGGGTTAAAACTTTTCCAAAACGAACAAACAACGGCAAATGGCTACCGCCATCAGATAAGGACAAAAACGTTGATAAGTCTGGTTCCTTTTTTTCTTTTCATCGTTTTCTACCTAAAACTTCGAAATCTTGGCCTGCCTGATCTGAGTTTTGCTTCTCTGTTTTCTTTGAATCCTGCCAACCTGTTAAAAAATGCTGCCTATTTCTTGGTAAATCTCACCGTCCCAATAAGGCTTGTTTTCGATATGATAGGATACCATTATTCCGCAATGATAAATTCTGCGCTAAAGAGCTTAGGTTCCCATTTAGCCATAGTAATCATTGCCTCTTTGGGCATGGCTTTTTTGATTTACGTTCTTTTGGTCTGGATTAGAAAAACAGACCGAGTTTTCAAGGCACTAGGAGTGACATTCTTCATTCTTCTTTTTCCTCATCTTCTCTTCCCAGATTATGGTTTGAGATTCACATATTTTCCAGTCATAGGGTTCTCTTTGATCGGCAGCTATCTGATAGTATCCTTGTTGAAAGCAATTGCCAAGCGAAGCAAATATTCGCTGAAGACTTGTGTGTGTCTCCTTATGATCATAATTTTGGCTTTCAATTTCCTCATTTTATTTGAGCGGAATTTGTGGTGGAGAAAAGCAAGCCAGACATGCGAAGAGACGAAAGCAAAAGCCGGGGTGATTCTTTCATCGTTGCCCGCCGGCTCTGTTATCTATTTCATGGAATTGCCCTTTCGCACACACGGAGCTTACATTTTCAACAATGGTTTCCCGGAAGCCATGAATCTATTTTATCCGGAGTATAATCATGAAATAGAAACTGTGCGAGGCTTCAAGATGCCGGAAGTGAAGGAGACCAAAAGATACTTTTTGTTCAAGTATGAAAACGGTGAATTCTATCAAGTATTTTAGGTTATCCCAAAAAGTTAGCCGTAGGGGATGCGGTCCTGATTTAGGATATGTATAACATTACAGGTGTGATAAGGTTTGAAATGTTGGGTTGGGAGCGAGGGGTTAAGAAATGGAGTAAGAGAGACTGATGCATTTTTTGCGTTTTGCTTGATTGATTTTGCTACTTTGTGACGAAGGTTGGTTACTCATTGATTTCCAAAATGGTATTTAATCGCGTAGCCGAGCTTTTATAGCCTGGCTGGCAAGCGGATTTCCCGTCTCAATTCTCACCAATATTTCCAGAGCTGTCAGACTACCCCGATCCGGCAGCAATAAGTCAATCCTTCTATATCAGAACAGGGCTTACTCAAGACAACTGTTCCCTTTGAATTCTGTGGTGAATGTAATAAATAATTTTACATTGCGAGCGACTGAAAGAAGCGTGGCAATCTCAACGGATTGCTTCGTCATCCATACGGACTCCTCGCAATGACAGTTCATTTAATACGTTTGTATTAGTGGGATATATAATTCCCTCGCTGGGAAAAATCTTGCTTTTTTTGAAAAAATCAAATATTATAAAATAACGGACTTGACAATAAAAAAGATGAATTCCTCAGGAGGTGGCGTATGCTGAAATTTCTTTCTGTTTGTGGCTTGGTTATTCTTATTATTTGCTCCTGCTTTTCCCTCTCCCCTGCGGCTCTTAACCTGGAGCTTTTGGGCATACTGGAAGGGGAACATGACGGGGACAGGTTTGGGGATGCTGTAGCTGGGTTGGGGGATATTAATGGGGATGGCTATGAAGACTTTGCCGTGGGTGCTCGCTGGTATGGAACTTACCGAGGCAAAGTCTATATCTATTTTGGAGGTCCCGATCTTGATACAACCGCTGATTTAACTTTCGAGGGCAAAGAGACAGGGGATTTCCTGTACACAGTCATAGCCACAGGGGACATTAATAAAGATAGTTTCGCTGATTTTGCAATAAGCGCTCTTCACGATCCCGGGGCTGGTGAGGTTTTCATCTATTTCGGTGGTGAAATAGTGGACACTATACCAGATGTCATATTGAGTGGTAGTGAAGGAAACAACAACGGAAAATGGTTTGGGTGGAGAATGGCCAGTGGGGATTTGAACAGCGATGGAGAAATCGATTTAGCCGTCGTATCTGATGACTTAGGACATGCCTCAATCTTTTTGGGTGATCTCAGAGCGGATACGTCTGTTGACTATCTTTTGACAAAGAATAATCATTATTATGGCTTTGATGGCATGGCGGTGGGAGATGCAAACGGTGATGAATACGATGATCTGATAGTAAGCTCAAGTCAGTTGGCTGAAGAATATTTCTATTATGGTCGAGACAGTTTATACTCTGAGCCGGATATAATCTTCCCGTTCCGCGGACTCTGCACCTTTGGTGATCTGAATGGGGACGAAATCGAGGATTTAGCCACTATCAAAGGGGTCTATTTCGGAAGCACAAGTTTTGACACTTTGCTGGACCTGCAATTCTATTCGAATCCTAGAGCAACAGGACATATTAACAGGGATAGATACGCAGATTTGGTAGCTTTAACATCCGAGACTCAGGTGTCTGTTTACCTGGGCGGAATCCAAATGGATAAAATACCGGATTGGAGCGTGTGGGGCTGGGATGGACTGGGCACGGCTATTGGCACAGCAGACCTTAACAATGATGGTGTGGATGAGATTATAATGAGTCAACCGGGATACTTCTTTGGAAGCAACAAAGGTCGGGTCTATGTTTATTCCGGTGACACCAATGTTGTCTCAGTAGAAGAGGAGGAAGAAGAACAAATACTTCCG
>Ga0209427_10006200_pt1 | contig 13674 bp, 9 predicted proteins | sample DeeMarSWOR136_30_FD_187465 | JGI IMG/M metagenome (GOLD analysis project Ga0209427, IMG submission 187465) | Marine sediment microbial communities from White Oak River estuary, North Carolina - WOR-1-36_30 (SPAdes) (version 2) | ecosystem: Environmental > Aquatic > Marine > Intertidal zone >... | reverse complement strand
TCAGGGACATAGTTTACGGTTCCACTAAAAATGCTTTCGTTGGACATATCGGGGGTGACGACTTCATATTTTTAATCCCGGCAAAAAAAATTCACCAGATCTGCTCTCGGATAATCGATTCTTTCGACCAGATGATACTATCCTTTTACCAGGAGGAGGATGTAAAAAGGAGCTTTATCATAACCAAGAACCGAAGAGGGGTCTTAGAAAAATTTCCGATCATGACCCTATCCATTGCTGTAGTGGTTAATCAGGATCGAATGTTTAACCACGTGGGAGAGGTATCTCACATGATCACCGATCTCAAAAAATACACCAAATCCCTGTCCGGTTCGAATTATACCATTGAGAGAAGAAAGAAGTATTGATACAAGATGCAAGAGGCAGGATACTAAAATCGAGATGTAAAACTTAGTGACGGGCTTTTCAAAGCTGGAAGAGTTGTGGGGGCATTCTTCGAATATACCCACTAAAAAACAAGAATGAAATAGCCAAGTTTACACGAAAGTTGGCTTTTTATTCTCGGAAAAAGGAATGCAAAAATATTTACATAGTCATTGCGAAAAACGAAGTGGCTAAGCAGTCTGTCTCTCCATTAGGAGATTGCTTTGCTAACTCATGCAATGACGTGTTAAAAAAATCTTAACAAGCAAGACCCCTGACCTATCAACAAATTTTTATTGTCATTATTTCCATTAAAAAGATGGATTTCTCTCAATAATCTGTGGGTTTTGTCCAACATTATTTACATGAGAGATTTATTAATAGCCTTTCCTCTCCTCATTTTCTTCTGTAATTTAACAACTTATAAAAATCCTCCGATAAAGCATTTTTGGCATATCTGTTGCATTAATTATTTAGGTTTCATTTGCAAAAACATCCGCATAGGGGGTTTCGTGAGTAAAAAATACGATAATAAGGATAATGGCTTTCATATTTTTATAAAGGCATTAGTCTGGGGATTTTTGATTTTTGTTCTTTTTTTGATTTTTTTAACCCTGCTTCAATGTACCATTAAAAAACCGTCATCCCCGACCTGGAACACCAAGCTGAAAATTCCTTTGATCAGCAGAACCTATGACATGAGAAAAATCGTAGAGGAGCTTGGGGAACCTTCCCTGATTTTGGACAGCCTGGGTAATCCTTATTTTTATAAAAAAATCGAGATGGATACCATTAGAGCAGAAGAACTTCTGACCCTGGATTCAACCGAAAAGAGTTTTTCAGATACCCTGGGAGTATTTAATATCACACCTCCGGATACTAAAGAAACGGAGTTTTTCTTATCCGAGATATATGGAGGGCAATTGGGTTTAATTCCACCGTTTACTTTTCTTCTTGAAGAGGAACTTCAGAAAATTGAGAACTTCACTTTCGTTGCCATGGATCAAGGGGAGGCTTTCATAATGGTGTCCAACCATCTGGGTCTGGATCTGGACTCCTTAAGTATTGATCTGGTTGATGAGGAGAACTCACAGATAATAGCAACGATTGTATATCCTGAAATGATTTTAAATGATTCCAGCATGATTCAACAGGTGGATCTGTCTGAGAAATATTTTTCAAACAATTTGTCTTTCGATATAAAAGCCCATACTCCGGGAGGAACTATTCTTACCCTGGCGGATAAATACCTTTCTCTGTCACTATCTTTTTCTGATTCGATCTATGTTAAAGAAGCAATAGCACAAGTTCCTGAGATTTCAAGAGGTGAAAGCCAGAAGCTTTATCTTCCCAAGGAGCATAGCATACAAAGCGGGGAGATAGACAGGGGGAATGTTGTGTTTTCGATTTGTAATAGGACAGCTCTAGGGGGGAGTTTGCAGATTACCTTGCCCCACCTTACAAATTACGGAAATCCTTTATATGTTACCAGGAATCTATCTCCTTTTTCTTCAGATCAAGTAGAGGTTCTCTTAGATGGTTACCAGGTTGGATCTGTTACAGAAGGGGAGTTCGATCTGAATTGGGTTTTCGAAAGCCCTGGAACAGGTGGAGAACAGGTTGAGGTGAAAAGCTCAGATTCGATTCAAGTCCAGGTCAAATTCGACCAGATGAAGTTCAGAGAGATATCAGGGGTTTTCTCTCCCACTGAGGTTGAAATACATCGGGGACCTGAACCACTTAACCTTCCGGATGGTTTTGAGAGTGCAAAGCTCTCCGGTGCTTACCTGAAAGCTGAGATTCTAAATGGGGTGTCCCTTCCTGCGATTTTATCGGTCAGGCTCATAGGTGATCAGGGCCAACAGCTTGAGATTGATGAGAATATCTTTTCCGGAAATCCTTATGCCCCGGTGTCAACCTTGATTCAAAAAGATGATTTGGATGATTTCTTTGATCCGGTTCCCTATGAGATCACCGTATCCGGAAGGGCTTTGTATGGTGATGGACAAAACAGCGCCACTATTACTCGGGATGACTTTGTCCTGGGAAAAGTGGAGATTTTTTCGCCTATCGAGGCGATCTTCGATTCCAACGATGTTGAGCTTGACACCGATTCCGACAGTCTTGAGGAGGAGAACAGAAAGCTTTTGAACCAGAGGGTGAACTGGGCAAATCTGGTGATTTCATTAGAAAACCACCTTCCTCTGGGTTTGTCAGTGGAGCTTCTTTTTAAGGATTCGGAGGATGTCTACAACCAGCCTGATCTGATCATTGGACCTTTGAGAGTAAATTCCGGTCAAAGAGATCAAAATGGGATTGTGATTAATACATCTTATTTGAATGAAAATATTGAATTGGACAAACAGGATCTGGAAATATTTGAAGAAAGACCTTTCTGGATAGGTGGATATATCCACCTTGAGGGAACCAACGGCGAGAAAATAAAGGTGGTGCCCGAGGATTTCGTGAAGATAACCTCCTACGTAGAAGCTGAGATAAAAATGGGGGAGATAAAATGAAAAAAATCTTTGCGGGAGCTGTGATAGTCTTTCTTTTGATCTTCTTGCTTCCCGGGGTAGCTTCATCCTGGGTGGTATCCTCTGCCCGGGGATTAGGTCTGGGAGGAGCCTATACATCCCTGCCCAGGTCGACTGAAGCCATATTCGAAAATCCTGCTTTCTTAAGCTTTGGTAAAAATTCATACTTTAGCTTCCTCTCATTTGGTGCTAAAATCGAAAACAACAGCTTCAGTTTAAATGATTACAATGCTTACAATGGCAGGTTTTTGGATCAGGGGGATAAGGATGATATTCTGTCCGCAATTCCGGAAAAGGGCTTTTCTCTTTCCGGAGATGCAGGAGCATCTCTTTTAGGAGCGAAAATTGGCAAGTTCGGCCTGGCCTCACGTGTTTTGGGAGTTTCTGATTTTAACTTTCCCAAGGAGCCTCTGGAGATACTTTTAAATGGTAACTCCCTTGATCAAAGAGTCGAACTTTCGGATCTCAGAGGGGAAGCGCTTGTTTTTTTCGAGGTGGCTTTTTCCGGAGCAACGAAGATCGCAAGTGTTAAAAGTAAACCTCTGTTTGCCGGAGTTAATGTCAAATGGATTAAGGGAATTTACTATCAAAAGATAACGGAATCATCCGGATTTTTCGAAACCGAAAAGGATCGGATACATGGCCAGGGATATTTCTCTGCGAAATCAGCAGAGGGGGGGAGCGGTTATTCTTTTGATTTAGGATTGGGATCTTTTATAAGCGATAAGGTAACAGTGGGATTGTGTCTGGTTAATATCTTAAGCAGCATTAAATGGAATAAGAAAACCCAAAAAAGGTGGTACAGGATTTCAACCGATTCCTTGACCATTGAGAACTCAGATGATGATTCGGTTTACCTGGAAGAGGATTATACTGAGGATATTGGATCTTTTAATTCCAAGCTCCCCTTGATCGTAAAGGGGGGAGTGTCTTACAAACTTAATAAGCTAACCCTTTCAACTGATCTGGAGCAGGGTTTTAAGAATAGCGCTGGCAGTTCAAGGATACCCAAATTGTCTTTGGGCACCGAGTTTACTTGGCTATCATGGCTAAAGCTCAGATCGGGGCTGATCTTCGGTGGTAAGGAAAAATTTGCCACCTGCTGGGGTCTGGGATTTAAAATCGGGAACTCCTTCATTGATTTGGGTATGAGCATAAAGAACTCCCTCTGGCCAAGCAAGGGAAAGGGTATGGGAGTGTTGTTGTCCAGCGGGTTATCATTTTGATATTTTAAGATTAAATTACAGAGATTAAGAACTTAAAAGGTTCGGGACCAACTTTGAATAGTTAAATTTGAGGAGGGGCTTATGGATCAATTTTTGAAAACCAACCAAAAGTTTTTTGAATCGGATAAAAAGAAAAGCGGTAAATCTTGGGAAAGGGATTTTCAGAAGAAAAGAATCCTGCGGGTGAAGAAAAGTTTTTTGCCTTTCTGGATGAGGAGATTTCCCGAGAATCTGGAAGGGATTGAGGGGAAAGCCACCCATCGTGCCAGCTGAGAAGCCAAGAGCCGCCGGGTGCATAATTCAGTGAAAGTCCTACGTCTTTCACCCCCCGGATGATTCTTTCACTTTTGAAGAATCACCCGGTAGCTCTTTTTAGCTCTCGTAAGGGATTCCCAGGGTTGAACTCATCAGAAATATAAAACAGACGAAATTCAAAAAAGCTGCAAGTAAAAGACTCAGCGGAATTCCTAAAAGGGGAACAAGGATTACACTCACAAGAATAGAGCCTAAGGCTGAGCCGAGCAGGTCAATTGAATAACCTGTCCCCAGGTTTTTCTCACCCATCTCCTTAATATAAAGATGATTGGCTGAGGTGAATTCCAAACCCTCTAAAATACCTGAAAGGGTAATCAAAATCAAAAGGGATGATTCTATCAAAAAGCCCTTGGTCTGAGATTTTGAAAAATAACTGATTAAAAAAAGCAAAGAAAGCGGGAGAATAACCTGGAGTAATTGAAGCTTGGAGAGCCATCTAAAATCCGGGGGTTTAATTTTACTTTTTCTCTCAAAAAGAAAGGCTCCCCCGGAAAGTCCCAGCATAAAAGCGGTTAATATCAAGCCGATTTTAGAATAGATGTATCCATAGAAGATCTGATAGGATAAAAGGATTAAAATCTCCAAAAGGATGTTTGAGAAGCCGACTATGAAAATGGCAGATAATGCTAAATTCTGGTATTTTGTCTTTTTCTTATAGAAGAAGGAAAGAGATGCAAAGAAAAAAAGTGAAGGTATCAAAAGGTACCATATGCTTTTTACATCTTTTAATATAAGAAAGATCTTCTTCTCAAAAGAATTGAGCTGGGTGCTCCAGAGTATGGTGTTGTAGAAATATGAAATCGGTTTTAAGTCGGTGTTTACCTTTCCGCTTTTCGAGAAAACGGATGATTTTAGGTTGGATATCCTCTGGGGATTGAGTCGGTCAAAAAGAAAGTTGCGGTTTACATATTCTGCTTCCACATGATTTTTTTCTAGATTGGCTACCATCTTTTCCCAGTCTGATGTCAGTTCCCTTTGAGAGGATGCTAAAAAGATCGCATTTGGTCCGGGAAGGATCTCTAACTTCTCAAAAACTTCACTTAAGGTGCGATACAAACTTGAGAGATACAGGGATTGTTCGGAGCTGATATAATTTATCTGGGAGGTTACCCGGAATGAGAATATTCCATCAAAATCTAAAATTATTTTTATCATCCTGAAGAATTCTTTGGTGTAGAATCTGTTCAGCTGGGTAGTGTAGGGGTCGGGTAAATTCAAAATCACAACATCGTATAAATAACCGATCTTCTTTGTCTTATTTTTTACATAGAGCCTTCCATCTGTAAATTTGATTTCTGCTTTATCAAGGGATAAAATTTCCTCTTCAGGTAAAAATCTTTTAGCGATTCCTATAAGTTTGAAGTCGAGCTCAACGTAGTCGATTTTAATATCCTTTATTTTTTGAGCCTGGGCAATTGCACCACCCAGACCACCCCCGATCAAAAGCAGTCTTTTGGGATGGGGGTGCTGGGAAAGGGCAAAAAGCACCGCCTCCTCAGCTGAGTACTGATCAGGGTAGGAGAAAAGCATAAGGCCGTTTTCGAAAAAGGTGGTCTGTTCTTCTGTTTTGGTAACCGAGATGTTACCGTAGATGGTGTCCTCGGAGTAGATTATGGGAAATCCTCTCCACAGTTTGGAAAATGAAAAATCATCCAAGGTTTTGTCAATACCCAGAAAAATAACTACCAGAATGAAAGCACAGGTTAAAAATGAAAAGATATAGGATTTCAACTTCTTTTTGATGTTGAAAAAAATCAGGGCGGATAAAAGCAGGTTTAAGACCAGAAGGCAGAAGATGATCTTGAAATTGGAGAGAAAAGGGATGAAAACGAAGGTGGTCAGAAGACCTCCCAAGCCTGCTCCCAGGGATTCCCAGAGATAAACCCGGTTGACCAGAAAAGAGGGAAGACCTTTGAATTCCCAAAACCTTGAATTCAAGACGAAGATGATCCCCCACAAAAGACAGAGGGGGCTTAAAAGCAAAAAGGATGAGAAAAGCATGGGGAAAAAGCTGGTTATCTCCCCGGGCATAATACCTAATATGATTTTTGAAAAGCGAATCCCGAATATGGTTAGAAGAAGAATGAATGAACAGATAAGATACCACAGGAAAAGCGTTCCGAAGGATGCGTTTTTGGGGTAGAGTCTCTCACCTAACTTTGAGCCTACCCCAACCCACAGAAGCCAGACGAAAAGCAGAGCTCCCAAACAAAGCTCGTTTCCGAAAAACGAGATTATCATCTCCCGGAAAAGAATTATCTGGGAAACCATGGAGGAGAAACCCAATATCAGGCAGGCTAAAATAAAACGGATTTTGTCAAAACTCATATCAAAAAATTTATCGACAGAAATCCATAAAAACAGTTTACCAAAAAAAGAATCTATGGTCAGATCCTTCTTTTAAATATATTTTTCTTTTTCTTGAGGTCAAATAAAAAAGACTGAATTTTTGGATTCTAATTTTTTAGATAACGATTTTGAAATAGGGGGAAAATAAAGCAGGCTTTATTTGTGCAGGTTTTTGGAAAACAAGGCTTGAGGGGTATTGAAAAAACCTGCCCTGTCGTTCTGAGGGAGTCCAGATGGACGACCGAAGAATCTCTTTGATTTATATAGAGATTTTTCCCCCGCCAAGGGCGGGGTCAGAATGACAGTTTGATAGTTCCAGTTTTTCAACAATCCCTTGAGCTTTACTTTAAAAGAATCTCTGATGCTTCGGGAATAGGAATTCCCGAAGCTAATCGCATCGGTATTTCCTAATACCGATGCATCAACGGTTACTCCCACACTCCGGGGATTATCTCACCGCAGAATTTGCACCTTTTATCCTTAATGTTTATCTGGGTAATTATATAACCATTCCTCCCCACAATTTTGTTCTTGCAATTAGGACAATAGGTGTTCTCCGCTTCGTGTCCGAAAACGTTGCCAATATAAACGTATCTCAATCCGGCTTCCAGAGCTGTCTCCCTTGCTCTTTCCAGACTGGAGACCGGGGTAGGGGGGAGGTTTTTTAAAAGATAGGTGGGGTGGAAGCGGGAAAAGTGCAGGGGAACATTTGGCCCCAGATCCTTAAATATCCACCTGCACATCCTTTTTATGTCCTTCATGTCATCGTTTAGAGTTGGAACCATAAGATAAACCAGCTCGAACCATATTCCAATTTTAGCAAGATCTACCAATCTGTCCATCACCGGTTTTAGTTCTGATCTGCATATATTTTTATAAAATTCTTCGGTGAATCCCTTGAAGTCGATTTTTATGGCATCCACTTCCTTGCACAGTTCCACCAAAGGATCGTGATTGATGTACCCTGCGGTTATGACCGCGCTTTTGATACCCCTTTTTTTTCCCTCCCTGGCGCAGTCGAGCATGTATTCGTAGAAGACTATCGGCTCGGAATAGGTATAGGCTATTGACCTGCACCCTTTTTGCTCGGCATAATCGGCTACCAATTCCGGGGGAAGATGATAATTGTCCACCTGCTCGGGACGTACCTGGGAGATCTGCCAGTTCTGGCAGTATTTGCAGTTCATGTTACAGCCTGCAGTTGCTATTGAGAATGCTGTGGTCGCAGGAAGGAAATGGAAAAAGGGTTTCTTCTCGATGGGATCGACATTGGCCGAGCAGACGATCGAATGAACCAGAGTGTAATACACGCCCTCCTGGTTTTCCCTGACCCCGCAGTATCCCCTCTCCTTATCTCCAACCAGACACTCCCGGGGGCAGAGTTTACATCTGATTTCCTTATGTTTCAGTTTTTCGTAATATTTTGCCTCAACTTTGGAAAGCTGGTTGGTTCTTTCCTGGGCATATGCCAGGGGGATATGTTCCAGAACCGAAAAATCATTCAGCAGTTTCGGCGCCAAAATTCCACCGGTTGCTGCTATGGAATACTTCAGAAAATCTCTTCTTTTGATCCTGAACATATATTAACCTGAATTTATCTCCACCAGATCTATTTTTTCCAGACCGACATTTCCCAAATTATGCTCCTTATCAGCTGCGGTGAAGATGTAGTTCGGCTTTCTCCCTGATTTCTCCAGCGGAGATAGATTATGGTTTTTTCTGATCCTTTCGATTATCCTGTAGCCTACATAGTCTACTGCCACCGGATCGGTGCCAATTAATACGCCCCCGTAAAGATCGGACCACTGAGGATGATATGCCGGGCCACCGTTGCATTGAATCCTCAAGGCATCGCAGATCACGAGCTTGTTTTTATCCTTTATCTGGGGCATAGAGTTAAGGTCAGCCACAAAGGGATCGCACCCGTTGTCGTGGTATTTGTTGGGGTTGTGGATTGCTCCGAAGTAGTTTTTCATTCCGCAGGTTATCCCGGCAAGAGCGTGGTCTTTTAAGATCGGCATGTTAATCTGGGCATCGGTGTAATCGGTTATTATCCTGGAGAAAAGGCTTCCGATCTCTTTGTGGGCAAAAAGGTCTCTGGTGTAACCCACGCCCTGAGCATCGGTTCCGAAACACAAAAAATCTTTGCCTTTACTGTTCACGGAAAAACCCACCTCCTTGAGTTCCTGGTTTGACCTGTCCCAGACCAAGAATTTATTTTTATTAAAACCTGCTTTCTCAAATAAATTTACCGTGGTTATGCACAGTTCCGGATGGGTGGCAACCATTTTGCCTCCCAGGCAGTTGACCTTTATCCCGATGGTCTGTTTTTTAGAATAGAAGCGTGAGATCGCATCCCTGAAATCGGATTCTGAGGTTAAAGAACTTAAACCTTTAGCTACCATGTTTTGCAGAAGATTCAAATCCACCTTTCCAGAGGAATTTATCACCTTTTTACTTTTGATTAAAACTACCCTTGATCTGTTGCCATTCATAAGACTTTATCTTCGGGCTTTCCTTCTTTTTGATACGAGGTGGGGAAAGTCTTTTTAAGCAAATGGGATAAAAAATTCTTTTTGGTATCTGCATGACTCATTGTGAACACTATTGACAAATCTGGAAATTGGGTTAAATTAATATTGAAAAGTGAAAAGGTTTGCGAAAACCCTTATTTAAATAAAGAGTGAATTCTGAAACCGAAGTAGCCACCTTCGGAGGAAAAATGACAGAAAGGAAGATTTTGCTATCAGTGATTTTTGTCCTATCGTTGTGGTTTGGTTTCCTACTTTCATCAACTTCAATAAAAGCCGAGGCAATCATTGCGGATCATCTGGCAGTTTCTGAATTCGAAAGTATTCCCGATTCGGTGATCGAGTTTATAGGTGATCTCTATCATATCTACTATGTTCACACCTCGCACGGAAGCCAGATAGTGACCGGGGTATCTATGATATATGATGAGGATTCAACCTATGTGCCTCCATACTGCTACGAGTGGGGTGATGATCTGGGACATAACGGTGATACATCCTGGGTTCTTAATACCAGGAGTTATCTGGATTCGCATCCCGACTGTAACATGGCTATGTTCTCCTGGTGCGGAGGATGCTCGGATAATACCGAAGAAGGTATAAACATCTACTTAAACAAGATGACTGAGCTGGAAGCGGATTATCCGGACGTTGTCTTCATCTACATGACCGGTCATCTGGACGGAACCGGTCCGGAGGGTAATCTCTATGCTCGCAACAATCAGATAAGGGACTTTTGTTCAACTAACCATAAGATTCTGTTCGATTTTGCGGACATCGAAAGTTACGATCCGGATGAAAACTACTACCCGGATGAATCCGACTACTGCAACTGGTGCTACACCTGGTGCTCCTCCCATCCCTGCCCGGACTGCCCCGGCTGTGCTCATTCCCACTGCTTTAACTGTTACCTCAAGGGCAAAGCCTGGTGGTGGATGATGGCTCAGGTTTCGGGGTGGAATTCCCAGCAGGACAGTATCCCCGACATTATTTCTACATCACCAATGCAAAACGAGTTGAATGTATCCATTAATGCAAGCATATCGGTGACTTTTGATGTAGATATGGATTCAACCACTATCAACGATTCTGCGTTTGTGGTTAATGTACGGTCTACAGGGCTTCACCAGGGCACGATTACATACGACAGTCTAACCAGAACCGCAACTTTCGATCCTTCCAACGATTTCGCTGTGGGTGAAGTAGTAACCGTTGTGTTAACTACTGACATACAGTCATCTGAAGGTATTCCATTGGACGAAAGTTATGTCTGGTCTTTTACCATCGCAGTTAACAATGGTGGGGGCACTTTCGCTCCAGATTCGGTATATCCTGCTGGTGATGGTCCTCGCTCGGTCTTTGCTGCTGATCTGGATGGTGATGGTGACCTTGACCTGGCAGCTGTTAGCGGTGATCCTGGCGAGGTCTTTGTTCTTTTGAATAACGGAGATGGCACCTTCACCAACGATTCGGTCTATTTCGTATTTTGGGATCCTTTCTCTATTTTTGCGGCTGATCTGGATGGTGATGGGGATCTTGATCTGGCAACTGCAATTGAGGAAGGCGAATATATGGGTAATGTCTCAGTTTTATTGAACAATGGAGATGGCACCTTTGCCCCCTATTCGAGGTATTCAGTCTACGGTCCCGCTTCCTCAGTTTTCGCTGCTGATCTGGACGGTGACGGTGATCTCGACCTGGCAGCTACAGATTACTTCCTCGACGGAAACATCTCGGTTCTATTGAATAATGGAGATGGCACCTTTGCCCCTTTCTCGGACTATCCGATGGGTGGTTATTCTTTCTCGGTTTTTGCTGCTGATCTGGATGGTGATGGTGACCTTGACCTGGCAACTGCAAATGCCTATTGGGACTCGACTGTCTCTGTTATTTTAAACAACGGGGATGGCGCCTTTGGCCCCTATTCGCTCTATCAGGCTGGCGATTACCCCAAGTCCGTCTTTGCCGCTGATCTGGATGGGGATGGTGACCTGGACCTCACAACTGCAAATGTTTATTCCGACGATGCCACGGTTCTTTTGAACAACGGGGATGGCACCTACGCTTTTGATTCTACCTATCCAGTCGGTGATGGTCCTCTCTCAGTTTTCGCTACCGACCTTGATGGTGACGGTGACCTTGATCTTACGACCGCAAATGAGTATTCCGACAACGTCTCGGTTCTCTTAAACAATGGGGATGGCACCTTTGCCTCCCATTTGGTCTTTCCAGCCGGTGATGGTCCTTCTTCGATTTTTGCTGCTGATTTTGATGGGGATGGTGACATCGACTTGGCAACTGCAAATTATAACTCTGATGATATCTCGATTCTTTTGAACCAACCTTTCTGTGGCGATTGTAACCGGGATAGGAAAATCGATCTATCCGATCCCATATGCCTGGCTGATTTTTATTTCGGTGGAGATTGCCCGATCGATCCCTGGGCATCGGATGTGGACTGCGACAGCGGTATCAATCTTGGGGATGCCATAATCATAGCCAATTACTATTTCGGAATTTCTGGATTCGAATTGAACTGCTGTCCATGAGCTTTTGCCTCTGAAGTTAAATTGTTAAAATCTTTTCCTTTCTGGATACAGGCTAAACAAGTTCTGTTTTCTGTCGAAGAAATTATAAAAGGAGGGATTATGGCAGTTAAAGCTTTCGTTTTAATAGAAACCAAAATCGATGCGATTAAATCCAATGCCAAAAAGCTTATGAAAAAACCTCACGTGAAATCAGCTTATTCTGTGGCGGGCCCTTATGACATCATCGCAATGGTGGAGGCCAAGGATTACCGGGACATCTCAAAAATCGTAGCCAAGGAGATTCATTCCCTTCCCGGAATTTTGAGAACCACCACCCTTCTGGCATTCGAGTAAATTAAAAAAACCGGGCGGGGTTTTCTGCCCCGCCCTTGAAATTCGGGGTATTTCGCTTTTTGGGATTCTATCTTCTTTTTCGCGGGGAGGATTTTTTCTCTTTTTTTGGTTCGGCTTCCCTTTTTATGCTTTTATTTTCTTCAATTTTTTTCACCTCTTTTTTTTCAGAGGTTTTCTTTTTGATTATTTTTTTGTCGAATTTGTCATCTATTCCGTCTTTGTTTTTGTCCTGAAAGTAGTCATAGTCTTTTTTGACTTTCTTCATGAGCTTCTCAAAAAAGCTTTTTTGGGTCTTCTTTTTATCCTTTTCTGATTTTTTTTGCACTTCCCGCTCTTTTACCTCAACACCCTTTTTCTGAATATCGGTTTCTGTTTTTTCCTGCGGCTTTTCTTTTTCAGAGGTTTGTTTGGAATCTGAGCTTTCCTTTTGGTTTTTGGAGACCCTCTCTATGGCAAAAGCAGGGGAGAGCACAAAAAGTGTAAAAAATAAAAAAGTTAAGATTATAATAAGTTTTCTCATTGCCCATTACCTTGATCTTTAGATTAAATTAACTCATGTTCTGAAACATGTCAATTCTTTTATTTTCTTCTTCTTGTTGTTTTTTTCACTCTGGTACTTTCTTTTTTGACGTTTTTGCTCTGGCTTTTTACTTTGGGTTTAACCGTTGATTTAATCATCTTCCTTTCTTTTTTATCAGGCGTTTTTGAAGATTTATATTTGAGCTTTTTGTCCTTTTTGACTTGGTATTTGTTTGCTTCTTTGGAAACCTTATGCTCCGTCTTTTTGGATTTCAACTTGAGGTCGTCTTTTTTCCTCTTTGAAGAATCCTGGTAATAAGTCTTTTTTTCGACCTTGACCTTCTTTTTATTGTCGATTTTGGTTCTTTTATCTTTCTCTACGTATCTTTCCGATTCCCCCTTCAGCACCTTGACTTTACGGCGCGAAGGTTTTTCCTCTTTTGAACTGAAAGATTTTTCCTTTCTTACCCGGTATTCCTTTCGGAACGGGTGATCATAGACGAACCTGCATCTTTCATAGTATCTGTGAGGCCTGACCCAGACGGCCCTGTGAGGATAAACCCAGACCCAGTCCCAGAATATCCTGCAGCCGGAGAAATAAACGGTGACGAAGTGTCTTCCCATAATGAGATAGGGGATGGTTATGGGAGCGATTCCGTAGAAAACACCGTCGATATATATCTCTGCTCCATAAGGGTAATGGATATTACAGGTTCCCAGCTCATAATGGTAGGGAAGTTCGGTATGATATATCCTGGGCCAGTAGTACCACCTCTGGTGAGGGTATTCCACTGTGAAGATGCAAAGATCCTGTGCGAAATCTCCGCTTTCGACCATCCACTCGATGGTGAACTGCATGAAGTCGTAAGGGTCCTCGTCTTCCTCCAGTCTCAAAACCGACACCTCATCATCCTCCTCCCTGAAGCCGCCA
>Ga0209427_10006199_pt1 | contig 13674 bp, 10 predicted proteins | sample DeeMarSWOR136_30_FD_187465 | JGI IMG/M metagenome (GOLD analysis project Ga0209427, IMG submission 187465) | Marine sediment microbial communities from White Oak River estuary, North Carolina - WOR-1-36_30 (SPAdes) (version 2) | ecosystem: Environmental > Aquatic > Marine > Intertidal zone >... | reverse complement strand
CACCTTGGCCGCCACGGCCGCCAGCCGCGCCCGATCCCGGACGGGAACCTGCCGCGTCCCCCGGGGCACCGTGATGGCCTTCAGCCGCTTCGACCCCATGACGGCGCCCGGGCCGTTATGGGAAGCGGAGTGCCCCTTATCCACGAAGACCCCGGCGAAGCGGGCGCGGTGTTCCCCCGCCGGCCCAATGGAGAGCACGCTCATCGCCAGCTCCGTCTTCCCCGCCGCCGCCCGGAGGGCGTCGCCCGTCTCGTAGGTGCCCAAGCCCAGGAGGTGGCTGGCGTCCCGCAGCTCGGCGCGGTCCTCCTCGATGGCGAGGTAGACCCACCGTCGGGCCGCGCCGTGGAGGATGACGCCATCGTACCCGTTGAACTTGAGGTAGGCGCCGAAGCGGCCGTTGGCCTGCACGGCGGTGGCGCCGTTGGTCAAGGCCCCCTTCGTCACCAAGGAGATCGTGCCGGAGCCCGGGAACGCCGTTCCGCCTAAGGGCCCGGAAGCAATCGTGATCCGATTCACGGGATCCGCCCACGAGGCCTGTGGCGGCACCTCGTCGTAGAGGACCTTCGCGCCGACGCCCGTGCCCCCCACGAACTTCCGGAGCGTCGCTTCCCCCAACACGCCGTCGGAGAGCCGCTCCAACGTTAAGTCCACTCGGAGCACCTTACCCGCATACCCACCCACATCAACCGCAGACATACCTTAACACCTCCCTTAAACGAACTGAGTGCTCAACTATTATTCATTTTGTTTCCATAGTAAACGAGGGGTCGTCCTGTGGATCCCGTCGATCAGACGGCCACAGCAATGGCCTCCATGCAGCCCCTCAATGCGTCGCAAAGGGGGGCGAGGGCGTGTGATGACCCGCTAAATGAGAGGCTGCTCGCGTTCTAGGACGGCAAAAGAGCTCGTGAAAATGTACGTCTTTAAGTTCCAGGCACCGCTCCAAGTCTATTCTACCGTAACTTTCCGTATAACCTTGTCCATTTATCGGCGATCTTCAGGAACTCGTCATATCCGTGTTTTCTAATGAATGCGATTGATTCTTGATACCGCGTACCCGGGTATTTTTTTTCGTCGATAAAACGCCTGTAGCAGAGCACACGGGTACTCAACGCAGTCAGCACACGACTGGAGCCCTCGTTCCTTGATGCAACATCTTTTCACCTTGCATCTCGCACGATTGATTTTTCTTTCGCCTGATGCATAACCCAGTTTGCATCCACGACAGAGCCTTTCGTCAGGGTGATGCTGTCGCTGCCGTTCTAAACATGGCTAGCAATAGGCGCCACAGCACCCAATCTCTTCAATCGTCATAGGGTTCCCTCTTGCACGTGCACGTGTTTGCTTCTGATGTTGGAATGCGCGTCCCGTATCAACTGAGCACGCTCATCCGATGAAGTCGTATGTGTTAATAAGGTTTAGAGACGACTAATGGATGCCCTTCGTTCATTTTACTTATGACCTCTTTAATTACGTCGATGTTCGAAGGACGAGGTCATTTCGCTGTCGTGTTTTCCATATCGAGCAACGAGTCTGGGAGAAGGCTTCGCGCGCGTTTTGCGTGCACGAAAATTTAATCTCAGACACACAGTAGAAGAAGTAACTAATGGACAAAGTCTACGTGGCTGTATCAACGATTCATGGGAACGGCGTATTTGCTCGGTGTGCCATTCAAGAGGGGCAACGCATCCTCATGATCGATGACAGTCGCATCGTAACGGATGACGCTCCGCTCAGGCCTGAAAACGGCGAATACGAACACCATTGTGACTACGTGGAGAAAGGTAAAGTGATTCTTATGCAGGAACCTGAACGGTCCATCAATCACAGTTGTGATCCCAATGTTTACATACGACAGGTGGCAGGCGTACGATACGTTTATGCGATGCGGGCCATCCACGCAGAGGAAGAACTAACCTTTGATTATTGCATCAACGGGTATGGTGATGGCGTCTGGCACTGTACTTGCGGTAGTCCACAGTGCAGAAAAACGATTCATATCGACTTCTTCCAGCTTCCGCGAGAAAAGCAACGTGAGTATCTGCCCTATCTGGATACGTGGTTTATCAGAGAATTCAAGAAGAAAGTTGAAGAGATCTATAAGAATACAAGCGTTAAGCCTTGACTGGCAGGAACGATTAAACGTATTATCCCCGCGCACGCTAGGTTAGCTAGAATGTCTGCGATCAAACGGGGCACAGTCGATGGTAGATCATATACGCGCGCGCTTGATAGAACATCTCCACACAATTAAGAGGGCAGTAGTACCATCAAAATAAACTAACACTAAGGTAACATTTCGTCTTGGCTAAGAAAGCAAAAATCTTTCACTTACCTAAACTCCCACTCGCAGTAGGGGTCGCCCATCGCGATGCACCGGGTTTCTTTCACGTGCTGGTTTCTGACCGCTGAAAAGAAGCCATTGAGGAACCCCGTGGTGAAGTGGCAGGTGGGTTCTCCGGTATTGAGGCCAAAGGTCTCGCAGTTCTCTTTCATCTGTATCGTCTCGCCTAACGTAATTTTACCCACGTTACAGTATTCCATGAAGTCAATCAAACGCTTGACAGCGTGATCCTCGGTGATGCCTTCATCCAATAGGTGTACCCCAACCTCTTTTCCAGCTTTCGCTCCACCCATTCGAAGTGCCATCTGGAATCGCTCGCTGAGCAGACTGGGATACGTATCGAAGAGGATCCCTGGGAAGAAAAAGCCGCTTCCTAAGCGAGGCCGGTCTCCGAGCGGTCGATTGTGAATCAGAAACCCGACAAGCTGGTCCATCAAGTGGTCATGGATCTTCTCAACGATCGAACTGTCTATACCTTCCAGGAACTCTTTCATCTCAGGAAGTTCACCAGGCACGAATTTGAGTTCACAGTAGGGATCCCCTAACCCTACACACTTGATCTCCATTGCGTTCCAGTCCCGGTCTTCTTTTTCTAGTCCTTTCATGTCTGCGGCCAACAGTCCACAGTTCTGGAAGGCTAAGCGAGCCCCCACATTTTCTAATCCCCAGCAGTTATGACCTTCCTGTACCTTGAAGTGATGCTCATCTTTCTTGGATGCGTCTTCCAGATATTCAATCACATGCAACCCCCATTTTTGATAAAGTTCGAGGGGAAAGACTTTTTTCACGTTCTTGACTTCGCTGAAGTTCTTGGGCATGAATTTGAACATGAGTTTCATGTGCCACGGGAGATGTTTCAACATTTCTTGACCGGATACAAGCTCCAGCTCCTTAACGAGGTCGTACGACATGGTCGGGAACCGTTTGGGATCCCAGAGCATGCCACTCCAAGCGATCAGGGATCGCCAAAAGACGTTCACGAAATCGCCGACTTCACTTCGTAACCGCTTTCCACGTCCAATAAAAACTGTATCTACCAGCTGTCCGACAAACTTGGGATCGAATTTCACAGTGATCATCCTATTCCAGGTCAAAGGCGTCTCAATCTTGGTTGGGGCGATCTGGGGATGCTTGACTACAGTTATAACTCGTGAGTTTTCTGTCAAGTCCATCCTGAGGATGCCGTCAGTCATGCTCATCATGGCGCCCACGTCTTCCTCTTTGCCACAACCTGTGTCGATACAGGCTAAGACCGCGTTTCCCTGAGCTGCGAACCGGGAGAGCGTTTGCTTCATGAACCTCAGAACCTCTATTCCGTTGAAGAGGTAAGGGGAAGTCAGGGAGTCGAAGACAAGCAGGATGTCTTTTCTCCCTAATCGTGCGGTCAGCTTTGAGAGTGCAATGTCCAAGCTTGAGAGGTCGTTGCAGTCAGCGTAGATCGTATCTGGTCTTTCTGAGACTGAAACACCTACCGTTTCATTATAAGCATCAATAAAACTCAGTAAGCCTGGTTCTATCCTACTTAGTCCTTTCTCTCGTAATGATGCCTCAGCCTTCGATGGATCAGACTCGGTCGTCACAAAGATGATAGGCTTATCAACTGCCAGGTTCTGGAGAATGGCTTGTTCGCAGAAAGTGGATTTCCCTGAACCTGGAGGTCCAACTAGGAGGATCACGTTCCTTGGCGGTATTTCGTGCAATTGAGCTAGAGACATAAACTTCCCCTTTAAGTCCGCCTAGGTTTTGGTTGTCCCTCTTCAAAGACGACATCAATGCTCTTGTCGATGGCAGCAATGTTGGGATGCTTCATGATGGTAAAGCGGAGCAGTGGCTCATCACCTTTCGTTTCAACATCTGCCTTGACCACAATCTCGAAGATGCCCGCCGTCTGATCGGTGAAGTCTTCCATTCCCCTGACCTCCGTCAGGAAGAATACACCGTACAACTTGTTCTCCCTAATCCAGCCGCGGACCTTGCTGAGAAGCCCAGAAACCTTTCGCGTCTCCTCGTTGTGAAGGAGGAGGGAATCGAGGAAGTCGCCGAAGAGACACCGCTTCTTCGTCAGCTTCATGTAGAGCTCCCGTTCCACCAGCAGGAGGTTCTGAGGCTTTAAGGTCTGCACGGGTCTGCTGACTGCGTCCTGAGTTTGATCGAAGACGCATCGAGGCCAAAACGCCGTGACTTGCACCACATCTAAACTTTGAGGAGCAACGCAGGGTTCCGACACAAATGCCACGAACTCTTCAGGACTTTTTAGTCGGGACAGTAGAGGCTGGAGCAACGCGTTACACAATAATATTCTTGGGATCAGAGGATTGCGAATCACGAGGCCAGGTTCACCAGCAACAATTAGTTCATCCATCTCCATTCGTTTTCAACTCCTATTTCGAATTGTTTTTATCATATTCATCTGAATTCCCATTCACAGTAAGGGTCGCTCATCGCAATACACCGGGTCTCCTTGACGTGCTGGTTCTTGACGGCGGAGAAGAAGCCGTTGAGGAAACCTGTGGTGAAGTAGCAGGAAGGCTCCTCTCGCTTCGTTTTCATGAACTTCGTAAAGATACTCTCAAAACTGTCTCTTATTCTGATAGTTTCGCCCACTGTAACCTTGCCTACCTTACAGTGTTCTAAGAAGTTGAGAACGTGCTGTACTGCGGTATTCCCTCCTATACCCGCGTCGTTGAGGTGTTCGCTAATCTCTCTTCCAACCTTGGCGCCTCCCATTCGCAATGCCATACAGTATCTTTCGCTTGCAAAGGGAAGTAAGTTCATTTCATTTTCGGCTAAGGGGAGAGTGCTCCCCAGTCTCGGTCTTGTCCAGAGAGGCTTCCCCTGGAGCATGAACCCCATCAATCGATCCATCAGCCGGTCACGCATCCGGTCTAACACTGCGCTGTCTATCGCCTCAAAAGAAGCCTGTAGCTCATCAATTTCTCCCGGCACAACCTTGATCTCACAGTAGGGGTCGCCCAACCCAATGCACTTCGTTTCAATGGCGTTCCACTCTCGCTCCTCCTTCTCCAGTCCTCTGCACATGCTTGCGATCAGGGTAGGCATCATCGAGGCTGTCGCCGCGCCAACGTTCTCGAATCCCCAGCATTCAGCATTCTCATACAGTCGAATGTAGTGTTCATCAGTCGTAGATAAATCATCAACGTATTCCATGATGCAGAAACGGCGCGCTCTCCCGATCTCCTGACCGATGAAATTCACCATTTTTTTCATGTCGTTGACTTTACTGAAGCTTTTCGGCATACGTAGCTTGAAGAAAAGTCTCCAGTGCCATGGCCACAGGGGGATCATCTCCCTCCAGAAGGAGCCCATCTCAATAAATAGCTTATAGCTCATCTCCGGAATCCTCTTCGGATCCCATAAGATGCTACTCCATTTGCCCAGGTTTGGCCAGAATCCGTTCACCTCAAACTCTCCAAATTCCTTACTTATGTCACCCTGTTGCGTTGCCTCTAAAAACCGTGTTATTACATCCTGATCCCACGTCTTCACGTCAAATATCGGGCTAACCTGCGTTGTGGGGACCTCGATTCGTGTCGGCTCCATCCGGGGAAACTTCACCACAGTAAGCACCTTTTTCCCGTCTTTCACCTCCACGTCTATGACGCCGCTGGACAGGGTCATCATGGCCACCAGATCCTCTGGCTTCCCGCAGCCTTTATCCATGCAGGCTAAGACGGCATTTCCTCTAGCAGCAAACCGTGACAACGTTTGTCGCATAAACCTCAAAATCTCTGAGCCGATGAAAATATACGGGGAACTGAGCGAATCAAAGATCAACAAGACGTCTGTTCTTCCTATCTGTTCCATCAACTTCGTGATCGCGATGTCTATGCTTGAGAGGTCATTGCAATCAGCATAAACGGTGTCTGGTCGATCCTTAACTGAGACCCCTACCGTTTCGTTGTAGGCATCAACATAGTTGACCAAGCCTGGTTCGACTGTGACTAATCCTTTCTCCTTCAAAGCGTTCTCTGCTTCAGACGGACCATACTCGGTTGTTACATAGATAATGGGCCGGTCCATCGCCAGATTTTGGATGATAGCCTGCTGGCAAAAAGTTGTCTTCCCTGAACCAGGAGGCCCTGCGAGGAGAATCACGTTTTTAGACGGTACTTCTTGGAGTTGGCTGACCGAGACCAATATGAACGCCAAGGAGAAGTAAGGTAGTACTGCTTTATTTAATTTCTACAGACAACAAGGCAAGTATGTTTAGAAAGTAAACGGCATCGAGGGGCACAAGCGTCCAGGCCTGTCTTCCTCCGGTGACCAGTACCCAATGTACTCGAGTCGAAACATTCAATGTAACCGTGACGCGAGACAAAATAGGGGGGACGGTCATTCGACCACAATGCTATATCTCCTCCGGGCGATTAGAACTTGAAAACAGCAGTGTTCTTAATGAAGCTGCCAACGATAATACGGTATGAAAATCGGTTCGCGCCCTATCAAAACGAGGGGGGGTTGTTTGCCTATCGACCCGAGTTTTCAGAAGACCATGAAAAAAGTCGGAAAAGAAAAGGACATCGCTGTTTGGGGGCCTGTGAACTCACCTGAGAAACTCGGCATCCGTGGCACGTATGTGACCGTTGATTGGGATCTGTGTACGGGATGCGGCGTCTGTCTTGAAGTCTGCCCCTTACAGGTGTACGAGTGGGTAGACACTCCGGGTCATCCAACGTCACAGAGAAAAGCGTTTCCTGCTAGAGAACCCGAGTGTGTCCAATGCTATCGGTGTGAAACGCAATGTCCTATGCAAGCGATACGAATTGACTTTTTCCTAGCCGATTGCCAGGGGCCAACGGGTTGGCTGTTCTCTCTCGTCGCGTATTTAGTCTTTGTGCTCCCCCTCGTGGCCATGATCTACGGGGTCTGGTTCGGGCCAGTTCTTGGTCTCCTGCCCCTCTTCTATGGGGGATGGGTGCTCGTACCCGTTGCCTTGGTCTTCATGTTCTCCCTCGTGATATACTTTAAACGAGATGGTAAGCCCGGAGCGGGAAAAAGCCTCATGAATACGACTGTCCTCGTGAACAGCGGAACCTACGCCCTCGTGCGACACCCCAGTGTCTGGGGAGTATACTGCTGGTGATGGCCGCAATCCTCATTTCCCAACACTGGCTAGTGGCCATCGTCGGCGTCACAGTGGCAGCTTTCATGTACAGAACTCAAGTGAACCTCAAAAAAGGGCTTCTCGTGAAGTTTGGGGATGCCTACACGCGGTACATGGAAACGGTGCCACGGATGAATGGTTTACTGGGGATCATACGGCTGCTCCGGCAGAAACGCCTCTCAAAACGGTCAATGTGACTTACAAACGGTGAAGGGTATTCGCGAACACAGGCAGGGGTCGCCCAGAGGAGATTACGCCAGTTGGTCGCGTGTCCCCAGCCCCTTTTTTTGAGCACGCGCCTCTGACGTAATCACAGTAGCAATCAGCAGATTGTCGTTTCAACACGACGTTCTTTCTAAACGAGGGGGTCAAGCCACTGTTGTGAATTGTATCATAGAAATCGCTTATGGTTAGGTCCATTCACCCTTCGGTCATGTAAAACGGGCTATCATCACTTAACTCGTTGACCCCTTCGCTACGCAGGGGATTTCGATGTTTGGCGATGCGGCACAGCTATTTTTCGCCAAACGAACCACGTTGCGAAGGCAACGATCATCCAGAACAGGGTGTCCATGGTGAAGTTAAGGAAATCGTACTCCGTGGATCGGGTGATCGTGCTCAGAACCACCCTCCAGACCAGAGGGTGACCATAATAGGTAGCCCCGATTGTACTCGCGTCAGGGGGATTCCAGATGCCTCCCGTAAACACTGTAATCAGGACGCCGCAGAGTAAGGAGCCCACCAGAGCTCGATGAAGCCTGGGCGCCCTCAAGCATCCAAGGATCCTTTTCGTCTCGTTGACCACCCTGTTCCACACGGGTCTGAAGTGGAGGACGACGAGTCCAATCGTCGAGAGCACTACCACGAGGTAGAACACGGCGTCCGGAACCCCCATCATTCGCGCCCCTGTGAGTGGCTCCGGTTCACGTCCACCGAAAACGATCCAGTGACCAAGCCCCATCTGAGGAAACACCACATAAAAGGGGAGATCAAGGATCCCCCAGAGACTGAACACCTTCAACGCAACTTGAGTTCTGGAGCTGACATTAATTTTGAGGAGAACGAGGCCTAGAACCCATGCCGCGATGCTGGTCATCATCGACCCGCCAAGCAACATGAGACCGTAGCCAGACGAACCATAGGTCAATCCATCGACAGCCGCGGCGCCCAGCTGGAAATGGGGGCTGCACCGTATTCCATAGGGATCGATGATCACGTAGGCGACCTGAATATAGAGCAGGCGTCCCCCTGCCAGGGTGCCCCACAGGCCGTGTCCAACCTCGTGAATCAAGCACATCGCGAGGCCGAAGGGAATCAACAAAACGAGAGGCAACACAAGGGTCCTGTAAGGGACGGCGATCTCCCCCTTCATCCCGAGTCGTTTGAGGACGAAGCACGCGATGACCGAGAGGGTGACCCAAAAGGCGACGTCCAAGGCCAAGGGGCTCAGGAGGTAGTCGGAAGGCCCATTCAGGTTAGTTATGCGCCAGACGAGGGGATGACCATACCGTTGGGTTTCGGGTATGCTCAGCCCTGACTCGTTCCGCAGGAGCCCAGTGGCCATCGCAGTGAAACCCCCTACGACCACCGCGCCAATGGTAGATGCCCGCTTCAGAGCGGCATCTAGCAACGTCATCTCTACGTGGGTGCACCTGCGTAGAACTATCCTTCCATCCATTATAATCCTACTCATTAGAACACGCGTTCGAGGACTTTGAACAATCACAGCGTTTACCTGAAAGCGAGCTGGACGAGGAATGTTCGAGTTAGGTTGGGAGCGGGAAGCTATCTAGACGGTATGGAAAAACGTTTTCTAGCGTAGCGCCGTGGGTGTTCACGGTGGCTGAGGCCCCGCGTTAGCTTGGTCCATGTGAGACCCGCATCTAGACTGGGCCAACCCAAGCGGCGACCCGACTGGTCCTCTGAGACCCGATAGGAGCGTGCCGCCCGCAAGCCACCATTAACCACAAAGGAGGTGAACACCCGTGATGTATGTGGGCGTGGATGTGCATAAAAGAGTTTGCCGAGCTGCGATAGTGAACGCTGAAGGGACGGTGGTGGACGAGGTTTCCTTCCGAAACTCGAAGACGGGCATTGACGAGCTCGTGACGAGACTGGACGCCGCTACAGATCGAGTGGTGGTCGCCGTGGAGTCCACGGCGACCCTGTGGATCCAGATCTATGATCGCCTTGAGGAGCGGGGAATCCGCGTGGTTCTGTCCAATCCCTACAAGACGCGGCTCATCGCCGAGGCCCGGATCAAGACGGATACCGTGGACGCGAGGACGCTGGCTCAGCGCTTGCGGGCGGACATGCTGCCCCTATGCTACGTGCCCACCAAGACGCAGCGTGAAGCCCGGCAGTTCATCCGCCACCGGATCACGTTGGGGGGGATGCGGACGGCGGTCAAGAACCGGATTCATACCTTGCTCGACAAGCATGGGCTCCGATGTCCCTACAAGACCCTGTTCAGCAAACGGGGAGTGGAGTGGTTGCGGAGCGTGGAGCTGGGCGTCACCGACGACACCGTGCTTCAGAGCGATCTGGCCGTGCTGGCGGTCTTGGATGAGCAGATCGCCTCGATGGATGCGAAGATTGCGACGGTGGCCGTGACGGATGAGCGGGTACTGCTCTTGATGACGATGCCCGGGTTGGGCTACTTCGCGGCATACCTGCTGGTGGTAGAGGTCTGCAATATCAATCGGTTCCGGAGTGACCGGCGGCTAGTGCGGTGGGCGGGGTTGGCTCCCGGCGTCCACCAGTCCGGTGATAAGACGTACGGTGGGCGGATTACGAAGCAGGGGAATAAGCTGGTGCGGTGGGTGCTGGTGGAGGCAGCTCGGAACGCCTGCCGATATGATGCGCGGTTCCGGGCCTTCTATGCGCGGTATTCGAGGCGGCACGGGGGGCAGAAGGCGGTGGTGGCGGTGGCCCACGAGATGCTACGGATCGTGTGGTTCATGTTGAGCCGGGGAGAGCCGTATCGGGGTGGACGGACGGGTCTTTCGGAGCGAACGCGTAAGAGGTGGGAGCGGATAGCGGATCGTGGTTTGCGGGCCTAGGACATCCGCGGCGCGTTCCTAGGACGTTTTTCCATAGGAGCTTAATTGTGTGCGTACTTTATTGATCTCAAATCTTTAAGCGTTTTGAATCAAAGAAGGGATAATTTTTCATCTGAAGCCTTGCTAACTCTAGCTTGTATTTTTCACATAACGGCAAGTCATATATACGGTATGCACTTAACCAATGAAGTGATTTTCTCATCAAGCTCCGAGGTACGAAATGACACACGTGTCAGGAAATGAAAGGAGTTGAAGTAGGATGAATCGTAATACACGTGGTAAAGATCGTAGCTCTATTTTCTTACGATCGGAAACCCTTATGCAACGCGTGTTGAGAAGTTTACTTTTTTCGGTTGGCGTAACCCGGGAACAGATTGAAAAGCCGTTTGTCGCGGTCGTGAATACCTGGAATGAACTGCATCCCGGGCACTTTCATCTCGACCGATTAGCCAGCAAAGTCAAGGAAGGCGTGCTCATGCGAGGGGGGATGCCCTTCGAGTTTAACACCATCAGTGTATGTGATGGCATCGCGTTAGGTGAAGGCATGCGCTATGTGTTGCCCACGCGAGATGTGATTGCAGACTCCATTGAGCTGACCGTTCAGGCCCATCAATTCGACGCCATGGTGCTCGTGGGATCCTGTGATAAGATTCTGCCCGGCCTGTTAATGGCTGCCGCCAGAGTGGATATCCCGGCCATCATCATGAGTGGGGGCCCCCGCTTTCCGGGATATTGGCCCAGATACGATATCAACTTCTCAGCGTATGGTCTAGCGCAGTTAGGGAAGCGGTATCGGGATGGCGAGTTTTCTGATGAGGATCTGGATGAGCTAGAAACCGTTGTCATGCCGTGCGCGGGATCGTGTAATGGCATGGGGACGGCAAATACGATGGCGTGTCTGTCAGAAGCCGTGGGCATGTCCCTTCCAGGGGACGGGACGGCTCATGCAACAACCGCGCGAAAGGAACGACTTGCGGTGGAGGCGGGAGCCCAAGTTATGACGTTGCTTGAGAAGCAATTGCGTCCCTCAACCATCATGACACGATTAGCTTTCGAGAATATGTTGACCGTCAACGCAGCCATCGGGGGCTCGTTGAATACGGTACTGCATATTCCCGCGATTGCTCACGAGCTCGGGATGCAGATCGATCTTGAGCAGTTTGACGCAGTTTCTCAGAAGACGCCGCTTCTGTGTAGTGTTGAGCCCTCGGGGCCTCACTTCATGTCCGATCTGGAGAAGGCGGGCGGGGTTCCCGGCGTGATGAAGCGGCTTGAATCGACGTTGCACCGTGAATGTCTGACGGTCACAGGCTCCACGATCGGTGAGAACCTCACGAAGGCTAAGGTCTTCGATGACGACGTCATCCGGCCCCTTGATGCCCCTGTGCATTCGTATGGAGGAATCGTGGTACTGAAAGGAAACCTGGCGCCTAACGGAGCAGTTATCAAGCAAATTGCCGTGGATCACGCCTTATGGACCTTTGAGGGGCCTGCACGCGTTTATGACTCCGAAGAAGACGCCACTCACGCGTTGATGGCCAAAGAAATTCAGCCCGGCGACGTCATCGTCATCCGGTATGAAGGGCCCAAAGGCGGGCCTGGAATGCGGGAAATGGCCCTGTTCCGTTGGTATGTCACGACCACAGGGCTCCACGATACCGTGTACGTCGTCACGGACGGCCGCTTCTCTGGGTATACGAGCGGGCCTTGCATCGGCTATCTCTCGCCGGAAGCTGCGGAGGGCGGTCCCATCGCCTTAGTGCAGACGGGAGACATCATCGTCATCGACATCGCGGCACGACAGCTGAATGTACAGCTCAGCGAAAGTGAGTTACAGCAGCGACGACAGCGATGGACGTCGCCTCCGCCACGGATAACGAAAGGGTACTTAGCCCGATACGCCGTGTCAGCGAGCTCCGCATCCAAAGGAGCGATTATACGATAGACCCCGAGGCTCGCTAGTAGCACTCGTTCTTCCCTAGATGACGAAGCGCCTTGGACAGATAGTCGTTGCGTTTTCAATCTTCAGGGTCTGCTAGCGCGTGCTAGATGCTGGTGCGCACGCTACTTCGAGAAGAACTTGTGGATCTGGTTCGAAGACAACTCAACATTCGAGCCTCGTGCACTGCGTGTCCAGCTCAAGAACTCACTACAACCGTCCCTTCCGAATGAGCGGGGAATCAGAAGGGTAGATCAAATATATGAAGTGGAAGAGCGACCGATGTGTGGAAAAAGGGAGATATAATAAACGCGCGTGCTACTAACTTCAGCGGTGAAGGAGCAGCCAGTCTTGGTCATGAAGACACGACTTAGCACTGAGGATCACGCATTGATTCAAGCAGCGAAGGACTCCGCGGATCGATTGCATGTCGATGGCGTCCACGAAGTGGCCGCCGCCCTCAGGACGACGGACAAGACGATCTTCACAGGCATCCATATCGAGGCGACGGTGGGCTTTGCGGATGTCTGTGGGGAGATAGCGGCCATCTGTACCGCCGTCTCCCACGGCTATCGGGATTTCGAGGCGATTGTCGCCGTCTGGGGGGATGGAAAAGGAGCCTATCGACTGCTGAGTCCGTGTGGGCGCTGTCGTGAACTCATCAGCGACTTCAATGACGAGACCTGGGTCCTCGTGGGATCCTTGACGCACCCCTATAAAGTCAAAGTCTCGGAGTTACTTCCCTTGAAATCCCTCAAACAACGCACCCGCGAGGACGAGGAAACGAGTCGTGGAACGGGCGGCGCGCGGCAACGTCCGTCGTAACCAGTAAACCGGCTTATCGTGATGTTGCCAGCAACGGGTTTTACGCGGAACCGGCTTGAGAGAAGATCCTTCAAGATCTAAGCGAACACGGTGCTTGAGGAGCGAAGCCGACTCAACCACCCATGAAGCGCCCCCCATTCGTTGAGGGAGGGAGTAGCTAGAGTGTAGAGGGGCCCCGAGGGACATCAATCCCTCCTGTCCAAGGGACCTCAGCACCTTTAAATAAATGGGCTAAATATGTTCCCTGATTGTCATGTTGGGTAAGGCACTCCAACGGATCGAGCGGAACGTCATCGGAGACTTGTGGCAGACGAGCGAGATCCACCGGAACATGTTGGTCCTCGCCGATGAGATCGGGAGCCGCTTCGCGGGTACTCAA
>Ga0209427_10006198_pt1 | contig 13678 bp, 6 predicted proteins | sample DeeMarSWOR136_30_FD_187465 | JGI IMG/M metagenome (GOLD analysis project Ga0209427, IMG submission 187465) | Marine sediment microbial communities from White Oak River estuary, North Carolina - WOR-1-36_30 (SPAdes) (version 2) | ecosystem: Environmental > Aquatic > Marine > Intertidal zone >... | reverse complement strand
CGCTCACGGTTGTGAATTGTGTTTTCAATAATAACTTGGCAACCAATACGGGCGGTGGAGTATGGGTTTATAACAGCCCGATTCAGGTAGCAAACTGTACCTTTTACAGTAACGAGGCACGGAGTTGGGGTGGAGGTATTCATATACAAAGTTCGGTAGTGGGCAGTGTGTCAAACAGTATTTTCCGTCGGAATCGAGATGCCGACGGTTATACGCTGGATGCCCAAATCAGAAACTGGATGGATTTGGGCCTGTATTATAACTGCATCGAGCAGTGGGAACCGATAATCCAACCAGACAAGGAAGGCAATATAAACACTGATCCGCTGTTTCTGGATGAAGATGGGGACGATGAGGTTATCGGGACCGAGGACGACAATCTGCGGCCGGGACCGGGTTCGCCCTGTGTTGATGCGGGCAGTAACTATATGGTGGCGCTGGACGAGGCGGACCTGGATAATGATGACAACAGGTCTGAGCTGGTGCCGTTCGATATTGATGGGGGCCTGCGCCTGGTGGATGACCCGTGTTCGCCGGATACGGGAGTGACATGGGATCCGTGCCTGCCGATTGTGGATATGGGAGCATACGAAGGACCGTATCAGGGTTTTCGTGTGGAGCCGCTGCAGGTGACGGTGCCGGAAGGGTCAACAGCACCGTTTACAGTGTCGCTGGGGCTGAATCCGCAGCAGCCGGTTACCGTGACTGTAACTTATCACAGCGGGGACGAGGACATTTCGGTGCAGAGCGGGTTTGTCTTGTTTTTTGACAGTTCGAATTATCATCAGCCGCAAACTGTTGTCCTGGCGGCGGCCGAGGATGATGACTTTGTCAATGGCACGGCCTGGATTGTTATTCAGGCAGATGGCATTCCGACAAAGAAAGTAATGGTAAGGGAGTCAGACAATGAGCCTGTACCGGCGGTAGTGTATGTGGATGCGGCGGCATCCGGCAGCAAATCCGGTTTGGATTGGGAGAATGCCTTTACGGATTTGCAGATACCCCTTGCATTTATTTCACAACTTTCCGGTGTGGCGGAAGTCCGGGTCGCGCAGGGTCTATACCATCCAGCCGGCGCTGGTGGGGACAGGTATGAGAGTTTTACGCTTATCAATGGTTTGGCTTTGCGTGGAGGATATGCCGGTTCACAAGGTGCGAATCCGGACGAACGGGACGTATCGGCGTATCCGACGATATTAAGCGGTGACCTGAATGAAGATGACGGGCCGGATTTTCTCAATTATCAGGACAATAGTTTCCATGTGGTAGTGGGTAGAAATCTGGGACCGAATACGGTGCTGGACGGCTTTGTGATTGCGGCGGGTAATGCAAATGGAATGAGTATACACGCAAACGGCGGCGGTATGCTGAACCGTAACGGCAGTAGTCCTGTGGTTGTAGATTGCAATTTCAGCGGGAATCTTTCGAGCGGCGGTGGAAGCGGGATGTACAACGAAAACAGCAGTCCACATGTGATTCTGTGCAGGTTCATTGGTAATTCCCTTGGCGGTAACAGCGGCGGTGGTATGTATAACATTGACAGCAATCCCATCGTAGAGGATTGTGAGTTCGTTGCAAATGTTGCCGGTGTTGGCGGAGGGATGGCGAATAACGACAGCGGTAATGCACGGATAGAGCGTTGTTTGTTTAAGGATAATCAGGCGAGTTTCGGTGGCGGTCTGTATACACGAGATGAATGCAATCCCGTTGTAATCGATTGTAGGTTCGAAAACAACCGGTCGGGTTACACCGGTGGGGCATTGGAATTACGCGGGGGAAATCCGAGCTTCACTCGCTGTCTGATTATTAATAATGAGGCCGGTGAGTATGACTGGGGCGGCTCGGGGATAAGTGCCTTTGACGGAACGATAACTTTTGAAAGCTGTACCGTCACCGGAAATTACAGTTATGAAAACGGGGGAGGGATGTTCGTCTGGAAAGCGATTGTGTATATGGAAAACTGTACAATCAGTGATAACACAGCGGATGATATGGGCGGCGGTATTTTCCTTTTCAGTCATCTCTCAGGCAGCGCGACGTTGAGAAGCTGCATTCTCTGGAACAACAACGCCACTGAGGTGGAGGGCAAAACCATATCAGTCCGATACTCCGACGTTAAGGGCGGTTACTCCGGCACGGGCAATATAAACGCCGATCCTTGTTTTGTGGATACGGCCGGTGGTGATTATCATTTGCGCTGGGATTCACCTTGTATTGATAAGGGTGACCCGGCATACATACCACAACTTTCTGATAAGGATATAGATGGTGAGCCGCGAGTGATGCGGGCCGGTCGTGTGGATATGGGCAGCGACGAGGTGGGGCCGAAACAGGCCGACTTTAATCGCAACGGAATTATTGATGGGCTCGACTTGTCGGTGTTACTGAATAGCTGGCTGGCCGTAGAGGGTGATGCGAACTGGTATGTGCCCTGCGACTTATTTCAAAATAAGCGGATTGACATGATGGATTATGCCAGTTTTGCAGCCGATTGGCTCTGGCAGGCTCAGTGGTATGAAGGGGCATTTTAAAAGATGGATGAATACAAGATGACATGGTAGTCCTCGGGTGGGCGAACAGGGACTTGTTTATTATCTGACGGATTATCTTTCTTGGTAGTCCTTTAGTAGATATAGAGCCTCATAGGCAGTGATGTTTGATTGACTTTTAGATGATAGGTATGGTTCATCCTGAATCTTGACCGTCAGGAAGCTCGCTGTTCTCTGTGCAATTTTCAATCCGAAGTCGCTTGGTTCGATACCTGCAGCAACAGCCATCTTACTTTCTATTGCTGCCATTGCATTTTGCAGACGTTTATTCTGGCTGCTTAGATACTCATGGTATTCGTTGGCCTGTATTACCTGGTTCTTGATGGTGGCCAGTGCCGTTTTAGCGTCCCTGGTTAGATCCATATTTGATATATCAACAGAAAGGTCTCTGGCGAAGAGATGAATAGTCTGGCCGTTGCCGAGTGGAAGCGTTATAACCTGGCCGTTGGCGGTAAAGAGCTTGTTGTTCTCGTATTCTGTGTTATTGACTATCTCATTGATATCCTTGGCTGATTGTTCAAACTTTTGCTGCATAGAAGCTTTGTCGATGTTTGTATAATAGCCGTTTGCGGCTTTTTGAGCCAGTTGTTCCATTAGGGTCAGCTTATCATGGATAGTAGCAGCGGCATCAACAAACATCTGAACCGTTGAAGTGGCGGCATAAGCATTCTGAGCGCTGAGTCTGACATCGGCAATATTGCCCTGAAGAAACTCCCTGATTATTGCCACGTCGCTGTCGTTGTCAGGTATTCCATAAGTACCATCGGAGAAGTTATAACCCTTGTTGATGACTCGGTTCTGGAATTCGGATTTGAATATACTTTCAATCTCGAGCATTTTACTCCCTGTATTGGTGAAGAGTATGTATATAAAGTGTCCCCCTATATAGTATAAAAAAAAATCTGTAATAAAACAAAAATAGCAATCCTGGGACCAAAGTACCAACATTTTAGGACCCATTTAAGCTTGGATTTACAACGACGGTTCAAGGGGGGAAATTATCAGACGGGCTTGCCCAACTGTGATTATTAATCTGATGTCCGATTAGACATCAGGGAGGACGATTTGGTATCACGTTGTGGAAAAACGGAGAGGGCGGGATTCGATTTGCCCTATCTTTGTAAGGTTCTCGAATGCCCGACAATCGTAATGGGTGTAGTTATCGAACGGTTTAGGGGGCCCACAGGTTTATAGAAGATAAAGCTTCCTTTGGAAACCCGGATAAAGGATTGAGCTAATCGAATTAAATTATGTACTTGACAGGCCTGGCTACATAGAGGATTTAATGTAAATTGAATTCACGTTGTGAGTGTTTTTCAGGTTTTGGTGAGGATGTTTTGAAATCGAACCGTGTATTGTGCTATTATAGAGGCTGTAGTTTGTTGGAGCAACGTTTGTGAACACAGACAGGAAATCTGAGGGTAATAGAATGTCAATTATGTTGTTGAACAACAGTACTGCGCTTTAGGATTCCAGCCAATACGGATTCGGCGTAGACTCTAAATTGGAGGATGACAGCAATGTCGGCTTATATTTCCAGAAGGGCTTTCTTGAAAAGATGTTCTCTGGGGGCGATTGGTGTGGCAATCCCAAAGCTGCCTGTAGTATATGCCGGTCCTCCTTTCGATAAAATCATCAAGGACGCAACCATTCTGGATGGTACGGGCCGAAAACCCTGGAGAGGTGACGTTGGCATAACCGGTGACACAATCGATGCTATAGGAGAGATTTCCCCCGAGCAGGGCAGAAATGTTATCCATGCGTCCGGACTCCACCTTTGCCCGGGTTTCATCGATATCCACACACATTCCGACGGGCGAATTCTCGCCTGTCCGACTGCCGACAGCAGGGTATTACAAGGGATTACAACCGAACTCACAGGAAATTGCGGTTATTCTGTTGCGCCACTCAAACGGGCGGATATCAAAGATGAGCTTCAAGAGTTCCGAGAATTGGGAATCAATCCGGACTGGACCGATGTTGCCTCATATTTATCACGATTGGAACGCACACGCATATCAGTGAACCACGCGCTCCTATTGGGCCAGGGCAGACTGCGTAAGAGTGCTATCGGTCTTGTGGATCGGAAATTGACTACCAAAGAGCTCAAGAACATACTTCGAGCCGTCGAAGAAGGCATGGATTGTGGTGCCTTTGGTCTTTCCACGGGCCTTGAGTATGCCCCCGGAATATACACACCGGCCGAGGAAATTGTCTCTATGGTGCGGATTGTAGCAAGGCGGGAAGGTCTTTACGCATCACACATCCGCAATGAAGGTTCAGGATTGCTGGAGGCTGTCAAAGAAGCCATAGACGTTGGGCGAGAGACGGGGGTACGTGTAGAGATATCTCACTTTAAAGCTGCGGGTCGATCAAACTGGAACAAGCAATCCGCAGCTCTTGACCTGCTCGATAAAGCCCGAAGCCAGGGGATTGATGTATCGGCCGATGCTTATCCCTACACAGCCTACTCAACGAGCTTAACTATTCTGTTGAAAGCGTGGGTCAAAGAAGGCGGCCCAAAAGCCATCCTGAGACGCCTTCGAAATCGTGATGCACGAAGGCGGATACGCAGGGAAGTATCTGAAAGGGTAAAAGAAAGCCCGGGTGACTACGAGTTGATTGTAATCAACGGTACGAAAAGTGAAGGAAATCGAATAGTTATAGGCAAGAACCTGGTGGAGATTGCAGAAATGTGGAAGGTTAAACCTGTTGATGCCCTTCTGCGATTGCTTGAGGAGGAAGAAACGGCAGTTGACTTCGTGGGTCATGGTATGAAACCCGAAAACGTGGAAATGGTGCTTTCGCATCCGCTGGTAATGATTGGCTCGGATGGATTCAGCATGGCACCCAAAGGCAAGGCGGCTGAAGCCCGTCCACATCCCCGCTCTTATGGCACTTATCCTCGCGTCCTGGGACACTATGCATGCGAGCGTAAGCTCTTCGATCTATCAACTGCGGTAAAGAAAATGACCGGCATGCCGGCAGAGAAGCTCAGGCTCACAGACCGAGGACGCATTGCTCGTGGCATGAAAGCCGATTTAGTGATATTTGATGGGGCAGAAGTGCGGGATACAGCGACTTTCGAGGCCCCGCATCAATATCCTCACGGCATCAAACATGTTCTCGTTAATGGTACATTGGTTGTAGAGGATGGCAAACATACCGGAGCAAGGCCTGGAAGGGTACTACGCAAAACGTGAAAGAATTAAAGGGTCCACCCATCCTTTGGAGCCAAAATCGCCACTTGGGTATAAGACGATAAACGAATATAGTGAAAATGTGATTTCACGACTAACGGGCGAATCGGTGGCAGATTTCGGTTGGTATAAAATGTCTTGGAACGAAATATATAAAGGAAATTTCTATGACATCTTTACCAGAAATTGCTTTTAGAGGTGACCATTAACACAATCGCCGAAAAGTTTTTATCCTGGCGAGTTATATGTTCCGAAGACTGCATCAAGTTAATGTGCCATTAGATAATATGATATTCTTACCAGCTTCTCCGGGCTCAAAGATGTGAATCTTTTCGGAGTCAATATTTACTTTTACAACATCCTGAACGTTGCTCTTGATGTGAGGATCTGTGTTGGCGATGAATTTGGTGCCGGCATTGTTAGTCAGGTAAATATCCACACGGTTTCCCAATGGTTCGACTATGTCAACAACTGCACCAATAGCATTGCCAACCTGATTGGAGGGCTGACCAAGAGAGAGACTCTCCGGCCTTATACCCATTGTTATCTTTTTGTCAGAATAATCAGCTAAAAGGATTTTAAATCGCTTGGGTAAAGTTATGGTATCGCTACCAATTACAAAGCATGGAATATCGCCTTTAAACTTCACCCGTCCGGCAAAGAAATTCATAGGCGGTGAACCAAAAAAACCGGCGACAAATTTATTAATCGGCCGTTCATATATTTCTATTGGTGAAGCCGTTTGCTGAATTATTCCGTTATATATCACGCAGATACGGTCACCCAAGGTCATGGCTTCCGTCTGATCGTGAGTGACATAGATAGAGGTAATCTGCAATTTGTGGTGTAAGGCTTTTAATTCCGCTCGAGTGGCACCACGTAATCCGGCATCGAGATTGCTTAGAGGTTCGTCGAACAGAAACACTTTTGGACTGCGAACAATAGCACGGCCAACAGCGACCCGCTGACGCTGCCCGCCGGAGAGGGCTTTTGGTTTTCGTGTGAGCAAATTCTCTATGCCTAACAGAACAGAGACCTTTTTAACTCGACTATTGATTTCTTCCTTTGAGAACTTTCGCATTTTTAGCCCAAATGCAATGTTCTCATAGACATTCATATGTGGGTACAAAGCGTAATTCTGGAACACCATAGCGATATCACGATTTCCCGGAGGAACATCATTAATCAAAGTATCCTCGATATAGATATTTCCGGAGGTGGCTTTTTCCAGCCCGGCAATCATCCTTAAAATTGTGGTTTTGCCGGAGCCACTGGGCCCAACAATTACCATGAACTCACTATCGGCCACTTCCAAACTGAAATCGGAGATTGCGGTAACCTGTTTATCAAAAACCTTACTGACATTTTTCAGTAAAACCCGAGCCATAAGTTGTGCCTCAAGGAGAGTTCAAAAGATATTTTTCCGGAATCGGCACTTAGCCCGCCAAGCAAGAAATAATCCAAGGGACATATAGACCAGCATTGTAATCCACAAAAATACATTTGTGGCGCCAAGTTCATCTAAATCATGGAAAGGCCAATTATATTCGAGATTGGACAGGTCACTGCCCGTATTTCCCATGTCCATGATAACAACGGCTTGTATCACCGGATTAGTTGACAGATACAGGTTTACTGCGTCATGCTCATAAAATCTGTAATTAACAGTAAGAAAAGGGATTAGGGCCCAGAGGATTAGTGCCATAGCCAAGTTAGCGACTACTGCTGAGGTTGTTCTTCTGAAGCGTGTGCTGCAATAAATGCCGCTACCTGAGAGAAACACGACTACCCCGGCAATCAACATACTCATTTGCATTATCAAAATTGGATGAAAGATTTTTTGGCTACAAAAGAGGATGACATATAACAAGAGTAAAAACCAAATCGGCAGGCAACGTCGCAAGATACCAACAAATTTTCCCAATAAGATTTGCCAATCACTTAGGGTGGTACTAAGCAACAGCGGCCAGGAACGTGACTCCTTCTCTGTTGTTATACAAGTGGCAGGAAAGATAACAGTAAAAAGGATTCCCATGCCCATAAAAAATGCCGAATACATTACTTGGGCTTCTTCGGCACCTAAAAAGACCATTATGGCACCAAAGCCGTATATCAGGATAATTAAGGCCAGCGAGATTGTAATGCCGATTGTGCGGGTGATTTTACGACCTCGAAGAATCGTGTTTCGCAGTTCCTTCCAAATGAGCGGTGAGTTGTGGATACTTCTGATTGATCCTGCCGTTTGGTCTGAACCGGTTCGTTGCAAAGAAGTTTTTGGTTTATCAAGGAACCAGCGGCGGAAAGTGCCCAGTCGGCCACCAATCTGGTGAAGAGCAACTTTACGAACCATAAGCACAGAAATAAACAACACCAGAGAAGAGGCTGCTAACATAACACAACAGTGTATTGGCCAGATTATAGTCGGTATACCCCTTCCAGTACGAGGATTTAACATCTGTTCTGTAATAAAAGTCATGATAGCGTACGGGTTTAGATAGTAGAAAGCGCCAATTAGATATTTTTTCGGAATAATTTGGTACCAGTTGAGAGTATGCCAGAGCATAGCGACCAAAAAAGGCAGTAAGGCTAAAAGTGCACCGAGGGTCAGGACTGTCATAATAATAGCAATATAGGCCCTTCGGCTGAATATCGAAAAGAAAAGGCTTAGCGAACCAACAAAGATAATGGCAGTAAGAGTTATGCAAAGACTCGAAATCACATAATCCCAAGGCACGCCACCAAATACGCGGACGATAGCCAGCAGTGGAATACTAATAGCTAAGAGCAAAATCAATTGTAAGAGTTTACTGAAGAGTTTTCCCATTACGATCTGAAAACTATTGATGGGAGTTGTCATAAGCACGCCGAGAGTGCGATGATATATTTCATCGCTGATAGAATTGCTCGGTATTATCAAAGCGACAAACTGGATAGCACAAAACTGGAACCAAATAATGGCGGCGATAATCATTTTACCAGCTTCTGCCATTCGTGACGTCAGGTAAATGACAGGTCCACGGTATTCGACCTCATTAATCCATGCAATGACTATAAAAATCATCAGAAGAATCAAGTAAGAGAAGCGGAGAACGTAATTTTTTCTTCTCCGGCTCGAAACCCGCAGCTCTTTATCGAAAATAGGACCGGTCAACCAGGACAGGCTTAGAAATCTTGAAGCAAAATTTATCAACGCTGTTGTCATAATCTAAAAACCGGAACTAAAAGATGTTGCGTCGGAACCGGCACTTAGCCCGCCATGCAAACAAAGAGCCGATTAGCATGTATCCAAGCATAGAATTTAGTAAAAAACCAGTTGATTCCACGGCACTTCTGCTTTGCGGAATCCAGTGATAGCGCAATTCCGTAACACTTCTTCGCGCGTGGCTTCTACCACAGGTTCCTTCCAGGACAATAACACCCTGAAATAGAGGATTAATATTCATGTAGCTCTCAGCATAATTATCACTTGTGCGTGTCACATTAGCAAAGATGAACATCAGCAGTGGCACAAGGCCCCAAATTACAGCGGCGAAGGTGAAATTCATTATAACTGCCGTAGTCGTGTGTTTGAAAAGAGAACTAAAGTAAATACCTGTACCAAGAAAAAATATAATTATCCACGTCACTAAAATGGGGATATGTATCAGCGCAACAGGGTGAATGTATCCGATGAGTGTAAAAACAATCAAATGTCCGAACATCATAAACCAGGCTGGCACACAGCGGCGCAATGTACCAATAATTTTGCCCAATAGTATTTGCCAGTCACTCAATGTTGTAACCAATAGTAAAGGCCAACAGCGGGATTCCTTCTCTGATGTGACAGACGCAGCCGGTAGAACAATAGCAAACAACCCCCCTCCGACTCCAAGAATTGCCAAAAATGACGCTTGCACATCGAGATGGTCCAATCCGTTTTCGATGGCTACGAGGATATATGTCAATAAGAGCAGAATAAGGGATATGGAAATCACGATAATGGCAATGATTTTGTTTCGCCCGAACAAGGGGGTCCTCAATTCCTTCCACAGAAAGGCAAGTTTGCCCACCGGCCTTATTGCAGAAGCAATCGGCCTGGATTTAACAGCACTATTGGCGGGCTTTTTTCGGGAAAATCTGCCGAGTTGCCCCGTAGCCTGAAGCAGAGCAACTTTACGAACCTTAATTACAGACACCGACAACAACACTGTGGAACTTACCAGCATAATAACGCAATGCAAGGGCCAGGAAAAAAATATCCTTCCGAGACCGCGTGGATTTTCCATAAAGATGGTGTTAAACATCATGATACCATAAGGATTTGCCTGAAAGATTATGGAGATGAGTTTATCACCTGACGTCATATCTTGAAACATTATAAGGCACAAAAACGGCAGCAATGCGAACAACACACCAATAGACAGAATGGTCATAATAATAACAACATAGGCCTTTCGGAAATAAATGGAGAAAAACATACTGAGCGAACTAACAAAAATAAGAGTAGCCAGCGTTATGCAGAGGCTGGAGATAATATAATCCCAGGGCACACCACCGAAGATACGAACAATTGCCAGTAACGGCAGGCTGATTGCTAAAAGCAATAATATCTGCAGGAGCTTGCTGAAGAGTTTGCCCATAACGATCTGAAAGCTATTGATAGGAGTGGTCATGAGCAGGCCAAGTGTACGATTGTCGATTTCGTCACTGATGGAGGTGCTGAGCATAATAATGGCAATAAGCTGAGTGGTACAAAACTGAAACCAGATGATGAATATTGTAATGGTCTGTCCGGCTCTGGCCATTCGCGATATTCGATATGCCGCGTAACCAAGATACCTCACCTGTTCGAGCCAGATAAAAACCAGGATAATGGTGAACAGTGACAGGTAAGCGAACCGGAGGACGTAATTTCTTCTTCTGCGGCTTGAGACTCGCAGCTCTTTATCGAAAATGGGACCGGTCAACCAGGACAGGCTTAGAAATTTTGAAACAAAATTTATCAAAGCTGTTGTCATGATCGAAAATAGAAGCTAAAAGATATTGTGTCGGAATCGGCACTTGGCCCGCCATGCAAAAAACAATCCCATGGATACGTAGATTAGCATCATAACCAGCAGGGCGCTTGTTGTAGACCAGACATTGTAATGACCATCCGGCCATCCATAATCAAGATGGGAAAGACTCCTCGTTGCATTATGACTGCCGCCGGCTCCGAACATAATAACAGAGGCCTGCACCACGGGATTAGCATATATATACGTCCACAGTATATCGTCATCGTGGGTGATTGTCGCTACCAGTCCGAGCAGTACCGGAATAACCGCCCAGAGGATCAGGGCTAAGGCGAAATTAGCTATCACTGCTGAGGTAGTACGTTTCAGACGGGCGCTGAAATAGAGGCCCGAGCCGGAGAGAAACACCACAATCCATGTGACGAGTATAGCTAGATGCACTGCGGCGATTGGGTGAATGTACCGTACAGTAATGAAAAGAACAAGATGGCCGGCCAGTAAAAGCCAGATGGGAAGACATCTGCGGAATACTCCTATGAACTTGCCGATAAGAATCTGCCAGTCACCCATAGAGGTGGCCAACAAAATAGGCCAGGAACGTGTTTCTTTTTCGGTGGTGATAGTGGTAGCCGAAAGAACTGTATTAGTAATCAAACCGAGAATGACAAAAATCAGGATGTATGCAACATGGGCAAAATCTTCATCAAGGAGTTTTTCTTTCATATTTACGGCATAAGTTATCAGCAGAGCAGCTATAGTAATTACAAGACCAATGATATTTTTCTTCCTGTCACCCTGAATGATTGGAGCCCTCAGCTCCTTCCAAACCACGGGTGAGCCTTTTACATGCCTTATAAAGCCGGACTGCTCCTCTGATTTTGTCGTTTTGAGAGATAGCTTTTTTTTGAGTTTATGTTTTTTTTTGGTAGTTAGGTCAAGTTGCCCGGTAGCCTGGCGCAGAGCAACCCTGCGCACAATCCTCATAGACCAGGCAAGCAGAAGTACAGAGGCGCCGAGCATAATCCCACAATGAAGAAGCCATGAGAACCGGAAAGGCATAATCCCCGCCCCTCCCGGAGTCATCATCGACGCAGTCTGAAATTCAATGGCCACGAATGGATTCGGAAGCATCACTATTGAAAAGAGCATGGGTATCCGAGAGGTAAGTGGCACAAAACTCTGGTACACCAGAACCACCATTATTGGAATGAACAGATAAATAGTGCCGAGAGTAAAAAGGGTTTTAAGGATGACCGCGTAGGCCCGTCGACTACTGATCGAGAAGTACAGGCTCAGTACACCGGCAAAGATGACCGCTGTGAGCGTAATACAAACGCTTGAAATAACGTAATCCCAGGGCACACCGCCAAAGACACGCACAGTAGCCAGCAGCGGAAAGCTGATCGCTAAAAGCAGTATTATCTGCAGGAGTTTACTGAAAAGTTTGCCCATAACTATCTGAAAACTGTTGATGGGAGTGGTCATGAGCAAACCAAGAGTGCGATGGTAGATTTCATCGCTAATAGAAGTGCTGAGCATAACCACTGCAATCAATTGAGTGGCAATAAACTGGAACATGATTATGGTTGTAATTATGGCCAGGCCGGCTTCGGACATTTGTGAAATTCGGTATGCCGCGGCCCCTTGAAATTTGACCATGCTGTGCCAGACTAAAACAACGAAAACTGTTAGAATGGCCAAGTAAGCGAACCGGAGGGCGTAATTTCTCCTCCTACGGCTGGAGACCCGCAGCTCCTTATCAAAAATAGGCCCGGTCAGCCAGGAAGGTTTTAGAACGTAGCGAACAGAATTACTCAAGCCAATATTCATAAATGTATCAGAAGATATCCAGCCTCAATCTGCACTTTGCCCGCCAGAGAAGCACCATGCCGATTACCACATTGAAGACTATCATAACAAACGGGTTTAATACAAATGCAACTTGTGTAATTCCTCTCATCATCACGCCCATAATAGCAAAGAGAAGTGTAAATATAAATTGACGTATAACATAAAAACCAAGCAATGAGCCAATGGTAGCCATTACTGCTGCGGTACTCGATTTCAGACGCGTGCTAAAATACATGCCGAGACCAATCAGAAATATTACATTTGCTACAGTCCCGAGCGGTCCAAGGATTATGTAATAAAAATAATAATCCAGAATCCTGCCTCCTTGTGGTTGTTGAGCAGCAATCATCAGAATGTAATAGACAGGTGTGCCCAAGGTTAGGAATACCCAGGCAGGCGCGTTTCGCCATAAAGCGGCCAAAGCTTTCCCGCGAATAATCTGCTTTGGCTCGAGTAAGGTTCCAAGAAGGAGGGGCAAGGTCCGTGCCTCCTTTTCCTTTGTGATGCTGGTTGCAGCCATGGCGGCCGTGCGGATAGTAGCAATCAGCCAAATGCCGCTTCTGAGCATATGATAGGATATCATTGCGACGGGCATGGTTCTGGAAAACGCATTGAACAAATAAGCCAGGTAACAAAATAGGAATAAGATAAGTAACAAAATACCGAGTATTATTGCGTTTGATCTTAGAGATTTGGAAAATGGTTTTGGCAATTCCTTCCAGAAGATTGGCGAGCCCGTGACCGGCCTGATAGGACCGCCTGTGGATAAAGAGCTTTTGCTTTTAAAAACTGAGCGCACAAGGTTTTTCTTCCATACGGGCAATTTTGTCCCCAGAAAAGATTCGAGCGCATGTCTTCGCATCCTAAACGCCGATGCAAAAAGTATGACCATTGAAGCGCCCCCCATTACCAGGCAATGTAACGGCAAGGAAAAAGATGCGGTTCCCAAGCGTGAGCCCGGGAAGGCAGACGAAGTAACCCGAGTCATCGCTGCGAAAGGATTGATATGCAGTATAACTCTCATCAGGATGTTGTTTGAACCGCGAAAGACTGATAGCGGAATCATGAATAGATAAGCAACGAC
>Ga0209427_10006196_pt1 | contig 13680 bp, 7 predicted proteins | sample DeeMarSWOR136_30_FD_187465 | JGI IMG/M metagenome (GOLD analysis project Ga0209427, IMG submission 187465) | Marine sediment microbial communities from White Oak River estuary, North Carolina - WOR-1-36_30 (SPAdes) (version 2) | ecosystem: Environmental > Aquatic > Marine > Intertidal zone >... | reverse complement strand
TCTGTTTAAAACCTGATAAATCCGATCATGGTTTTCATGGAAGCGGTCATAGCTGAGCTCGAATCTCACATAGAGCACGATCAGGAAAAAACAGGTCATACCTAGCGCCAGGCCGGCAATGTTGATAAAGGAATACGCCTTATAACGCCTCAAATTTCTGAAAGCGATTTTAAGATAATTTTTAAACATAGCTCACCTCTTTGATGTGCCTCTCAACGGGCAGCAAAAATGAATAGTGAAAAATTCCCAAAGAAAAGTCTTATCCGGAGTATATAAAGCATAATTGTGATTGCATGTTATCCTGTTATTCATATCTCAAGGCCTCCACTGGATTGGCCAAGGCTGCTTTTATGGCTTTAAAGCTGACTGTGGCCATAGCCACCAAGAGAGCCAGTATCGTTGCCAGTAAAAATATCCAGATTCCAACAGATATCCGGTAAGCGAAGCTTTGGAGCCAACGGCTCATGGCGTAATAAGCCACAGGCCAGGCTATCAAACTGGCCACAAAAACCCACTTCGAGAAATCTTTGGAGAGGAGAATAACGATATTGGAGACGGAAGCGCCGAGGACTTTCCGCACTCCGATCTCTTTTGTCCGCTGTTCAGAAGTGAACGAGGCCAATCCGAATAGACCCAGGCAGGCGATGAATATGGCGAGGGCTGTGAAGGATGCGAATATTTTCCCCAAACGCATCTCAGACCTGTACATTTTTTCAAAATCACCATCTAAAAAGAAGTAATCAAAGGGATGATTTGGTGAAAATTTCTGCCAGCTTTCCTTCAGGAATCCGATTGTCCGGGGAATGTTTTCAGTGCTGATTTTAAGCGAAAGGTAAGACATCCAGTTTTCGGTCAAGTGAATGGTAAGCGGCTGCATCTCCTGATGGAGAGAGAGGAAATGAAAATCCTTCACCACACCGATGACCTGGCCTGTCCCTACTTCCTCCCGCCGAAAGCCGAATCGCTTCCCCAGAGCTTTTTCCCAGCCAAAAATCTTCCGGGCGGTTTCATTGATAATGTATGCCTGGTTATCTGTCGGGAATTCTCTAGAAAAGTTCCGGCCTTCCACAAGCTCTATCCCGAAAACATCGATAAAATCATGATCCGCTTCAAGAAGATACACCTGCAGTTCCGTTCCTTCCTCCATCCCATCCCAGGTGGTATCGCCGACATTCGTCCTGATGTTATTCGGGAGCCAGGTAGAGGCTGTGCAGCCGAGAATGGACGGGTTCTGGAGCAGTTCATTTTTCAAAGGCTCATGATTTTGTCTCAACTCTCTATCTTTTACAGGAAGGGCAACGATCTGCTCTCTGTTGAACCCCAGCTTTTTGTTCCTTATGTACTCGATCTGGCTGTAGATTATGATGGTGCTGATGACCAGGACAATAGAAGCCGCAAACTGAAAGATCACCAGTATCTTTCTTAAAAGAGAGCCTTTTTCTTCTGCCCCATAGCTTCCCCTGAGAACCGTGACCGGACGGAAAGTCGACAGAAAAAAGGCGGGATAGCTCCCGGAAATGATTCCCACCACAAGAGCAAGACTTATCAAGCCGATAAAAAATTCCCAGTTGTGGTAAAAGTGGAAGCTTATGCTCTTACCGATGAGGGAATTGAAAGCTGGGAGAACGAGTTCAACCAGGACTGCTGCCAGAAGAACAGCTATAAAACAGAACAAAATGGATTCTCCGAGGAACTGCCTGATGAGCTGTCTGCGTTCTGCGCCGACCACTTTTCTCATACCGACTTCTTTGGCCCGGCTGGCTGACCGGGCCGTGGCCAGGTTCATATAATTGATGCAGGCGATAAGTAGAGTGACGAGAGCCAGGGCGGAAAGAAGATATATCTGCCTGATATCGGCGTTCGGCGTAATCTCAAAGTTGAGATTGGAGTAGAGATGGATGCGTTTTAAAGGCTGGAGGAAAAATCTCGATGCTTGATAGGACGGGTCCCGCTGCCTTCTCTGACGAAACCTATCTCCCAGGTATTTTTCAACAAAAGCCGGAAATTTCTTTTCCAAATCTTCGGGGGAATACCCCTTTTGCAGCAGGAAGTAGGTGTAATAAGAATAATTCCCCCAGCCCTCCAGAAAGTCTTCCTGTTCCCTGATGCGGCTGAGAGTGATCAAGGGTGCCAGGAAATCAAACTGGAGATGGGAACTTCGAGGGACATCTTTCATTATTCCCGTAACAATAAAATCGTATTTGTTGTTCAATGCTATGATTTTGCCGATCGGGTCTTCATCGCCGAAATACTTATGAGCCATCCTCTCGGAAATAATCACCGAATACGGCTCGCTCAGAGCTTTAGACTGGTCCCCTCGAAGAAGCGGAAAGGAAAAAACATCAAAGAAATGACTGTCCGTCCAGTAAAAACCGTCTTCGTAGAAGCGCTTATTCTGGTAGCTGATGATAACCTCATTGGAGGAGTCAATCCTCGTTGCCTTGATAACCTCAGGGAATTCCGCCATTATAGCCGGGGCGAGAGGCGCCGGTGTCACGGCCATGAAATCTTTGCCCATGTAAAATTGATCCGGATGCTGGGTGATAACTCTGTAGATCTGGTCCCTATATTCATGGAACCGGTCAAAACTAAACTCCTCTCTGACCAAGAGAAGGATCAGAAGACAGCAGGCAATCCCGATAGCAAGGCCAGCAATATTGATAAATGAAAATCCTTTATACCTTTTTAAGTTTCTGAGGGCGATTTTAAGATAATTTTTAAACATGTTTTTATCCCTTCATTCAGCGCACAGTCCGGCTTTAAGTAAGCTTTGTGCTTAATTTTTTCGTTCCTCTCTTTCTTTCTGAACAAAGCTCTCTTACTTCTTTCTTGTTTCCTTGATCACTCGTACCGCAAAGACTCAGCCGGGTTCGCCAGGGCGGCTCTGACGGCCTGGTAGCTGACCGTGACCAGGGCAATAGCCAACGCCAACAAAGCCGCCAGAAAAAACATCCAGACTCCGATGTTGATGCGGTAGGCGAAGCTCTGGAGCCAGCGATGCATGGCGAAATAAGCTACCGGCCAGGCAATGATGTTGGCCAGGAGGACCCATTTTGAAAATTCTTTGGTCAGGAGAACAATGACATTGGACACAGTGGCTCCAAGGACTTTGCGAATTCCGATTTCCTTAGTCCGCTGCTCAGCCGTGAACGAGGCCAAACCGAAAAGGCCCAGGCAGGCTACCAGGATGGCCAGTATCGAAAAGGATGTGAACAGCTGTACGATTTTTTTCTCTGCTTTGTAGAGACTGTCAAAATCATCGTCAAGAAAAAAATATTCGAAGGGTTGACCGGGCACAAACGCCTTCCATTTGTTCTCCAGAAAAGCCAGTGTCTGGGTGATCACCTCGGGATCTGTTCGGATGGATATGTATCTTACTTCCTCGTTTAACAGAAGATACATGGCTAACGGTCTTATTTCTCGATGCAGTGACTCAAAATGGAAATCCTTGACCACACCGATAATCGCAAAAATCTCATCTTTCCCTGGAGTTAGAGAACCGCGGACCAGGCGTTTTCCGACGGGATCTTCCAGTCCTAGAGCTTTAGCCGCAGTTTCATTGATAATGACGGAATTCTGGTCAGCAGGCCTCTCCTGCGAAAAGTATCTTCCTGAAATCATTTCCATCTGAAGAGTATCCAGGTAATCGAAATCCGCGAGCAAAAGAAACATGCGGACCATCTCATCTGCAGGAGCACCCTCCGCTCTATGGGTCCAATCGCCAAAATGCCGTCCAGGAACTGAGTTCGAATAGGCCACATTGACGACATTGGGGTGTTTCAGGAGCTCGTTCCGAAAGGCTTCCTTTTGCTGACTCAGGTTATGAGCGCGCTGGATGACCAGAACCTGTTCTTTTTCAAATCCCAGTTTTTTGTTCCTGGTGTATTCGAGCTGACGATAGATAACAAATGTCCCGACCAACAACACTATGGAAACAGTGAACTGGAAGATAACCAACCCGTTCCTCAGCCAGGTGCTTTTCATCCCGGCGATAAGTTTTCCTCTCAAAACGGAAATGGGCTGGAACGAGGAGAGGAAAAATGCGGGATAGCTGCCGGCAAGCACACCGACAAAAAGCATGACAGCTAAAAGGCCAGGAAGAAGTATCCAATTGCCGTGCAGGCTGATGTTCAATTGCTTTCCGGACAGATTGTTGAAAACAGGCTGGAGCAGCTCAACGATTAAAACCGCGAAGACAAGAGATATGAAGCTCAACAGGAGGGATTCGATAAGGAACTGTTTGACCAGTCGGGACCGGTTCGAACCCAGGACCTTTCGGACACCTACCTCCTTGGCCCTGTTAGCCGACCTTGCTGTGGCCAGGTTCATGAAATTGATGCAGGCTATGACCAGGATGAAAAAAGCGATCACCGAAAAAATATAGACGTAGGTCACGCTCCCGTTGGGCTCCAGTTCATACTCCAGGTCCGAGTGGAGATGAATAGATATGATCGGCTGCAGGAAATATCCGAAGGTGTTCCCCGATGCTTGGAACTGCTCCAGGGTGATGCCCATGATCTTTTGGGCCTGAGGCCCGACGTACTTGGTAACGATTCCAGGGAGCTTGGCTTGAAGCTCTTCAGGAGAGGTCCCCTCTTTGAGGACAATGTAAGTATGATAGGGATTGCTGAACCAATTGGGGCTTTTGCTGTCCGGGATCGTCTCTAATGAAGCAAAAAAGTCCGTGTGGAAATGCGTGTTGGGAGGGATGTTCTCTGCTAACCCGGTAATCCGGAAATCCATCCGGTTGTTCATGGTCAATGTCTTGCCGACAGGATCCTCTTCGCCAAAGTATTTCAAAGCCGCGGATCTGGTGATCACCACAGAATTCGGCAGACTCAGTACCTCTTGGGAGTTACCTTTGAGCAACGGAATGGAAAACACATCGAAAAAATTCGAATCAGCGAATAAAATCAGGCCTTCATCAAAAAACTTATCCTGATATCTGACCAGGACATTCCTGCTTCTCAGGAACCGTGTGGCTTCCAGGACTTCAGGAAAATCATCAACCAGGGCTTTGGCCAGGGGAGCCGGTGAGCTGGAAAAATTGATATCCCGGTTGGACATCCTTCCTTTAACAATAACTCTGTAAAGCTGGTCAGCTTTCTCATGATACCGGTCATAGCTGAGCTCATCCTGGACCCATAAAAGGATGAGGATGCAGCAGGCCATACCGACCGCCAGTCCCAGGATGTTTATCAGGGAATACCCCGTCTGCCTTTTCATGTTCCGCAGGGCGACCTTTACGGCATTTTTAAACATGACTTCCTCCTTGAAGATGTTGGCCAGAGCGTTTCTCTACCAAAAAATTTTTTTTCTTCATCTCACTCCATAAAATATCATTATTCAATATTTAATAAGGTGTCCCTTTAGGGAACGTCCCCATTCATTCATACCGTAAAGCATCTGAAGGGTTGGCCAGGGCGGCTTTGGCTGCCTGGAAGCCCACTGTGATAAGGGCAATGCCCAGGGCAAGCACAGCAGCAGCGATGAACACCCCCCAGCCTAGACTGACCCGGTAAGCGAAGTTCTCCAGCCAGCGGCCCATGGCCAAATAGGCGACCGGCCAGGCGATAACATTGGCTATAAGCACCCATTTTATGAATTCCTTTGACAACAAGAGGACAACCCCTGGTACCGAAGCTCCCAGAACCTTGCGGATGCCGATCTCTTTTGTCCGCTGCTCGGCAGTGAAGGCAGCCAGCCCGAACAGGCCCAGACAGGCAATGAAAATGGCCAGGAAGGTAAAAGTCAGAAAAACCTGTCTCAGTCTATCCTCGCTCTTATACATTTTGTCGAAATTGTCATCGAGGAAAAAATACTCAAAAGGCCAGCCTGGCGAGAAGGCATTCCACTTGCTCTTGAGAAAAGCCAGGGCACCACTGATATTCGAGTATTTTATTTTCACGGACACAAAGTAGACATAGCGGGGGCTGGGAAGAAGAGAAAGAACCAGAGGCTCGATTTTTTGATGTTTGGAGCGAAAATGAAAATCCTTGACCACCCCGATGACATGTCCCTTCGGTCCTTCCAGGTCGATAAGCCTTTTGCCTACAGCTGAATCCCATCCGAACTCTTTAACGGCGGCTTCATTGATGACAAAAGCCTCTTTCGTGTCGGTGGCGAAACTCCTGGAAAAATCTCTTCCATCCATGATCTCCAGGCCAAAGGTCTTGATGAAATCGTGATCGACCAAAACATTCCGCAAGGTCAGCTTTTCCCCTTCTTCAATTCCCTCAGGTATAAACACACTTCGCGTCGGCAGGAGGCTCGGCAAGCTGGTCGAGCCGCAGACACTCTCTACACTCGGGTTTTGAAGCAGCTCTCTTTTAAATGCTTCATAATTCTGTCCTATCCCGGAACGGCTCGCGGGCATAACGAGAACCTGTTCCTTTACAAACCCGAGTTTTTTGTTGCGGATGAAATCCAGCTGGTTGTAAATGATTATCGTTCCTGCGATCAAGACTATGGAGATGGAGAACTGGATAACCACCAGGACCTTTCGAAACAGCATGCTTCCTGAGCCTGTCTTCAGCTTTCCCTTCAAAACCTCTGCCGGTCTGAATGTTGAAAGGAAGAAAGCAGGATAACTCCCGGATAGGATACCCACAAAAAGAAGAATCCCGATCAAACCGATAAAAACAACACTGTTCCCGAAATAGTCTATTCTCAAATCTTTCCCGGTCAGGGCGTTGAAAGCGGGGAGAAAGAGTTCGACCAAGGCCACGGCTATCGGCAGCGCCATAATGGAGAGAAAAAGCGATTCACCCAGAAACTGTTTTGCGAGACGGATCCTGTCCGCACCCAAAACCTTTCTCACTCCCACCTCCTTTGCCCGGTTCGCCGAACGGGCTGTAGACAGGTTCATGAAGTTGATACAGGCAATGAGAAGGATGAAGAAAGCGATGACTGAAAAAATATAGACATATCTTATATCACCGTTGGGTTCGATCTCGCTTCCCAGGTGGGAATGAAGATGGATGCTGGCCAGAGGCTGGAGAGAGAAGGTATAGGCTTCCGCAGCTTTTTCACCCCGGTGTCTGCGGATAAAATCGGGCAGCTTTTTCACCAGATCAAGATAAGAATAATCTTCGGGAAGAAGCAAGTAGGAATAACAGTTCCAGGCCCACAATTTCCCGTATCTCGGTTCCTGTGCTTCAAGGGTGGCCATCGAGGCCAGAAAATCGAACTTAATATGGGAATTTCTGGGGATTTTTTTCAGGATTCCCGTGATCTTATAATCATGTTCATTATTAATGATCAGCGTCTGGCCTATCGGGTCTTCACCGTCGAAGTACTTTTCAGCCATTCTTTCGGTAAGGACGATGGAATACGGCTCTTTCAAGGCAGTTTCAGGGTCCCCTTTAACCAGAGGAAAAGTGAACACCTCAAATACACCCGCATCAGTATAAAAAAGGCGCTCCTCGTAAAATTTTTTATCGCCGCTGCTGATTAAAACGTTCAAGCGAGGATCGAACCGGACAAAATTCAGCACTTCTGAAAATTCATTTTGAAGAATTGGCGGGACACCAGAAAATATGAGAGGATAATTGGCGATGACTCCTCTCAGGTTCCATTCTGATGTCAGCCTGTATATCCGGTCTGCTTTGTCGTGGAATTCATCATAGCTGAGCTCATCCTGGACGAAAATAATGATCAAAAGACAGCAGGCCATCCCGATGGCCAGCCCTGAGATATTGATCAGTGAAAAGGCCTTATGCTTTATCAGGTTCCTGAAAGCGATTTTTATGTAATTCTTTATCATCCAGATGCCCCCTTTAGAAATTGATGTCCAAGAATAAAATCGATCGACAAATTGATCTTTTCAATTTTATGAGCCTGTTCATCCACCAACCATAACTCTCCTCTTTCAGACATAAAATAAAGCAATTAATGTGCCAAATTCGTTCTCTCCAGGGGAAAGATGATGAAAACAATAAATTTGCTCAAAAAGTGTCCGCTATTATGACAGAGGATGTTCGCCAACGAACAATTAGGCTCAATACAAAAATATAGGTGTGAAAAGATAGGTGAAAATCAGCATTTTTCAGCCCTCTGTATCTTCCAGTTCATTCACCGCATGCTTTTCATGGTTAACAAACCTATTCCGTTCCCGAAATCTTTTTTTTCTCTAATCTCTCCAAGAAATTGAATCCTCTCGATTCAAAAAAATGAAAAGCAAAGCCGAATAAGACATTTCTCATCGCAAAGGATAAGGCCTCAGCCCAAAGATTGAGACTGGAATCACACTTAAGCCCCGATTTGGCATTAAACTTGCTGATACTTATAATCCAAAAAATAAAAGGAAATAAGCAAAGCTCTAAGGATGAAAACTGCAAAACAAAAATGAGAAAAAAGCATGGAATTCATCTTCAATCTTGCTCATCAAGACTTTTTCTGTCCTAAGGAATAAAAAAAATGGCAAAAATTGTGAATCCTCTCACCAAACACTGTTTGATTTTTATGTGTTTTTTATCTTTGACTGCTTGCACCAAAAGTCCTGACAAAATCTTGAAACAAGAAAAAGATCAAAGGCAGAGGACAACAGACTGGAAAATCGAGCCCTCATTCAGGTTCGATACTCTTTGCCTGCTCAACACATTAACGGCAGACCCCTATTACCTGAATTATTATCAACCCGAATACGAAAAATTCGAGCCCAAGCTCACTCTGCCTGTCAAAAAAGCCCTGTCTCAACTGAAGCAAAAGGTCAAGGATGAGAACCGAAACATCATTTCAGCCTTCCTGTGTCTCTATTTCTCGGCCACAGAGGATAGAACTCTGGACGACATGCTGCACACGATCGAAAACAGCAAGACTATGAAGGCCAATTTGAAAAAAACTCCCTATTTCAGTGAAAGTGGCTGGAAGCTTTATGAATCAGTGCGGGAAGATTTAAAAATCATATTCCTCTTCCTTAAAGATATTCAGCTTGAGACATTTTGGGCAACACACATACTGCCGAAAGTGAGGCAAAAAATAAACGAAATTGAAAAAGATTTGCCGAAATTTGATGTTATTGCCGAAGTAGAGGATCATCTGGGCTTTGAGCTTGCCTCGAACAAAATTACCGTCTATATGCTTTATTACTCTCAGCCCCACGGGATTAGGATCACAGGGACAAGATATTTGACCGATCTTGCCTGGCCCTTTGAAATCGTCCTGCGAAACGCCGTGCATGAAATGATGCACCCTCCGTATGACCTGCCGAATGATAAAGAGCTGAGAAAATACCTGAACCTTCTGAAAAAAGACGAATTCTTAATGGACAAAGTCCTGAACCATAATCCGTCTTTCGGCTACAACTCTTTTGAAGGATTTATCGAGGAGGACTGTGTCCAGGCCATTGAACAGATAATCAACGAGAAGTTGGGAATAGAAGTTGAATCCCATAGACGGTGGAAAGGGACAGATGAAGGAATGCATGTCTTTGCAGTTGCCCTCTACACGCTGATGAAGGAAGAAAACTTCAATCAAAGGGGAGAATTATTTCGGGACTTCCTGATCAGGATAATCCAATCAGGAAAACTCGGCCCTGGAAAAATCAAATCCATTTATGATGACTTCTATTCTGCACCTCAGGAAAAACTTCAATAAAAAAATTGAAAAAAAAGCAATAAAGAACGAATAAAAGAGGAGGAGATGATGAAAGCTCAAGTCAAAATCTCTACAGGAATATTCATAGTATTATTCTCTAGCTCTTTGTTTTTAACGGCTCAACAACCACAGCAGAAAGTGGAAGGCCTGGTCTCTCTGATCAAGGAAAAATCGGGCTTGGAGGTTGACCTCGAAGACATCGGCTGGCAGTGGAGAAATGAGGATGTCAAAGGAACCCAAGAAAAGGGAGAGATCACCTTCGCGGATGCCAAATGGCTGATGTACCTCATCCACTGGGGTCCGATACAGGTCGAAGAGATCACTGTCAATTACGTCAAGGAAAGGATGCTCAAGATGTGGGGAGTTGCCTTCGAATTCACAGGGAAAGAAGGAAAGACTAAAATGGCCGGTCATGACGCAGCCTGGGCAGAAGCCTACGGAACAAATAAATCGTTCTATACGCGGTTCATAATCTGGAATTGCCCTCAAAGCGGTCGGGAATTCATCGCGGATACGAACTATAACCTCAGGGCCAAAACACCTGAAGACGACTTCGAGACCGAGATGCGCTCAGCCAGGACTGTCCAGTGCCACCCGGAAGCCCAGGTTGAGCACTTTCCCGATCTGACAAACAGATTTCGATCCGAAAAATACGGATTCTCTTTTGATTACCCGGAAAGATGGTTCATGTTCGACAGTCCATATTACGTCCCTTTTCCCGAGTATGATGGGGTAAGGAGTCATAAAATGGGTTCTTTGCTGGCCCTCTGCTCTGACCGGGCTATCAAGGTGACCCTGAAATGGGCCCAGATAGACGAATCCCAGCAAGAAGAGCAGGTGATGGGCATCCAACAAAAACTGATGGAAAGTCTCATCAGCGAGATTAAATCTTATACGGACATAGAGGACATTCAGAACTACGGCATGGAGAAATTCACTGTCAATGACAAAAAAATCAGCAGAATCTGGGGAGCCTGCCAGTTCAAAGAGCCTGATAACGAAAACGAAAGGCAGTTCTATACCGAAAAAGGCATCTACCAGGTCGCCCAGTGGAATCTGGAGAAGAAAAAGATCATCGTGATTTTAACCACCAAACAGTACAGATACGGACCCGCCGTCTCTATTCCTGAAAGGTATATTCATGATGAATTCTTAAAGGATTTTATTCCGAGAATTCATTGAATCCGGAAGAAAAAAGAAAAAATAAAGGAAAAAAAACAATTCCTGGCTGATGCAGGGATTATTCAAGACCATATTAAAGATCCTCTCCCCCGGGCAATAAAGTTTCTTTCCGAAACGACTTATTATGAGAAATGGGGATTCATGAAGGAACAAATAAATTGGATGGTTTTAATAAATTAAAGATTGGATGTTGACGAATACCAATTTCAGAATTATATTTGAAGAGGAATTACTGAAGCGGAGAAAATCATGCTGCTCAAAATCGACAGACTGAGCCCCATGCCTCTTTACCAGCAGGTCATCGACGGGATCAAAAACCTTGTCGACCAGGGAACGATCGAAGTCGACCAGCCTCTTCCCGCCACCCGAATCTTGGCCAAAAAACTGGGAGTCAATCGTTCCACTGTGGTCCGGGCCTATGAAGAACTCCAGGCCCTCGGATATCTCAAAAGCCGTCCGGGCTCCTACAACAGGGTTCAAAAACGGCGAAAAGAGGTCGAGTACGATCCCGAGAGGACAAGCCTTCTCGACTGGGAAAAGATCTCGAATTCCCAATCCAGAAAGCTGTACAAGATCTTTCTCCGGTATTCACCGGAACGCCCGCAAGACATGAAAATCAAGGACGACGCCATCAATATATCCCAGCTTGACCTCGACCCACGCCTCTATCCCATGAAGGAATTCCAGAGATGCGTCAACCATGTCCTGAATAACTCAGGCCCTGATTCTCTTCAGTACGGCGACCATAAAGGATATCCCCCACTCCGCCAGCTTATTGCCAAACGACTGCGCCTTCACGGCATCTCGGTCTCCGGCGAGGAAATCCTCATTACCAACGGCGCTCAACAGGCCATAGACCTGCTCATCCGCGTTTTATCAGGTCCGGACGAGAAAATCGCTGTCGAATCCCCCACCTACGCTAACGTCATTCCCATTCTTCAATTCAGCGGAGCGAAAATACTGGGTATCCCGATGAGGAAAGACGGGATGGACCTCAACTTTCTGGAAGGTGTCCTGAACAGAGAACGTTTGAGCTTTGTCTACACCATACCGAACTTCCAGAATCCGACAGGTATCACCACCAGTCATCATCACCGGGAAAAACTCCTGAATGTCTGTCTCCGTCATAAGGTGCCGATCGTGGAAGATGGATTCGAGGAGGACATGAAATATTTCGGGAAAGTTCCCTTACCCATCAAATCCATCGACGAGAAAAACATCGTCATCTATCTGGGGACATTTTCTAAGGCCCTCTTTCCTGGTTTAAGGATCGGCTGGATCACTGCAGATAAGGGCTGTATCAACAGAGCCACAGCGCTCAAACGTTTCTCTGACCTGACCAGCGGCAACCTCTCCCAGATCATTCTCCATGAATTCTTGAACAGGGGCTATTACGATCTTCATCTCAAGCGTCTTCATCGAGTATTCCGTAAGCGGATGATCGTGGCCTTACAGACCATGGAAACCTGTTTTCCGCGTACGGTCAGCTGGACCCGTCCCTCAGGGGGCTACACCATCTGGGTCAAGATGCCTCTCAAGCTGGATGAACACCAGCTTCACGGATTCATGGTTCGATACGGGGTTGTCGTCTCTCCAGGCAGCTACTATTTCCCCAACAGACTGTCTTCTGAATACATCAGGATCTCTATAGCCCGGATCGATGAAAAAGAGATCAGAGAAGGTATTTCCAGGCTCGGAAAAGCCCTCCATGATTTGTCCAAAGGAGGCCAGAAGTGATTCTAGAGCTTAAAAAGGAAATCATCTACGGACCGGTCAATTCCAGGCGTCTGGGGCGGTCGTTGGGGATCAATATCCTTCCTCCTGCTCGAAAAGTCTGTCCATTTAACTGTGTTTACTGTCAGTACGGCTGGACCGAGATCCACGTCGCCAACGGTGATATTATCCCTGAGCTGCCCTCGATCAATGCTGTCAGGAGAGCGTTGAAGAAAGCCTTGACAGAGCTGCCGACACCGCCGACCTACATCACCTTTTCCGGAAACGGAGAACCGACTCTCCATCCGGAATTTGACAGGATGGCGGAGGAGGTCATCGCCCTGCGAGACCAGCTGGCCCCCGGAGCAAAAACCGCCATTCTCTCCAACTCCGCTCTTGTCTCCGATCCATTGACCCGGGCTTCACTCGCTAAGCTTGATATGAGGATCATGAAGCTTGATTGCGGCTCAAGACAGACTTTCCAGAAGTACAACCAGCCCTGTCCGGGCGTGGACATCGATGCCATAACCGAGGGACTGGTTCAACTCTCCGATGTCCATATCCAGACACTGGTTGCCACGGGAGAAAGAGGAAACCTCGATCCTGAAAATATAGAGAAATGGATCGAGAGGTTGAAACGAATCATTCCTGTCTCCGTTCAGCTCTACACTCTGGACAGGGGATATCCTTCCAACCAGCTCAGCCCCGCAAGCAGAGAGGACCTCAGCCGCATTCAGGAACAGGTTCAAAAAGAACGAATAACGATTGATGTTTTTTAGGATTGCCGGAATAGACTGAGATAGGCTTTATCAATCAAGCGGCGAAAATGTTGTCCCGGATTCGATAGGGCTGAGCCTGAGGTCGATGTAGTAGTGAGAGCTATACCCTTTAAAGGGCTCGATGGGAAGATATCCGATCTGTTCAGAGGGATCGTCTGAGTTATTCGCGGAAAGATGATTATCGTACTGCCTGTTCCAAATGCTGTCCTCTTCGACTAAAACAAGGGTCGCCGGCCTCCCTTCGATCTTAAAGCTGATGGTTGCGCCTGCTTCGGCAAACTCGGATATGGAAAATTTGTGTTTTTCCAGATAATCACCCAGCCCGATCTCGAAAGTAAGGATCAGGTCCCCCTTGGTCCCTCTGACCACCAGGCTGGCCGTATAACTGCCAGCCCATTCAAAACCGCCG
>Ga0209427_10006193_pt1 | contig 13681 bp, 11 predicted proteins | sample DeeMarSWOR136_30_FD_187465 | JGI IMG/M metagenome (GOLD analysis project Ga0209427, IMG submission 187465) | Marine sediment microbial communities from White Oak River estuary, North Carolina - WOR-1-36_30 (SPAdes) (version 2) | ecosystem: Environmental > Aquatic > Marine > Intertidal zone >... | reverse complement strand
AATCGCAAGCGGGGAATATCGCTTCCGTTGATGATTTTCTCGATGAGGCCGGGAAAGTTAATTTTGCCCGCCCGGTACGCCATCACGTTCTGGCCGAGCAAGGTAACCTCTTTCGCACCAGCGGATCCCATCGAACCGACCTCCCTCAGAATCGTACGCGGATCTTTGCTGCGTACCGATCCCCTGAGAAACGGGACAATGCAGTACGAGCAGTAATTCTCGCACCCTCTCGTAATTGACAGGTACCTCGTCGCAGAACAGTGCGATGCGATGGGCCGAAGAGAATAGGTAATACAGTCGTTTTTCTCGAGCAAGGTATACCGTCCTCCCGTCTCAAGTGCCTGTCCCACGATGTCGGGAAGACGATCGTATGAATCGGTACCACTTATAACATGTACATCCGGGACGAGCTGGAATAGTCTCTCACCCATTCGTTGAGCCATACAGCCGCATACGGCGAGGACGGCATCTCGATATCTGGTAAGATCCGCGAGTCGACCGATCGCCCTGTTCTCAGCATGTTCGCGAACACTACACGTGTTGACGAGAATAACATCGGCATCCTCCGGTGACGACACAGCTCCGTACCCATCCTCCAACAGCATTGAGGCGATTACTTCGGAATCGTACACGTTCATCTGACAACCGAAACTCTCGATGTAGAAGGTAGCATTTTTCACGGGTGATGTTCCTCTGATCAAGCGCCCGAGGTAGCGCTACGTTCCATTATGTGACCGTAGAGTCTCCCCCGTGAGTAATGCGTAACGATGAGAGGAGTGAGCTTACCGGTCATACTGGAAGGACATTGCACATACACTTCACAATAGTTACCCGTCATGGTTCTCGAAAACCTTGAATAGCGATGTTTCGGACCCTGGACGAGTGCGAGCTCCTTCGACCCGACACGTGATTTCATAAATTGTCGCTTCTTCATCTTTCCGAGCTGAATGAGCTTCTTACTACGTTTTTTCTTCACCTCCGGGGGAATCTGACCTGGCATGGCCGATGCCTTCGTCCCTGGTCGCCGAGAGAAGCTGAATACATGAAAGTAGCTGATAGGCAGGTCACGGACAAGCCGGTACGTATTGCTGAAGTGTTCAGCCCCCTCACCGGGAAAACCGACGATAATATCGGTCCCCACTGCAATCCCCGGTCCGAAACTCGATATTTCCATGATCTTCTCCCTGAAAAAATCGGCATGGTACGGCCTGTTCATAGCGGCAAGGATCTCGTTATCCCCGCTCTGGAGGGGTATATGGAGATGAGCAGCGACACGGTTATTCCGCGCCACTAGATCTACAAGCCCTGGAGTCACCTCTGTTACCTCAATGCTGCTGAGGCGGATTCTCGCAACATTGGTTTTAGCGAGGATCACTTCGATCAACTCGGTAAGACTCGTCCTCGGTACGAGATCCAGTCCGTAACGTCCAATATGTATACCGGTGAGAACAACCTCCTCATACCCATTCTGCTGAAGAGTGTCTATTTGCTTGAGCACATCGGCAACGGGTGTACTCCTGCTCCTCCCTCGTGCCTGCGGAATGATGCAGTAACTGCAAGAAGCATTGCATCCTTCCTGTATCTTTATAAATGCTCTCGCGTGATCGAGAAAGTCGCTGATCTCTGTCGGTTCATCCGATTCCTCATCAAAGCGGCTTCTCGTCAAGCCGGTGGGGATGATTCCTCGATCATCGGCCATCCTGTTTAAGATCCGAGGAATGCGACTCTTCTCCTCATTTCCGAGAACCAGTGTTACTTCCGGCATATCTGCCAACTTCTCCGGCTGTATCTCTGCATAGCACCCCGTTACGATTATTGTGGAACCGGGTGAGATCCTATTGGCCCTCCTGATCGCATTCCGGCATCTGGAATCACTCTTTCCCGTCACGGTACAGGAGTTGATGATGTAGAATCGTGCACCCTCTTCAAATCGTCGGTATTCCCAATTCCCCCTGACGAGAGACTGCCGGACGCATTCAGATTCAAACTGGTTCAGTTTGCACCCGAACGTAACAATAGAGAAGGTCTTTCTTTCATCACGACCAGAAGTCATCTCTCTCTCCGACGGAGCAGCCGTTTCTGATATGCTTTACGTTGAGATAAAGAAAGGGGGTGGAACACCCACCCTCTTTCCTCCATTTAATCTATATTTGTATCTATTATATCTTACTTTGAGTTATCCTCTTCATGTGAAGTAGATTCTGAGGTCTCGACTTTCCCGGGAGTCTCGCCTTCCTCCACCTCCTTCCCGGCATCCTCTTCGGCTGCACTACCCTCAGCAGGTTCAGAAGGGAGGGATTCCGGTTTCTCCTCCTCTTCAGAAGGAGGAACGGTTTCAGTACCTGCTTCGACCTCTTCTGTTTCCGGTTCTTCAGCCGAGCCTTCTGTGGCCTCATAAGCGGCTGTTTCCTCTGTCGCTATTCCTTCCTCTCCGCCCTTGGCTGGCTCCTCGAGCTCTTCCGGTTTCGCCTGGAGATCCTCTCCTTTTTTCATGAAGCGCTTCTTAAAGTCCTCGACCTCCTCTTTCCCTTTTCCCTCAAGGTAAGCTGAAACACTCAAGACGATCCTCTTGTTTTGAGGATCCATCTTTATCACTTTCATCGGAATTTCCACTCCCATGTCGAAGTATTCAGTTGGTTTGATCATGCCTTCGATCCCGAGATGGGACAGTGGAATGAAGCCTTCGACATCCTCCCTCAACTCAACAACCGCCCCTCTATCGAGAAGCCGCGTGATTTTTCCTGCGATTTCGGTACCGATGGTGAATTCCTTTGCTAGCTCGGTCCACGGATTTTCACGAATCTGCTTCATACCGAGGCTGATGCGTCGCTTTGCACTGTCGATTTCGAGAACGACAACCTCTGCTTCTTCGCCCTTCTTTACGACCTCCGAAGGGTGACGAACCCGCTTGGCCCACGACATGTCAGATATGTGAACGAGCCCGTCGATTCCGTCTTCAATTTCGACGAAGGCACCGAAGTTGGTCAGGTTTCTGACCTTACCCTTGATTCGGGTCCCGGGAGGGTACTTGCTCTCAAGCGCCCGCCACGGATCGGGTTCAAGCTGCTTGAGACCGAGCGATATCTTCTCGTGTTCCTTGTCTACATTGAGAATAATTGCTTCCACCGTATCACCGATCGCGACTACCTTCGATGGATGCTTGACATGTCGTGTCCACGACATCTCTGAGATATGGATCAATCCCTCGATACCCTTTTCGAGCTCTACGAATGCACCATAGTCGGTAATCGAAACAACCTTTCCCCTCATCTTCTCTCCAATAGGATACCGCTCCTCGATCCCCTCCCATGGGTACGGGGTCAATTGCTTCAAGCCGAGGGATATCCTCTCGCGTTCGCGATCGAAATCCAGTATTTTCACCTTTAGCTTATCGCCGATCGCCACTACCTCTGAGGGGTGACTGACCCTGCCCCAGGTGAGGTCGGTGAGATGCAGGAGCCCATCGATACCGCCAAGGTCGACGAAAGCTCCAAAGTCAGTAATATTCTTAACAATACCTTCTCGATCCTCGCCGACCTCGAGTTCGGCGAGAAGCGTTTTCTTCTTATCTTCCCGTTCTTCTTCGAGAACCACGCGCCTCGAGACAACGATGTTCCGTCTCCTCTTGTTCAGTTTGAGGATTTTGCATTCGAGCTCTTGATTAATGAGCTCGTCGAGGTCAGGAACCTGTCTCAAAGAGATCTGAGAACCCGGAAGAAATGCGTCAACTCCCATGAGTTTGACAACCAGACCTCCCTTGATTCTCCGATCAACCTTCGTCTTCACTACCCTGTGGCTGTCATATGCACCCTTTATATCATTCCATGCCTTGAGAAAGTCCGCTTTCTCTTTTGATAGGACGATGAGTCCGTCCTGGTTCTCCATCTTTTCAAGGAAGACATCAAACATGTCTCCCTTCTTGACCTCCGTACAATTTGCAAACTCATCAATAGGGATAGTGCCTTCGCTCTTGAAGCCTACATCGAGAATTACTTCCTTCTCATTTATTGAATAGACGGTGCCCCTCACGATCTTACCTTCGCGAAGGGGTTCAGCTTTGGCGTCCGTCTCTTCGTACAACTTGACCCAATCCTCACCAGTCTCTTCTGTTCCATCAAGTTCTTCTTGAGACACTATCTCGAACATATCGAAATAGGAACCGGTCTGCACGCCGGTCTTCTTTTTGCCACCCTCCTCCTTCGGTTCTTCCCCTGGCATGTTGGGGATTAACTCTTCACCTTTCAGGTTATCTTCCTCCATTCAAAAATCTCCTCCTTACTTCTTAGATTTTAAACAGGATAATGATATGGATTTCAAGGAGTTTGCGCAAGCGATTTCTGCGCTATTCGGCACTGCCTTTTTCATCTCGCGACAGTACATCCAACCTCTCAAGAACCTCATCAATCACCCAGTCGGGGGTAGACGTTCCCGTCGCCAATCCAATTCTCCGACATCCTCGAAACCATTCAGGCTCTATCTCTTCAGCCCTCTCGACAAATTTCGCCGGAATCCCCTTATCAAGGCACATCCGGTAAAGCCTTCTCGTATTCGAACTTTCACGACCCCCTACGACCAGCATCAGATCGACACGCTCCGCGAGCTCAAGTGTCGCTTCCCGTCTCAGCACGGTTGCCTGACATATCGTGTCATACACCTTGAGCTCCTGTATCTTGCCTCTGAGCACGTTGATAATCTCTTTGGCCTTCTCTTCCGAGAATGTTGTCTGTATGACCAGACCGGCTCTCTCCATTGCCTCGACTCTCTCGGCCTCATCTACGTTGTTGATGATGAGTGCTCTTCCGCCGGCGTGCCCGGAGAGACTCCTGACCTCCGGATGATTGCTATCACCGATGATGATGACGTGAAATGAACTCTCGAAGAGCCTCCGGACGTAGTATTGGCTCTTGAGGACGAAGGGGCAGGTCGCATCGAGTAACTTGATGCCACGCTTCTTCGCCTCTTTGATAATCTCTGGATGCACACCATGGGCACGGATCACCAGAGTGGTGTCTTCCTCGACATCATCCAGTGAAGAAACAGGATGTATGCCTCGCTCCCGTAAGCGCTCTACTGCCTGTGGATTATGTATGATCTCACCGAGCGTGGATATCGTGTTTCCGTGCTCCTGCAACCCTTGCTCGATCATACGCATCGCTCTTTTGACGCCAAAGCAGTACCCAGTGTAGGGAGAGCGAATTACTTCAAGCTTCCGTTTCACGTTTGAGCATCCTCAACTCTTCAAAGATCATCGATCCCAGAAGGCGGTAATCTCTCTTTTTGTCTTCCTGAATGTATGCCCTGTCAATCCTGATTGGTGGACCTATCCTCACTTCGAGCTTCTTCCTTCTCAATGCACAACCGAGAAGACTGTTTGATCCGGTAACGTAAACCGGTACGACGCTGATTCGGGAAAGGAGTGCGATGAAACCGAGACCATCCTTCAGTGGGTGCAGATCCCCATTACGTGATCTCGTTCCTTCGGGGAACATCAGGACGGATTCACCGCTTTTCAACGTATCAAGGACAATCTTTAACGTTTTTCTGTCGATCTCGTCCCGGTCCACGGGGATCGCGTGATAGGTTCGGATAAGCCAAGCAAACAACCTGTTCCTGAAGAGCTCCTTCTTAGCCAGGAACCAAACTTCTCGGTTCAAAGCGCATCCGACGATCAGCGGATCCGCATAGGAGAGGTGATTACTCGCAAAGATGAAACTTTCTCTGTACAGCAGGTTTTCTTCTCCGGATATCTTCAAGCCGAAGATCAGTTTGAAAACAGACCTCACCAGGATATGCGAGATCCTGTAGTACAGGCGCATTTTCCCGAATGGATCATGCTCACCTTTGGACAATTTCCTCTCTGCGAGACGCTCGGCCTCCTTTCGAATGAGTGTTTCGATTGCATCGACCTGCCCGTCGATTGATAGTTCAGACGTATCAACGACTGTGGAGCCGGGAGGCCTGAGAAGTGGGCTGTTTGCACGCCCCGAATCTATCGCATCCCGCTGGAGGATGTTATCCTTGATATCATCGATACACTGCTCGACTCCCATTGCTCGGAGCTGTCGCTGCCTTCTCTTCACTCTCTCTTTGATATTGGCAGTGAGAAATATCTTTACCTGCGCATAGGGAAAAACAATCGAGCCGGTGTCCCGTCCCTCGACAACCACACCCCCCCTCTTCCCTACCCTCCGCTGCAAACGTACCATCGCTTCGCGGACCTTTACATACCGGCTCACCAGAGAGACGTTCTCCGATACGTCAGGTCGCCTGATCTCATTTTCGACATTTTTGCCATCGAGAAAAATGACCGGCATACTGTCGATCTTGCGAAACTCCACATTAATCTCTCCTGCAACTGCTGAGACTGCTACCTCGTCTTCGGGATCAATGCCTCGTCTGAGTACTGCATAGGTCACAGCCCTGTACATTGCACCGGTATCAAGGTAGGTCAACTCCAGCCTCTCCGCCAGGAGCGATGCCGTGGTGCTCTTCCCCGAACCTGCCGGACCGTCGATCGTAATAACCAAGCTGTTAACGATCTCCCTTATTTTCTGTTCTCTGTTCATCGGGAAAAGAATTGGGATTCGACGGTGGAGTGATGTATCAGTATCGGAAAAAATTTATATAATCTCTTTGATAGCATCGATCAATACAGCATTCTCAGTGGGTGTTCCAATCGTCACACGAAACGTCCCCTCACCCAATCCAAACGGTTTCATTTCTCGAACGACTATTCCCTTATCCATCAACTTTTCGACGATATCAACGCATCCCTCTGGCGGGATTGCGAGTAAAAAGTTTGTCTGTGATGGTGGAACAACGAATCCCAATTTGATAAGCTCTTCTCTCATGAAACTCATCTGATCACGGTTCTCCTTCACCCGGGCCTTCGTCTTCTCGACATGTTTCAAGGCGGTACGAGCAGCGATCTGTGCGATCCGGTTCACGTTGAAAGGCTGCCGAATTTTATGGAGACAGGTAACGACATCCTGGTGCGAAATCGAGTATCCGATACGGAGACCGGAGAGAGAGTGGATCTTCGAGAAGGTTCTCAGGATGATGACATTCGGATAGCGCCGCAAGAACTCCAATGCTTCAGGGAAATCCTCAGCGACGACATACTCGTAGTAAGCTTCGTCGAATATGACCAGCATATCCGGTTTCAGTCCTTCCAGCAGGGCTTCCACCTCGTTCCGCGAAACATACGTGCCGGTAGGATTATTCGGATTACAGACGATCATCATCTTGGTTTTTTTCGAGACCGCCCTCTTCATTGCTTGAAGATCGAGACGGTAGTCCTTTAAGGGTACTTCAATCGGTTTGACACCCGCGATTTGGGTTACAATCGGATAAACGATGAAACTCGGGAAGGGATATACGATCTCTTCGCCCAGGTTGACAAAAGCTCTGACCAGCAAATCGATTATCTCGTTCGAACCGTTACCGACGAAGATCTGGCCAGTATCAACGTTATGATACTGCGCCAGTTCGTGGCAGAGGTAATAACTTCCCGAATTCGGATACCTGTTGACTTGTGAGAGCTCATCGATGATCGCCCGCTTTACCTCCTCTATGGGAGGGTATGGATTCTCATTGGACGCAAGCTTGAATATTTCCCCATCGAAATTCTTTTCACGTCGGAGCTCCTCGATAGGCTTTCCGGGTACGTATGGTTTGACATTTCTGAGGTGAGACTGCATGAGATCTTTTATGTTCATATTCTCTTCTCCTTCAAACCAGTCCCGTGAGTTCACGCAGGCGACGTTCTTCACGTTTTGTTAGCGGTCTTATCTCCCCCAGTTTGAGATCCTTGAATTCGAGATCGCCGAGGGTGGTCCTGTGCAACGCTATCACCTTATGCCCGAATAAGGCGAACATCCTTCGAACCTGTCTTTTCATGCCTTCTCTCAACGTTACCGTCAGCTCGGATTTGCTTCCTTTCCTCATCGTTACTTTGACTTCGCAAGGCTGCGTTACAAAGTCATCAGTCTTGATTCCGGATGCGATTCGAGATACGGCCTCATCGGATATGTTCCCCTCAACGGTAACACGGTACGTTTTCTCGATCTTGAAACGCGGATGGGTTAACCGATATGCAAGGTCCCCGTCATTCGTCAGTATTAAAAGACCTGAGGTGTCGAGATCCAGCCTCCCTACTGGGAATAGACGATCCTCGTACCCTTTCTCACATGCGATATCGATGACGGTCTTTCGATCAAAAGAATCGGTAACCGTACTCAACACACCAACCGGCTTATTGAGAACAAGTACCACGGTTACAGTCCGCACGGCGACCGGTTTTCCAAGTACGGTCACGGAATCCTTCTCGGGGTCGATGGTAAGAGTGAGTGTTTCAACTCTCCTGTCGTTTACGAATACGACTCCTTTCCTGATGAGTTCTTCGCATTTTCTCCTGGAACCCAGACCTGCTGCGGCAAGGAATCGATTGATACGCAAGACGCTCCTCATTCGTCACTTATATACGAGCTCTCATTCTGAGAAGTTTCATCGGTGACGCCGGTAGGCGGTTCGTTCATCGTATCGATACCGCTCACCTTTTTCTCTAAATCAGCAATGCTCGGCAAATCCCTGTAGTCTTTGAGTCCGAGATACTCCAGAAACGTACCTGTCGTCGAATAAAGATACGGCCTTCCGATTCCTTCTCCCCGACCTGATATCACAATGAGATCTCTGTCCATCAATGTCGAAAGTACACCATCGCAGTTAACCCCCCTGATCGCTTCGATCGCTACACGGCTGATCGGCTGTTTATACGCGATGATAGCGAGCGTTTCCAATGCGGGTTGTGATAGCCTGGCTTTTCTCCTACTCTTGAACAGCTGCGCAATGAGGGATGAGAAATCAGGAAGCGTGGTTATCTGGTATCCGCCGGCGACCTCGACGATCTGAAAGCTTCTCGACGCTTCCCGGTAGAACCGATCGAGGGATTCGATGGTTGACCGTATTGTACTCGGTGATTGTACACCGGTCAACGAAGCAAGTCTGTGTGCAGATAATGGAGCGTCTGACGCGAATAATAGTGCTTCTATCTCCCTTTCGAGCTTTGCCTTATCGTTATCAATGCTGCTCTCTGATGCCATCCGACATTTCCTTCGCCTTAATATATGAGTGTGTTCCAGGCTTGTAAAGCCAGATATCCGAACTGTGAGACATCTGCCTCGCGATCAGTTCACCGAGCCTCATCATCTCGAGAATAGCGAGGAAGGTGACAATAATATCAATCCGGTTGAACCCTTCACGGAAGAGCTCCGTAAAGAGAACTTCGGACTGGTTTTCCAACATCTCCCGTATCGCCGCTACCTTTTCTTCAACAGTAATCGTCTCCCGCTCGATCCGGTAACTGACCTGCTTCTTTAACTCATCGAGAACCTTTTGGAATGCGCCGAGGAGATCGAAGAGGGTAACCTCCGTCATCCGTACCGTACCGTCGTCTTCAGGGATGTTCGGAGTCGGTCTCGTGAATACTTTTCTTCTCGTTTCTTCCATCTCAGAAAGGTGCTGGGCCGCCTCCTTGAACTTCCTGTACTCGATGAGATTACGGACAAGCTCTTCTCTCGGATCCTCCATCTCCTCCTCTTCTATTCGCCGCGGGAGGAGCATCTGGGCCTTGATTCTCATCAGGGTGGCAGCCATGACAAAGAACTCACCGATCATTTCGAGCTCTAGCTCTTTCATAATCTCCAGGTATGCGAGGTATTCCCGCGTAATGTGTGAGATCGGAATGTCATAAATATTAATCTTATCCCTGCGAATCAGGTGGAGAAGCAGATCCATGGGACCTTCAAACTGTGAAAGCCGGACTCGATACGTCATTGAAATGGCCTACCAGCTCACATTTCCGACAAAACAAGATTTCTCTTAAAAATACCTACTTAGCTCACGATGCTAAGGTACCGAGCGATTGGTGTCAACTCTTTCCTTCTCTTTCGGCATGAGCCTGAATTGGCGCGATCGAGGACTCGCGTTTTGTTATTGTTCAACCTCAACCGCGTGGATGGAAGGTACGGTGGACTTCGAGAAGGTAATCCATGTCTAGCTTGGTGTATATCTGTGTTGTCGAAATACTCGAATGTCCGAGTAGCTCCTGGACTGCTCGAAGGTCTGCACCCCCCTCAATGAGGTGGGTGGCAAACGAATGCCTCAGCGTATGAGGAGTCGCTTCTGCAGGAAGTCCTGCTTTTACAGCATACTTTTTCAGGATTTTCCAGAAGCTCACTCTCGATAGGGGTGAACCTGCGTAGTTCAGGAACGAGTACGCTGAGATCTTATTTTTGAGAAGCCGCGGGCGTGACTGTTCGAGGTACAACTTAAATGCATTCCACGCTTTCAGCCCGAATGGAATCAATCGTTCCTTTTTACCCTTACCCGTTATACGTATCAACTTGCGCTCCCAGTCCATCTGCTCGAGTTTTAAGCCACACAATTCCGAGACTCGCATGCCAGTTGAATACGCCATCTCGAGGAGTGCCCGATCCCTCATACCCAGAACACTCGAATCTGGTTGATCAAGCAGGTTTTCTACCTCGTGCTGGGACAAAACGAATGGTATCCGCCTCAACACCTTCGGTGCTGATATATCTTCCAAGACGAGCTTATACATTTTTTTCTCCCGGTACAGGAACCTGTGGAATCCCTTCACGGCGCTCAAAATCCTTGCCAGAGAGGATGGACTCTTCATCTTCTGCTGCTCCGCAATGAAAGCGAGGCTTACCTCCAGATCGACTCCTTCAAGTCCCGTGACACCTCTCCTCTTCAAGAAGTGTATGTACCCTTTCATATCACTCCGGTACGCCTTGACAGTGAGAGCACTCAATCCCTTCTCAACGGTAAGATGATCGAGGTAGAGCTCCGCAAGACGATTCAGCACGGATCGCTCAGTCTTACTGCTTGTGGAGGTATTCGAAGATCTTTCTGGCAACGGTTCCCCCTATGCCTGGAGTGGTAGCTATTTCCTCCGCAGAAGCCTTACTCAAGGCCTCCACCGAACCAAATTCGATGAGGAGAAGCATCTTCCTCTTTTCGCCAATGCCCGGAATATCATCCAGTGCAGAATGTTCGATCTTTCTGCTCATGAGTTTCCTGTGGTACTCCACCGCGAACCGGTGAGCTTCATCACGCATCCTCTGAAGGAGCCGCAGGACGTTGTTTCTCCGGGAAAGGGCCAACGGCTCCTTCCTCGTTTCCAGATAAATCTCTTCTTTTTTCTTCGCCAGGCCGATTACCGGAATGCCCCCGATTTCCACCTCGCTCAATGCTTTTCGGGCAGCAGAGACCTGCCCTCTGCCACCGTCCACCATGATCAGGTCTGGGCTCCGCTCCCCACTTTCCTTCAGGTGTCGCAAACGCCGCCGGAGCACCTCCTCGAGCATGGCAAAATCGTTCGCTCCCTCCACCTCTCGAATCTTGAAGTGGCGGTAACCAGATTTGAGAGGTCTCCCGTTCTCAAACGTCACCATTGAACCCACTGCTGCGATGCCGTGTATATTTGAGATATCATATACTTCGATCCTGAAAGGTGTCGATGGCAGATCGAGTGTTTGCTTGACTGCTCTCATGACCGATGCACTCCTCACCGTATCACGGATCGTTAACATGATCTTGAGTGTAGCGTTTTTATGAGCAAGCTCGACTAATTTCTTCTTCTCACCCCGGTGGGGCTGCGTAATGGTTACGGTTCTCCCTATCCTCTCACTCAACCAATCACAGAGAAGCTCTCTCTCCAACGGGGTAACCTGTACGTAGATACGAGGAGGAATGTCTGTTGCAGCGTGGTAGTAGAGTTCGAAAAAAGCATTAAAAACGGTTGAATCCTTTTCAGTTGCCTTTGCAGGGACCAGGAATGCTTCGGAGCCGAGGATCTTCCCTTCTCGTATCTTCATCACGACGCCACACGACATATTCCCTTCTCTGGCAAGTGCCACCACATCCTCCTCCCTACCTCCGGGGGATACGGCAAGTTGATGCTGCGTGATTCTCTCGTAAGATTCTATCTGGTCTCTCACAATCGCGGCTTCCTCATACCTCTTCACTTTCGAAAGCCTCAACATCCGGGAACGAAGAGATTCGAGAAGTTCTTTGTTTCGCCCCCTGAGAAAGAGCCTTACCTGTTCCACAATCTCCTCGTACTCACTTTCCTTTACTTTCCCGGTACACGGGGCCAAGCAGCGTTTGATATGAAAGTTTAGACACTCCCTGTTTTTACCAGTACCGAAACGACCGCCGATACAATCCCTGAGCGGGAAAATCGTTTTGATGAATCTGAGCGTTCGGCGGACTAACTGGATATCGGTATAGGGACCGAAGTACTCCGCACCGTCTTTCTCAACCCTCCTGACGAGCATCAACCTCGGAAACTTCTCGTTGATGGTCAACTTGATGAATGGATACCGTTTGTCATCCTTTAACCTGATATTGTACTTCGGCCTGTATTCCTTGATGAGATTGCATTCGAGAACGAGCGCCTCCACTTCGTTTTCCGTCGCTATATAGTCGATATCTTTAACAACATCCATGAGGGACTTCGTTTTGATATCGAGTGCCTCTCGTTTCTGGAAGTAGCTTCGAACACGGTGAAAAATATCCTTGGCCTTCCCGACGTAGATGACACGACCCTTTACATTCTTCATCAGATAGACACCCGGTGCGCGTGGGAGCCGCTTTGATTTTTCTTCCAGTTTATGCACCTGCGTTCTTGACAATGGGACGTCCTTTTATTATGTTATCGCATCGTTGGAGGTGAAAAGCGTATGCCTACTCATAAATCAGCATGGAAAAGGATGCGTCAAAACGAGAAGAGGCGTATTCGCAACAGGTCTCACCGCTCATTCCTTCGCAAGACGGTCAAATCGTTCAAGACGCTGGATACTTCAGGGGCTGCCAAGGAACAATTCCCACAGGTAGTATCAACTATTGACAAGATGGCTAAAAAGGGAATCATCCATCATCGAAAAGCAGCGCGGTTGAAATCCAAACTCTCCAGGAAAATGATAGACACCTAATCGCCGACCCATTCCACGATCCCCTCAAGAGCTTTACGGACAGGTATCTCTTCGACCTTGCGTGTTGCTCGGTGAAATAACTCGACATTGCCTTCCCTGAGCTTATTCCCTATTGTGAGCCTGAGCGGGATCCCTACCAGGTCTGCATCCTTGAACTTCACTCCCGGACTGACATCCCTGTCATCCATTAAGATGCCGATGCCGCGGCGCTCGAGTTCCCTTTCGAACATTTCTGCAGTATCAAATACCTCTGCATCGTTTACATTCACTGGCAATATGAGCACATCGAACGGTGCAATCGATTGCGGCCACATGATACCATCATTATCGTGATGCTGCTCTATTGCGGCCGCCACCATCCTGGAGACACCGAAACCGTAACATCCCATGATGAAGGGATGGCTTTCACCCGCTTCATCGATGAACGTTGCGTTCATGCTCTCGGAGTACTTCGTTCCCAGTTTAAAGATATGACCTACTTCGACACCGCTCCCGAGTTCCATCGGCTTCCCACACTGAGGGCAGAGGTCCCCATCTCTCGCCCAGACGAAATCTTTGAACCGTTCTATCTTGAAATCTCTTCCCGCTCTGACACTCACGAGATGCTTGTCCGCTCTATTCGCACCGACGATCATGTCTCCGTAGTTCTTAATGAGATGGTC
>Ga0209427_10006192_pt1 | contig 13681 bp, 10 predicted proteins | sample DeeMarSWOR136_30_FD_187465 | JGI IMG/M metagenome (GOLD analysis project Ga0209427, IMG submission 187465) | Marine sediment microbial communities from White Oak River estuary, North Carolina - WOR-1-36_30 (SPAdes) (version 2) | ecosystem: Environmental > Aquatic > Marine > Intertidal zone >... | reverse complement strand
CGATTCTATCGGTCGAGTTAGGTCTTAGTTATCGCAGCGATTGGAGCCAATGTCTTTATGTTCTACATACTCGCCTTGGCACGAACAAAGCCATCACTTACATACCCGGCCGACCACGATATGTTGCGCATCGTAGCCGTGGATTTATTCATTCCGAGTGATTTTGAGCAAGCCAGAGAGAAAACAATGCCGGATGCTGTCCCATTACCATCAGAACTGACACCTGTAACGTCCATCCAGCCTGTCGAAGAAATAGTGCCTTCGTTCGTAGCTGATTTGACTGAAAAGATACCCGATATACGACTCAATCTGGCGGGGCTACCCGTCGTTGTAGCAGACTCGGCATTTCTTAAGCCGACAAAGACTATGCCCTTTGTGGATTTTGGAAAACCGCTATCGACTCAAAAGGTGGATCGCGTACCATCGAAAATCGCCGGTGCCCCACCCCGCTACCCTCAATGGGCTCGTAGAGACGGCCTGGAGGCAGTCGTAGTATTAAGATTCATTGTATCTGAAGAAGGAATTGCAAAAGATATCAGGATTCACAATATAGAAGGTGATGAGCGTTTTGGCCGATTGGCTATTGAGGCAATCGCCCAATGGCGTTTTAATCCGGCAATTAAATCCGGCAGACCCGTTTCCTGTTGGTGTTTTCAGAAAATAAGCTTCAGACTTAACCGTTAGAGGTTAATCATGCTAGACAAGGGAACCATCGTTAAAACAATAATATGCTGTATTTGCTTATTAGGACCGGCATGGTCGAAAGACAATTTAGAAATGGGCAATGAGTCATTTGCTAAAGGTGACTTCAACAAGGCCGCCGCACATTACCGGAAAGCAATTGAATCTAAACCGACCTTTGCCGCGTATGTCAATCTCGGCCACAGTTATATGCGGCTTGAAAGATGGAACGATGCATCTATGGCCTATGAAGCAGCAATACGAATCGAAGAGGAATCTGTCACCGCCGAACTATGGCAGGCCATCGGCCAGGCGAGGTATCGAAACAAAAAATATGAGAAAGCTATGTATGCCTTTTTCAAGGCTTCTTCACTAAAGCCGAAGAGTACAGAAGATGACATCTGGATTGCACGATGCATGATAGAGCTTGAACAATGGATTCAGGCACAATCGGTTTTGCTTGATCAATTACAACGTGAGCCAAAAAATTCATCGGTTCTTGAGTTGCTTGCCTATGTATTCGAGCAGCAGGATAATTGGTCGGGCGTAATCGCCATCTATCGAGAATTGTCTGATATCTCTCCTGGGCGAACGGCGTATCGTATTGCCCTTGCAAAGGCATTGACCGTTCAGGACAAAAACCAGCAGGCCATCGATGTCCTTGAATTTGCATGGCGTATAGATGCAAGCTTCAGTGAGCAGAGCGATCGCTTACTGGCCGATTTGTACCTAACTGAGGATATGCCGCAGGAAGCTGCTGCTTGTTACGCAAGGCTCGTTACGATACTGAAAAACCCTTCTTTCGAAGACTACTATCGGTTGGGCTTGGCTTATTACCAGGCAAAAGAACTAACTTCAGCTCAGGATGCGTTCATAAATATGCAGCAGGAGAAACTAACCGATTTCAAGGCCGACTTGTACCTTGGTCATATTGAAGGCGAAAAAGGGAACCTTGATAAGGCTAAGTTTCACTACATGGCTGCTGCAGAAAAGAATCCATCATCAGCAGAGAGCTTTGTTGCTCTGGCCGATCTACAAATGAAAAGTAAGAACTATGCAGGCGCAGCAGCCAACTTTGCCAAGGCCGTCAAGCTTGGTGATAAAAGGCCTCAGCTCTACTACAACTACATCCTGGCTTTAATGAATAATAATGATGAAACACGTGTAAAGGAAGCATTGAAAGAAGCACTTGCTGAACACCCCTCAGACACACAGCTTATTCGCCTATTGGACCGGCATATTGCGCACATAATCTCTAAGCAAGTTGATATTTGATATGATTATATTCTTTCGAGCTTCTTCGATGCAAGACAGCCTCATTGATGTCGATTTTATGCTCGAAGTGTACGGTTTTCCAGCAATGCAGGGAAACCAACATACTGGTTTTTAGAATTGAATGTTAGGAGAATTTTACGGTAGAGTAATATATACGCTGACGATTTGGGATATGGCGACATCGGTTCTTCCGGCGTGGTAAAAGTCAAAATACCCAATATCGACCGTATGGCATACGATGGATTTCAATTTACAAATGCCAATTCACCAGCGGCAACCTGCACACGGTCACGTTATGCAATGCTTACAGGTAAATATGCTTGGTGTAGGAAGAAAACGGGTATCGCGCGGGATTATGCCCGCATGATCATCCAATCCGGGCGAACAACTTTAACATCGGTAATACGAATATCCTTGGAACTGAGTGTTTCTGCAACTTCGGTAAGATCGTCTAAGCCGAAAACACTACAGAACCATTTCAACTCAAAAATTCTCTTACAATCGTTGGGACGATTATTGCAATAATACATCCTTGAATGATATCATATAATGTGATAAATTAAGTTTGAATTCAATAGTAGTGTTGTGTAGGTGGTGCGGTCATATACAGGGAAAATAACACATTATTCGGTAAACATTAAACGTTAAAATATAAATTGGATGGTCAATTCAGCTATGGATAATACAAAACTTCATAAAGTCCTCTTCTTTTTAGTTTTGTTTTCGTCGGTCTGTCTTTTTTCGGCAAGGGCCCAAACACAGAAACTTATCACGAAGAGTCCTAAGCAAACGGGGGATAGTCACTTCAATCAGGATGGTTTTTTGAAAATCGATGGAGCCGCCCGGCTGATCATAGGCTTATATGAGCTGCCTAAAGAAGAGTCAAGATTAAGAGAGGTAGCCGACAATGGGTTCAATTTAGTTCGGGTCACACCCGACATAAAAATCTTGGATCGTCTACACAAACATAAGCTCTACGGCTGGATTTGCATAGGGTCGTCTGTTAAGCTGAGAGAAGGTGACATAAAATCCGAACAAAAACTGACGCAAATCATACATGACTATAAACATCATCCGGCACTGCTGGTCTGGGAACTGCCTGATGAGGTTCTTTGGAATATCTGGTGGTCCCGCTTTCACTGGGTATTCGGTGGTCAGCAGCGTGAACTGCGTAAACACATAGAGAAGGCCAAATCTAACACTGCAGACACAAACATTGGCAAGTGGTCATCTCTTTTGGAAAAGGCCGATGATTATAATCAGCGTGGATTGTTCAAAAAAGCAGAGGAAATCTATGACAATTTGTGGAAAGAGCTTCAAATAAAAAATCAACATCCCGACTGGAAGGAATCAAACTGTCCAATCGAGGTGGATAGATTAAGCACAGATATTGCGCGAGGCTGCAAAGTCATACGACAACTGGACTCCAGCCATATTATTTGGCAAAATCACGCCCCCAGAAACTCAATCAATAGCTTAAAGGAATATAATAAGGCGGTTGATGCTGCCGGCTGTGATATTTACCCGGTACCTTCCAATCCCAGTAATGGACACAGTGATTTAAAGGATACAAACCTTAGTTCTGTGGGAGCTTATACAGACAGAATGAGTGCGGCCGCTCCAGGTAAATCAATTTGGATGGTGCTACAAGGATTCGGTTGGCGGGATCTCAAGAAAGAAGGTGAAAAAGAAGAAGATGCTGTTAAAGGTCGACGCCCCAACTTTCACGAGACCCGTTTTATGGCTTACGATGCTATTGTACATGGGGCAAACGCTATCCTTTACTGGGGCACACATTATATTGAGAAGGACAGCTCCTTGTGGCGAGATTTGATGAAAATAGCCCGCCAGCTACGTGCTCTTGAGCCGGCAATCCTCGGTCAGCATCCGAAGACTATACCGTTCGCAATTGCAGATGAAACTTATGGCTCCATTGACGGACAGGGACCACGATTGATGCTTCGAAAAGCCGGTCAAGACTGGGTAATGATCGCCGTTAACGAGCACAGTCAGGGTATTGCCTTCACTATCAGCCGATTGCCAAAAGAAATAGAAGGAAAGACGCTTTACAGACTTTACTCAGAGGAGAATCATATTGTAAAAGAAGGGATTATTCGTGATGGAATCCAAGGCTTCGGTGTGCATGTTTATGCCACCAGCCGACGCTTCGAGACAGAATAGCTTCTAAAAGAGTTTTCTGGCTATCAAAATCACTATGTTTGCAAACATGGGAAACTTAAGAACAAGCAATCACCTTTTCGGAAAATACCTTATGTCCATTCGATTCACGTTGGTTTTCATTGTTAGCTGTATCGTTCAATCCACTGCTGTCGTGGAGTCTGTGCCGCAAATTCCTCAGACAACTTACGAAATCGTCGACGACTTAACGTATTCTCAGCAGACAGCTCAAACATTCTGGAAACCAATGACCGGCAGCAAATCGGTATCGTTAGTAGAAATTGAAGGCAAGAAAGCACTGAAAATGCCCTGCAACTTCCACGGCACCAAGTTTGACCGCGCTTCCTGGGATAGGGAACTCAAGCTGGATCTTACGATGTGCAAGGGCCTGCAATTCCTGTTTTACTGTTATGATGCATCACCCATAGGCAGCTTTAGCGTTTACTTGCACAGTGGGGATGGATGGTACAGAGGGAAGTTCGCGGCCTCAACCTCGTCCGGATGGACGACAGTGAAAATTCACAAGAATTTGACCGACATAGAAGGCCGCCCAGCCGGATGGAGCAAAGTTGACACGATTCGCATTTCCGCATGGCGCGGTCAAAACGTGGATACTGCGTTTTACATTACAGCTTTGGGCTTGTTTGACTCAGGTGGCAAAATTATCGTTGTACGTGGTGATTCAGTAGCAAACGAAAAACCTAACGAATTAAAGGCCGTTAAACAATACACTAACATCATGGCCGAATTTCTTGACAGGGCTGGCCTTTCATACATAGTCCTCAGCGACCTTGATGTCACATTAGAGAGACTGAAGAATATCAAGCTCATAATTCTACCCTACAATCCGAAAATGCCGGATAAAGTAATAGACGAGATAGCTAAATTCCTTAAGGCTGACGGAAAGCTGATCGCTTGTTATACACTACCCAGCCGTCTTGAACCAATAGTGGGTATTCGCGTCGGCCCTAATATTCGCCAGAAATATCAGGGTTATTTTGCCTCGATTCGTCCATTCGATAAGGGTTTAGAAGGAATTCCGGTTGTTACCGAGCAGGCCTCCTGGAACATAAGTGATACATCTACAGTAGAGGGCCGCAGTCGCATCGCTGCTTTTTGGTACAACAAGAACGACCAATCTACAGGTAAACCCGCCGTTGTAATCAGCGAAAACTGTGCTTTCCTGACGCATGTACTCATGTCTGATGATTCGGCAAACAAACTGCACTTGCTCCTGGCTATGGTCGGAAACCTCGTGCCCGAGCTATGGCGTGGAGCAGCTAAAGGCTGCCTGGACCGTATCGGCCGGTTTGGACCATATGATGAATACAATTCATCCAAGCAAGGGATGGAAAAAATCATATCCAAAGGTAGCCCTGCCGAATTAGCTATGGAACGTGCCGCCGGACTTCGTAAACAGGGCCTGGCTCTGCTATCTGAAGGTGACTTCTCCAAAGCCATCTCTGTTGCCGAAAAAGCCCAGGAGTCTATGATAGACGCATATTGCTTAGCTCAAAAGCCTCTTCCCAGAGAACATCGGGCGTTCTGGTGTCACAGTGCCTTTGGTGTAGCCGGCATGACATGGGACAAGGCCATTAGACTTCTGGCTGAGAACGGCTTCACCGCTATTATACCTAATATGCTTTGGGGAGGCGTCGCCTTTTATAACAGTGAGGTATTGCCTGTGGCTGCAGCCGTAAAGGAAAAGGGCGACCAAATAAGCCTTTGTCTTACTGCATGCAAGAAATATGGAATTAAATGTCATATCTGGAAAGTCAACTACAATATGGGCTGGGCAACAGACAAAAAGTTCATTGCCAGGATGAAAGCAAAGGGGCGAACCCAGGTCAATTATGATGGCTCATCGAATGAACGCTGGTTGTGTCCGTCACACCCGCACAATCAGAATCTGGAGATCGAGTCTATGCTCGAAGTCGCTCGCAAGTACGACATCCATGGACTGCACTTTGACTACATACGCTATCCCGGCAAGGAGGGCTGTTTTTGCAAAGGCTGTCGTCTGCAGTTTGAGAAAAGCATAGGCGAAAAAGTCAACAATTGGCCCTCCGACCTGAAAAATAATGAAAGCCTGAGTGAAAAATGGCTGGACTTCCGCCGTGTGCAAGTAACCACTGTCGTGGCTGCCATAGCCCAACGGGCAAAGAAAGAAAGAGCAGACATCAAGATCTCTGCAGCAGTTTTTAGAAACTGGCCGGTTGATCGTAACACCGTTGGTCAGGATTGGAAGTTATGGTGTGACCGCGGCCTTCTTGACTTCGTCTGCCCTATGGACTACACAGACTCAAGCAGCCACTTCCAAAACATGATTGAACAGCAGCTTAAATGGGCCGGTAATGTTCCTTGTTATCCTGGAATCGGTTTAAGCGTCTGGAACAATTCATCCGACATCTGCAAACTAATTGAGCAGATCAGTATCACACGCCAACTCGACACAGGGGGATTTACAATATTTAACTATGGTCCCACCGAATCAAATGAAGTCCTGCCATTATTGGGAAAGGGTATCACGAGGAAGAAATAATAGACACATGCCCTCTTTATTTATCTGAGGCAGCCTAATCTCCTTCATCAGATTTCCGTCATGAATACATAACTCAGGAGCGAACCATTTTTATGTGTGTGGACGAAGTCGTATTTACTATCCTTATGTAACCTATAAAAATCCATCAATCATCATCACTTGGTCCTAAGAAACGCACACAGACCGGCTTTGCGATAGAAACCTTATGACTCGTTGGCTCAAGTGCACCACTTTTATTATTAACCCGAAAAACAATCACACTATCTCCGCCTTGGTTGGCGACAAGGCAAAACTTGCCCGTCGGATCAATGTTGAAATTCCGTGGTGTTTTTATATTACCGGTTTCGTGTTCAACATAAGTAAGTGTCCCATCAGTCAAGTCGACACGGTAAACCACGATGCTGTCATGTCCCCGGTTTGAACCGTAAACAAACTTACCGCCGGGATGAACACACACCTCGGCACACGTATTGGATCCGTTAAAGTCTTTTGGTAGCGTCGTGATAGTCTGGATTTCCTTTAGAGCACCCGAAACCGAATCATAAGCAAAGGTAGTTACCGTGCAACCAAGTTCATTGATCACGTAAGCGTACTTTCCGTTTGGTTGGAAATCAAAGTGCCGCGGTCCGGCCCCGGGCTTGACCTTTACAAACGGTGGATTATTTGCAACGATCGTTCCCTTTCCAACATCGAGCTTATAAATCATTATCTTATCAATTCCGAGGTCGGCGACAAAGGCAAAGCGGTTGTCCGGGCTTACATTGATAGAATGTGCATGCGGTCCCTTCTGTCGCCGGGGATTCACGCCGGAACCGGTATGCTGCACAAAGCCGGTCGGATTTCCAAGTCTGCCGTCCGATCTAATCGGGATTACCGAGGCGCTGCCGCTGCCATAGTTGGCAACGAGCAGGTTTTTCCCCTTATGGTCTATACTGACGTGGCATGGACCTGCACCACCCGATGGCTGTGTATTGAGCAGCTTAAGGTTCCCCGTATCTGCCTCGATTGCATACGCACTGACACTGCCGGCTTCGCCTGCCTCACTGACGGCATAAAGAAACCTGCCGGTGGGATGAATCTCGAGAAATGACGGATTTACGGCTTTGGCCGCAAGACTCGGTTCAGATAATTCTCCAGTCTCAAGATTAAGCACACTGCGGTAAATCCCCTTGCTGGAGTTCTCTCCCCGGGTGTAAGTCCCGAAATAGACGGGAAGCGACTCTGCAAAAACCGTTGATAATAATGCGAGTGAAAACACTACAGCAACAAAAGCTCTCATTTTCATACGAAAACACCTCCTTATAAAAGTGTATATTGAATCCTTAGCCGCCTACCCAAGGCGGCCTAACCGGATTGGATTATCAAATAACTTTCTCCATTCCATAATCATCCATTATAAAACCGTTACCGATGTCCTGAACAACAGAACCTGTGTTTCTAAAACCAAATTTTTCATAAGCCTTTATCGTATCTGTATTATTCTTGTTCACGGTAAGCGTAATCCTTTTTAATCCCTTTTCCCGGCCCATCTTTTCAAGAAACTGAATGGCTTTTCTGCCATAACCTTTACCACGCTCAGCAGACCTGATATAGATTTTGCTCACGAACAACACATCCTTTTCCGGATGAATCCCCATATAGCCGATAGAAACGTTGTTAATTTTTATTAAATAGTACAGGAATCCTTTTTCAATTTGCTCAGCTATAGCTTTTCTTGACTGGAATTTTTCGAGCATATAATCGACCTGAGCTTTGCCGATGATAGGGGTGAAATGTTCATTCCATATCTCATAAGCAAGATTTACAACGACTTCTATCTCACTTTCATTTTGTACTGGTTGTATGGTCATCTCTGTTACTACTTGAATACATATATGACCCGTTTTCCAATTTCCGGCCGCGTGGGCTATCAAAAACGTCGGTTGGGACAATACCTAACCGACCCTGCCGTCACCGTCGATATCAAGCCCATGGAGCTCTTCGAGCTTCTTTACCAAATCACGCAATGTGTTTTGTGTTAATGTAAGCTGACTTTCAAGAAACTGAACTCGATCTTCAACTGAATCGGATTTTCGCTTTTGGCCGTACATCAAGCCGGTTTGCACAACTTCCCAAAGTATACCCATCTTTACCTCAATTCATTTCAGAAGATTTAACTATATAGTTATTCCTATGATACTCACTAATATTTCATCTACAAGTTAAACATCACGATTAGCTTGGCGACACTGGTTCTCTATGTTCCGGCATCAATGTACTCATCTGCTATCCTGTCTCCGGTTCTTTGAACCCAATCTCGCAAAAACCGACGATGCCTGTATAGGACATCTTTGTAGCCGTCAACATTGGCAAGGTTTTTCATTTCACCAGGATCACGCTTGAGGTCTATTAGCTGTTCGCGATGTCTGCTTGAGTCGTATATACAGTACTTGAATCGGCCGCTCTGCAGCATCCTTCCGTTCTGACTCTCCGAAACAACGAAATCACGCCATTGTTTAGCATTCTTTCCTTCCGCCAAAGGTCGCAAACTTCTGCCGTGTAGTCCTTGAGGCTTTTCTATACCTGCGTAGTCGCAAAGGGTGGGAAGAAGGTCGAGACCGTTGGAAACAAGATGTGTATCATCAACCACGCCGCCGTTAATTCTTCCTTTGTAGCTTATTATGAATGGAACACGCACGGATTCCTCATAAAGTACCGACTTATGCTCCATTTTGTGCGCAGTATCCATGTCGCCATGATCGCTCGTAAATACTATCAAGGTGTTATCTTCCAGTCCTGCTTCTCGCAGGGCATCAAGTACTATCCCGATTTCCTTATCGACCATTTCGGTCAGCCGGCAGTACGCCCATCGGTGCAGGCGCCATTGATTCCTGGTCCAATTCTCTCGGATATATGCTCGAAAAGGTCTTGCATTGACATACTTGCGGGTTATACATTCCGGCTCGGCTTCCGGTACTTCGTGATTTGCAGGCAATGGAGGGCAGTTTTTCTCCACAAAAGTGCTGATGTCTTTACTTTTTCTCGATCTATTCAAGACGGCCTCGCAAGTTTTGGAATCTATGTTGCCTATCGGGGCTTGTCCCTGAGTGCGCCGATAATCATTGATAGCCATGTAGCAGATATCGTGGGGATTGATAAATGAGGCGAAAAGAAAAAATGGTTTTGTGTGTTGTCCCCTGATGAACTTAGCGCATGCATCAGCCAATCCCCAGCGCGAGTCACTCGTTAGATTTCGATATCCAATGTTCTGCACATTGTTCATCTTCTTTGGCAGGTGCACCTTGCCTCCATAGACTGTTTCATAGCCCGCTTTCTGAAACATACATCCAAGTGACTGTCTCAGCATAATATCGGTCACGGCGGCCCGTCCGGAATCATTGTTTTGGCCCATTCCTATGACGCTGGGCATAAGGCCTGTCTGCAGACTGAATCGGTTGGGCACACAAACAGGATTGCATGCATAGGCCCGTTCAAACCTTATGCCCGAAGAAGCAAGCCGGTCCAGGGCAGGTGTTTCAAGCCATTTGTTGCCCGTGCAGCTCATCATACCCGCATGTTGCTGATCGGTCATAATAAAAAGAACGTTGGGCCTGCTATCCGGCTTTGGATCGTCCGTCGCTAATGTTCTCCGGCCGAGCGCCAGTCCGATTACTGACGCTGTTGTTGCTGTGATGAATTCCCGTCTTTTCATTTTTGTTTCCGAAGACTATTTGCTGTATTGCTTTTTTCTGCCGACTTGGCTATCGGTAAGATGCTTTGCCTACCGTATCCCTGGGGCCGGTGAAGCCCGGACCACCTGCGGCTACATAGCCATGGCTGGCTCCGGACTTGTCCGGACTGACCCAGAAGGAATATAGTCTGCCATTCTTCAAACTAAACTTAAACCTCACCGGCTTACCTGCTACAGATGAAAGGTCTTTTCCGCCGTTCCAGTTTACCTGCTGGATTGTGCTGTCTTTTGAAACCGGATTACAATTTTCAAAAGTCAGACCTTCAATTGGCTTCTTATCTTTGGTTAATACTTCAACATGTAATTGGCCATCGGGATTGTCCACATTGACGAAGAGGTACTTGCCTTTGAACGTCACCGGCCTGGTAGTCAATGTGCCGGGTTCCTGTCCCGCAGCCATAGAAGCAAATCCATCACGGCGCATTATGGCCAGTCCGGTGTGGCAATTACCATCCCAAAAGCCGTCACCAATCATTCGACCGCTGACATAAAAGTACAGCTTGTCCTTTACTACCAGACAGCAGCCGCCTGCACTCTGTACGTTGCCCCAATTCCAGGCGCCTTCGGTCGGATTGACCGTGAGAAACCGGGTCCGGTCGGGACGATGCCAATGGAAACCATCACGGCTAAAGCCAACAAGCACTTCATTTCGCTTCTGGATTTTCAATCGGGCACACTCACTGTTCGGCGGTCCCTGCCAAATAGAAAACAATCCCAGCATAAGGCTCTCGTATGCCACGGCATCGTGGTTATAGAGTTGAGGTTCAATACTTTTGTACTTGGGATCAGGATGATGCGGATCTAAGCTATCAGCGCATAGCCAAAGAACAGCGCCTTGCGCAGCCTGCCTTGTGCCGGCAATTGCATCAGCATGTTCTAAGTAGGCGCGTGACCGGCCAACATCTGGCCTGCCGATCCTGAGTCCGAATATCCATTTTTTGCGAAAGGGATTATAATGCACGGTGGTGCGGTCACCGATCTTCGTGGCGCTGGTGGTCACAGGCTCAGACCAGTGGATACCATCTGGCGAGCAGCGCAATGCCAGGCTCCACCTGCGAGGAATAGGTGTTGTAACAAACATTTTATAACGGCGCTGTGGATTCGGGTCTTCGTGATCAAGCCACACGGTACTCGAATCGCGGTAACGCCCACCGCTGGCCGGATCAACACCACGGTGGCTCAAAACTTCGTTCGTCCCCTCTCGGACATCAAAAGATGGCTTCTCCCACCTAATGCCGTCACGGCTTACTGCCAGACAAGTGCTGGCGATATAACCGCCCATATACCATATCTTGAACAGCTTTTCTTTAGGATCATAAAAAACACCATCGCTGAAAGGTGCGGCAGCTCGTGCACTATCCCCGAGTTCCCAGGGTTTGTCAGGCTTCAAAATAGGATTGTCCGGGTGATATTGTGGTCTATGGTATGTACGTTTGAGGGTTGTGTGCTCAATTAGAAAGTCGTCAACGAACAGTTGCCGTCCGACATCAACAGGAATGACCTCCGGTGGATTTTCCAAATAAGGAACCGGCATCGGCTGCCGGGTAAGTTCTTCAATCTGGGGCGGCCATTTGTCCGCAAGAGTAATACCGTTGTAAAGGATTTCTGCGGCCAATGGCGCCTGAATTCCTGCAACAATAAACGCCCAGGCGATAATACAGCCAACAAATGTCCTTCTGGTCATTGTTACATCCCATTTATTACATGAATCCATACTTGTCTCCTTCTGTAAAATCGCAAGTAACTATGTTCAGTTCAATTACTTTTGTCAGTAAGCCATCGAAGAGAAAATCTGGAGAACACAATGCGCTTGTATCCGTCATCTTCGAAAAGGCAGCATACTCGGCCGTCAGGCAGAACCGCAAGGTCTGAATACGCACTTGAACCTTTTTCCAGTATTTTCGCAGTTGACCAGATCTTACCCTCATCATAGGAAAGCCTGATGGTCAAATTCTCTCGCCCGGGACCACCAGGACCGGAATGGAGAATTATGTTGGGCCGCCACGAATACCGATGGATACTGGCCTGACAAGTTGGGCAGTACACCTGATCGTGGTGTCGCGGTGAGGACCAAGAACGTCCTCCGTCTTTACTGAGAGCGAAGGCGCGTAATTTCGGGCCTCGATAATTTCGCATGCTCAAAAGCAGTGATCCATCCGCCAGTTCCACGACCTCGCATTCGTTCATACCTTTTTCTGTAATACCGCCGTGCGTCCAGCTCTTACCGTGATTGTCGCTGTAGATTACCAGGGAGCGGCCTTTCTTGTCCCAGTTACTCCAGCCTTTACTGTCGCCGCAATCGCAGGGTATGACTAACCTACCTTTATACTTTCCCTGTTGCAACTGGATTCCATGGCCTGGCCCGGTGGCGTACCAGCCCCATTCAGGATCTTTCACTTCTTTAGTAATCTCTTTGGGTTTTGACCAGATCTTGCCTTCGTCGGCACTGTGTGTAATGAATATGCGGTCGTTGTCGCGACAGAAGCTCAGCCACACGATTCCGGTGTCCTTATCAACCACTGCACAGGGATTGCCTATCGTGATTTTCTTTGTCCCCCCTTCTTCGTAGACAATCCTTTGCTGGTCCCACGTTTGCCCACCATCGATAGAACGCCGCAAGATAAGGTCTATATCTCCGTGGTCGCTCCTGCTCGTTTTGCGTCCCTCACAAAAAGCCAGAAGCGTTCCCTTACTCGTGACAACCAACGCAGGAATACGATAGGTATGATAGCCCTGTTTGCCACTTTCATAAACAAAAGTGCTTAATGTCCCTTTTTTAATATCTTTATCTGAACTTCTAACCGGGACGGTCCATAAACACAGCACAATTATATAAACCGTAAATTTCCTGATTCCCATATAAACCTCCTTCGTCGAACTCATGATCAGACACCCTCCTCCCAAGTATCTTAACTTAACCGAAGTCTCGGCCTCCTGCGATTAACATTGAACAAAACACAAAAGGAATCGTCACGAAATACTTGAAAGAACCGTGTACCATATTATCGAAGAATTGTCAACAGTGGAGATGATGGGAATATCATATAAAGCTGAAATTAAAAGGGCCCTGAAACCGTCACATAATTTTTTACTTTTTATAACTCATTATAACTGCAAGGCTTATGAGATTAAGGTTTTTTGCAAATTAGTAGATAATGGCCTTCTTGGTTATACTTTGGTTGTAAGCGCGAAAAAGTCAAAAAAGTGGAGAAAATGGGAATATAAAATACGCTTAAACAATTATAGCCGGCACATTAAATTGACAGTGACATCTG
>Ga0209427_10006191_pt1 | contig 13682 bp, 9 predicted proteins | sample DeeMarSWOR136_30_FD_187465 | JGI IMG/M metagenome (GOLD analysis project Ga0209427, IMG submission 187465) | Marine sediment microbial communities from White Oak River estuary, North Carolina - WOR-1-36_30 (SPAdes) (version 2) | ecosystem: Environmental > Aquatic > Marine > Intertidal zone >... | reverse complement strand
AAAGGCAGGATTAATGTCGGGATCAACAATTTCATCAAAATCCGTGACTAGTTGACTTATCTTAAGAATAGTATCCTCGATAGCTAAAAGATCGCTAGGTGCCTCACCTCTAACACCTTTCAAAAGAGTCCCTATCTTTGTTTCAAGTATTAACTCACTTGCGTCTCTATGGGTCATAGGGGCGAGACGAAAAGATATGTCTTTCAGATAATTGACAAAGACTCCACCAGCCCCAAACATTACTAAAGGACCGAACTGTACATCCCTAGAACAACCAATTATCAATTCCTTACCTTTCTTAGCCATCTCTTGCACATCCACACCATAAATCAGTGCATTTGGGACATGAGCCTTAACATTGTCCAGGATTTGTAAGAAAGCTTCTTCAACCTCCTCAGGCGTTTCAAGTCCAATACGAATTCCTCCAATGTCACTTTTATGCACGATGTCAGGACTTGCAATCTTCAAGACAACTGGATAACCAAGTTCAGCCGCAAGGAGCTTTGCCTCTTTTGAGCTCGTTGCGAGTTTGATTTTTGCTACAGGGATTCCATAAACTTCGGCAATCGCATGAGCTTCGTTTCCGAGGAGAACACGACGGTTGTCTTTTCGCACATTCTCTATTATTTCAGCAGCTTTTTTCTTGTCGATTTTGAAGGTAGGTATTGATTCTTCCTTTAAGCTATCTCGAATGACTGTATAATGATAAAGTTCTGCAATTGCATGAACTGCACGTTCTGGAAAATCGAAAATAGGAATTCCGCCCTCAGTGAGTACTATTCTTGGATATACCATGGAGTTACCACCCATAAAAACAGCAATCAATGGTTTGTGAGGGTACTTCTTATGAGATTCTACTATGACTTGTGCAGTTTCAGTTTCTTTTGTCATCGCTTGAGGAGTTAATAATACAAGTACTGAATCCACATTCTCATCTTGAAGCGAGGCATCTATACATAACGCATAGTCTTCAGGTTGTGCAGTTCCAAGAGCATCAATAGGATTGTAAACGGAAGCAGCTGGTGGTAAGTTCTTTTTTAGAAAATCTATTGTTTCCGACGACAGTTGGGCGATCTCCAGTCCACTCACTTCACATGCATCAGTTGTAAGAATGCCAGGACCTCCTGCATTTGTCACGATTGCTACACGATTACCAGATGGCAGATGCATATCATCAAATACCGAGGCAACATCGAATAAAGCCGCCATATTGCTTGCACGTCTCACACCGCATTGTTTGAACGCAACAGAATAAGCGGTATCGCTTCCAGCCAATGAGCCAGTATGCGAAGTTGCCGCTCGAGCTCCTGCCATACTAACACCTGATTTTACCACAAAGATTGGTTTTTTTGGAATAACTTTTCTACATGCTTCCATGAACTTGCGACCATCAACGACAGACTCAATATAGAGAAGAATGAATGTAGAATCAGGGTCTCTTCCGAATGCTTCTATAAAATCAGATTCGTTCAAATGTGCTTTATTACCCAGACTAACAAATTTCGAGAATCCAATCTTTTCCATAAGGCTCCAGTCAAGAATGCCGGTCATTAGAGCACCAGATTGAGATGCAAACGCGATTTTACCCTTTCTTGGAGTTCCTGCTGAGAATGATGCATTATATGGAACATTTGTGTTTATGATGCCAAGGCAATTCGGACCTTGAATAACCATCTCATACTTTTCTGCAAGCTCGACCAGTTTCTTTTCAGCTTCTTGACCTTCATGACCGATCTCTTTGAAACCCGCAGTTATAATTACAAGTGCTTTCACACCTTTTTTTCCACATTCTTCTACCACAGGAATTACGTGAACTGCTGGGATAACAATGATACCCATATCAACATGATTAGGGATCTCAGAAACAGAACGATACGCTTTAAGTCCCAGAATCTCGCCGCCACGAGGATTCACAGGATAGATTCGACTATTGAATCCACTCTCAATCAGATTTCGAAGAACATCATTACCTAGTTTCCCCTTTGTTTCAGATGCACCAATTACTGCAATTGAACGCGGGTTGAATAGGTGATCAATTCCCTTCTGACGATTCACTTCTCTGCACGACCCGAGTTTGGTCTAAGTCGGTCGTCAAAGTTAGTTGGTTATAAGATATCGGTTTTGACAATGATAAAACATCAATTAGACATTATTCCAAGTTGATTATCGACCTAGTATTACTCACAATCATATTCAGGTATGACAGAGAACATACTTAGGTGAATACCGAGATGAAGCTCGTTACCTTACACATTCCTGAAACGTATGTGGACGGATTGGAGAAGCTTGTTGAGAATAATCTCTATCCAAATAGATCAGAAGCCATCCGAATTGCAATTCGCGACCTACTCAAAAGAGAGCTGTGGGGTTGATTTCATAATGGAGCCCCACAAGCTCCATTCTTTTTTCCGAACATCCTAGATTCATTCAAATGCGAAATTAGAGTCGGGACAATAATGAATCGCCACCACGTTCGGGGTGGAGTACGTACCTAGCTGTGTCTTAAGAATTGTCCAGAGGCTTTTCGTTTGAACACTGACCCAAATATTCTCCCAGATGAACATGTTCATCTTGTGAGAGGCTGTCCTTGCTACAGAGAATTTGGCGAAGAGAAGGTTTGCTTAAACAGCGATAGTGTTTTTCCAATAAATGCAATCTCAGTCGATCCGAGTTTTTTCGTCAAACTTGTTTCAAAAGATCAGTTGGGTGCTTTTCAGAGTAACAACAAGAATATGTGTTACCTTTTGATGTTGCTAGATCGGAATGAAGGATTTTGCTATTGTGTGAGTCAGAATCAGCGAATTAGTATAAATAAAAAAGATGTCAAAGTATCTGAGATTGATAGTGCATTGCAATTCGTTACATCTACCGAAAAGAGCAGAGATGGTGTGCTTTGCTCAGATTGCCTCTATAGGTATCTAAGAACCTTAGGTGAGAGTTCTGTCGACTTCTTGACAGATAGCGAAAGAGAAGAGATTATTGCAACCTATGTTCGTGAGTTAGCAACTAATTTGGCAGTACAGCTGAGTAATTATGAAACGAGTGAGGGAGTTTCAGATTTCAATGATCATCTATGGAAGTATCTTAGGGAGATAAACAGAAGCAGATCCCACTGGGCATCGATGATTCTTAACCTAAAAAAAACAGAAGCGGAAGATGAGTTGGTTGAGTTGATAGAAGCCTATAGTACGCTCGCTCGCTTAGAATCGGTTTTCATATTTCAGGTATTATCTCTTGATGATCCAGATAACGAAACAGACCCGCTTAGCTCCCTTCGGTTCATGGTAGGAACTTCTGAAAAGGTCATATCTGTCAGCAATTCGATTCGAGAGCTAACGAATAGATTAATGGAACTTAATGCATTACCAGACAAAATCCAAGAAATGCTCTCTAAACATTCCGAGGCAAGAAAGGCAACGGAATACAAGTTCAGCAATCTTGTTTCAGCACTTCATAAAATAGATGCACGTACTACATAATAAGTGCTAAATGGCTACCAGATTTAATCAGGCATGCTTTGTGAACGTTTTGCAGAATGTTCGTTTGAGTTGGAGAAAAAAATACTTTGTTAGACACTAACAAACAAGAACAAAAATCCACAATAAAGCTAGTTAGAGGTTGTCCAGTCTACAAAGTATTTGGTGATGAAAGACTCTGTGTTAATGATGATAAAGTCCTTGAGATTGAAGCTATTGAGATTGATCCATCAATATTTTCATTCCATTATGATAAAGAGAGCATGGAGGAAGAGCGAGCGACTGAAGGGACTGTATGTTATGCATCAATCTATATCAATTATCCAAACAATAAGGTCTATTGTATCTCACAAGGATGGGTTTTGAGAATACATGGTAAAGATGTCCCTGGAAATGATCTAGAAGATGCAATGCAGTTTCTATCAACAAAAGAAATCACTAGTAATGCAGAAATCTGTTCTGAGTGCCTCTATAAATTCATCTTAACACTAGGGGACACTTTTACAGATCTATTAACAGAGAAAGAAAAAACTGAAGAAGTGAAGAGATACGTAGACAAGTTTTCCCTCATGATTGCAGTGAAACATAGTCAAACTGACCAGATGATGGAACCAATAGGAACAGAAGAAGACATTGAGAATGGTGTGGACCATTTCCAATTTCTTCGTAGCTATTTAGTACAACTTCTTGATCAACAGAGCTATTGGTCACGACTTGGACAGGAACTAGAAGGTGAAGGAGCTGACACTTGGATACGCAATCTCGTTGCAATGAGGGAAAAACTTGCTAGATTAGAATTCCAATTCTATAGTCAGACACTCCAGCTTCGCGATATCAATCAGTTCAACATACTCATCAAAATGCTTCAATATGTTCTGAAAACTTCTGATGAGATAATTGAACTAAATAATACAATTCATTCTGAGATCAGGTCCAATCGATTTAGTCAACTATTAGAGAGAGATGATAGATTAGAGATTCTCTCAGGGTATGGTGAAAAGAGTCGGACTATTGAACACAATTTTGGAAATATCCTCCAGATTTTGACCAAACTCTAGTCTGTCTATACTGTGAATCTGGGGTCTGAGAGAATTGTTTCTACTAGGCGAATAGCTGTTGGTTTCTCTTGTTTTGTATTCCATTCCTCTGCAAAGTCATTAAACAATGAAAGGTCCTCTAACAGAATGATAGCTAGCTCCCTTAGATCCGGGATTACGACCTCAGGTCCACTACCAAGTCCAGGACAGATGTCTTTGAGAGCACTCAACCCCCAGGTTATATCATCACCATTGCTTTGGAACACGAATGGAAATGACATGCAGACACCTGGTCGTATCAGATGTATCATACAGAGATTATCCTTTAAGAAAACGCATTCTCCATTCTCCATCTTTTTGATGGCTACATACGCTTGCCCTTTCTCAGTATTGAAAGATGGAATATCTCGCAGACCTTTAGGTAGGACTGCATTCGATATTAAATAGAAATCAAGGGCTTTTAACACATCATTCGATTCAAGACCCAAACCTGTTGAAAGCCGAGCTATATCACGTCCAGTAACAGTGACTAATAACGAATCAGTTCGACAGCATGTGCCACATTTTGTACATTCAAATCTAATGCTGTCATTTTTAGGATTCACAGGATAATCCTCCATATGAATAATCATGAGCTCTAGATTAGTGAGAGAAGAAACTCTGCAAGTTTGCCAAGACCTTCCTTAATCTCTGACAACTCAGTAGCATAGGAAAAGCGGAGGTGACTATCGTAATACTTCCCAAACGATATTCCGGGAGTTGATGTAATGCCAACTTTCATGAGTATCAACTCAGCAAGAGTGTTACTACTAAGACCGTATGTTGAAAAATCTGGGAATACATAAAATGCCCCCTTTGGATTCACACACTGGACACCAGGCATATTGCAGAAAATACTAGTGATTGCATCACGACGTTTTTGATATTCTGTGGTCATATTTTCTATTGAGCTCTGATCACCCTTGAGTGCTTCAGAACCAGCATATTGTACGAAAGAGGTGGCACAGGAAGTAGTATTCTGCTGAATACGAACCATATTATTGATAGTTTCCTCATTCCCTACAGCAAATCCCAATCGCCAGCCAGTCATCGAGTATGTTTTGGAAAACCCATTGATGACCAGGGTGTGTTCCATATCCGTGTCGATTTCCAACATAGAAGTTTGTTTGAATCCATCATAGACTAGCATCTCATAGATCTCGTCAGAGAAGACGACAAAATCGTGATCAATTGCGAGATCATGGATTAGTTTCATATGGTCCTTCTCGAGAACCCCACCAGTCGGATTATTTGGTGTGTTAATCACAAGAGCTGTCACAGATTTCGAGCAAGCGTTTTTGAGTTCTTCTTCATCAAGTACATATCCAGGAAATGTAGGGACATCAACCGGTTTAGCACCAACTGTTCTTATCATGACTCGATAAGTTGGCCAAGCGGGGGAGAGTAGCAGCACATCATCTCCTGCATCAATTGTACTGAGAAATCCTTGAAAGAGTGCCATCTTTGCACCTGGAGTCACAATGACATTTTTTGAACCATCAATGTTTATTCCGCGATTAGCATAGTGTTTCTCAATACCATCAAGGAGAGGTGGAATACCTCTTGCAGGAGTATATCTTGTAAAACCATGATTTAGGGCTTCAATCCCTGCAGCAACTATGTTATCAGGAGTCGGAAAATCAGGTTGACCAATATCAAAATGATAGATACGCCTACCTTCAGCTTCTAAACGTTTTGCTAATTCAAACATCCTGAGTGTACCGGAAGCAGGAATCCGCTCCATTGTATGAGATGTCCAATCCATAGGATGCACCACAAGTTACAAATTGTAGACATCAATTAAAGTGCCTTTGAGGTCTAATCGCTGTTTTTTACATAATGATAAAGTCTTTCCTAATGAGCTATTTATTGAGAATTCTTGATAGTTCCTCTTTCTGATGTTCAGTACCTCGGACCAATATTCTGTCAGACAACACTTCACCCATTCCAAGACTAGTAGCGATTCTAAGATAGTTTACTTTCAGTGGATCAATTCCAAGGAGACTAGAACAGAATGAATCGACTGCAACAGGGTCTAATCCAACTACAACTCCTCCAATTTGTTTCGTGCGACCTTCAGTCCGAGACCCAATTACAACCTCTGTTAAGTCAATCACTGTAAGATTTGGTCTGTATGCATCTAGCAAGTCCATCAAGACATGGTCTATTGATGTGTGGTAAATACTCTTATCCAATTCAGGTAGAAGGCCAAACAAGTTCTTAATACCTGCACCGACTGTGCAAATTTCAGGTTCTGCTTTTAAGGTGGCAATATTAATCAGGAATATATTGTCATGCAGGATACCTGGCATTTTCCGACTTTGAAAGAAATGCCCTGCGAATTTTATGGATGTCAATTCCGAATCAGAGAGATTGAGCAACTCAGCTCCCTCATCCTCAAGCTCTAAATAGCCACATCTAGCAAATGCATCCTTTGCCATCCTCAGGGGATTGTCACTTTCTACAACACATATAGGTCCTATTGAACGAAACATATGAACCACAGATCGAACAACATTAACGTTTGTATTCCCAGGTAGGTCAGGGTCATAGATAGAGGGTTTGATGACAACTCTTTGCACATTTCGAGGTGGAACTAGTGGTTCATTCAATCTTGAGAGAGCTGTTCGTAATGCTTCGTGAGGATTTCTTCGAACACCAATAGCTACTTCAGAAATTGATGCCATGATTACAATTCTTTCATGTCCAAGGTTTTAAGTGAGTCCCCGTGTTCATAATCCAAGGCATGAAGCTCACGGACAAACAAAGAGAACGATATTCACGAATGCTAGCACTTCGTGATTTTTCGGATGATGATATGGAAACTATCATGAACACAACTGTAGCTATGCTTGGTGCAGGTGGACTTGGAAGTCCATCGCTTCGTCTTCTTACTGCCATCGGGTTTGGTAGGATCAGGATTGTGGACCGAGATATCGTTGAACTTTCAAACATACAGAGACAGACAGTATTCAATACTCGGGATATTGGCAAACCAAAGGCAGAGGCAGCAGCTGAAAATCTCGAGCTGATGAATCCGGAGGTTCAATTTGATCCAATCTGCGTTTCAATAGATGATGAAAATGGAATTGATGTGCTAAAGGGAGTTGACATTATTTTAGATGGGTTGGACTCATTCAAAGCTCGAAGAGCAGTCAACAAAGCAAGTCTTGAGTTGAAAATCCCATATGTTTTTTCGGGCGCTGTTGAGTATTATGCAAACCTTACAACATTTGTACCAGGAAAAACAGGTTGTCTGCAATGTGTAATGGGCGATGCTCAAGACAATCCGGAAAACACATGTGCTCAGGTAGGAGTGTCACCAACATTACTCTCCATCGCTGCGGCAGTTGAAGTAAACGAAGCATTGAAACTTGCACTAGGAAGAACGCCAGATCTAATGAACCGTTTAATGACAATTGATACAAGTACGTTAAGCATTGATTTCTTTGATATTGGTAAAGCTGAGGATTGTGAAGTTTGTTCACAACCGCAAAAGAAAGCCACAGAAAAGAAAAACGAACTCTCAGTGACTCAACTTTGCTCTCAAAGTTTCAATATTTCACCAGGAAAGACATTGAATCTTGATCTTGACACTCTAGCAAGTAATCTAGATTCAATGTATTCTGTACAACGCAGAAAACGTTTCCTGATTGTGCATGTTGATGATAATATTCGAGTGACAGTCATGCCAGCCGGGAATCTTATTGTGAAGGGCATAGCTACCGCTGAAGAAGCAACCAAGCTCTTCCAAGACATTATAGGTGACGATAATTAATCACCGAAGAAGAGTCTTCGAGCTCGACGTCTTCGCTCTTCTTCATCCTCATCACTCTCTGGAGGTGGGGGTGGAGGCGGTGGTTCTGTTATTTTTGGAGGTGCTTCTGTTTCATCTGTATCCTCTTCACTAATGGAAATACGTTCAAAATCATGTATTGGAACTTCGGGAGGTTCGAATATACTCTCTTTCTCAGATGGTTCTTGTGTGAACTCCAAATCAACTGGTGCTGGAAGCTCAATATCTTCATCTTCATCACCAAATTCTGAGTCCTCCTTTTCAGGAGTCACTGCTTTTTCATAATCATCCCAAGTGAATGATGGTTTGTGGACAGTATCCTTGGACACATCTTCCTCAATTTTTGATTCTGGAACTGAAGAAACCTCGTCACTAGCTTGAGTGCCATCTACAACTAATTCAGTAGGCTCTATTAGCTCAAAATCCGTTGAAAACTCGCGAGGTGGTCCATCTATTGAAATATCTTCAATTTTCTCCTCCTCAATATGTTCCACCTCATCAATGCTTATAGCTTCTTCTCCAGTTTCAATTGGTACACTTGAAGAATCAGGTGATAAATCCTCAGGAGTGACTTCAAACGTATCATCGGATGGCTCATCAACATGGGAAGTGTCTTGGGATAGTCTCGCCTCATAACCAGAGGGCACAGATTCAACTTCTAGTGATTCATCGGGTGATTTCTCTTCATCAGAAAATGAAAGACCCAGTTCGTCTTTCAAACATGACTCACATCTTTTTGCCGCAGCAACTAATCCATTATGAATGAAATCATCCAATGGTTTCGCACGACCTTCATTTCTACGAGCCCATTTGATGAAACTATCAACCATTCTTAATGCATCACGGACACCCATCCAATATTCATCTGATCTCTTCTTCTCTGAGTCCACTACTGACACCAAGCTGGAAAGATGAGGGAAGTGAAAAAAAGCTTCGTGTTACGTCTCATTTTTTCCTTTTCTTCTTCTTGTCCTTCTCTTTTTTCTTTGTTTCCTTTTCCTTCTTCTTTTCTTTTGCCTTGTGCTCCTTTTCTCGAAGGGCAAGAATCTCCTCTATCAAATCATCTGCGCAATGATGAATTTCGTTACGCTTGAACTCATCGAGTGAAGACTCAATTGTGACTACACGCGTAGGAACTTTAGTACCAAGATTTTCACGGATCTCGTTTCTGTATATAGTTTCTAATTCAGGATCGGGTTCTCTCAGAACAATGATCACAGCACTTGCACCTCTATATGTTAGAGATAGAAGAATGTCAAGTGCGGCGTGCCTTGGTGACATGAAAACTGCCCGTACTTCTGAATCATCTGTAAAGTGATCAGCTGACACAATTCGTATTCCATCGACTTTCACAACAGGATCAAAAGTAGAAAGGACATCTTCAAGTAGTGAATCTTCTGGACCCACAACTGTTATCTTAAAGAGATATTTTGATTTTGGCTGCTTTTTGGTTTCTGTCATCTTGTCTGTCGGAGTCATCCAATCAAACCCCCACACCATGCTAAATAATCGTGGTTGATTACTACATTGGTGGCTAGCGGTAATTCATAGATTTCTGTTGTTGATATGTCTTATGGGCGTTTTCTGTATAGCATATTTGATGTTTTGAGCCATAGTTTAATAGGCAGTAACTAACTCGAGCTTGAAACAGACATAACATAGTGGTTCCAAGATTCACTGGAGAGTTGCATTTGAAATATAGAGAGGTATACCTTATCACTGTTGGATTCATCATCCTTGGTTTAGGTGTTGCTCTCTTGAATATTGGAGAAGAGAGTACTTTCTTCATTTTTCCGTTCTTTTTCACAGGACCTCTTGCTCCAGTTATGATGATATCGACACTCTTTGTTATCATGATGTGCTTTTGGTGGGTAAACAAGAATTGGGTTGAGGATGCTCGTTATGCACAAATAGACAACTCTAGATTGGTCTACCTTCGTGTAAATGCTGTTTGTCGCTTCTGTGGGAATCCTCTTCCTGAAAATGCAGTCTATTGTTATTCATGTGGGAATTCAGTTGAGGAGCAGTTCTGAAAAAACCAATCTATTTTGGATTAGGGAGGAATGAATTGATTCTATGATAAGAAGAGTGCAATTGAATGATATCGATGACATCATGGTAATCGAACGACAGAGCTTTCCAATACCTTGGGAATATTCAATCTTTCTTAATATTTGCCTACATTGTGGAGAAAAGACATCAAGTAAATCGAAAGCACTCTTCATGGATGTCATGGAAAAGAATGGAAGAGTAATTGGATATGCTGTATGGGAATTGGATTCTAGCAAATCTAGAGGTCACATTCTTAATTTAGCAATTCAACAAGATGAAAGAAGAAGAGGAAATGGTAGAATCTTGTTAACACATGTAATCAATCATCTTAGGTCCAATGGTATTCGCTTATGCCGTCTTGAGGTTCGAGAGAGCAATATTCCAGCTAGAGCACTTTATGAGGGATATGGATTCATCGTTTCATCAAAGATTTCAGAGTATTACTTTGATGAGGATGCTATTGTGTATACACTATATCTGTAACTTGCTAGAGTTGCTTTGAATCAACCTTGGTCCTAGGACATCATGGAATAGCTTGACATATGCTGCGTCCTCCGATATAATGGATAGTTGATTATCTGAACCTCTTGACCCTCCAACGAGAATCTCACGATTATCGATGATTGTGAGAAGCATTGGTGTCTTGGTCTGCCAAATACGCCATCCATCCAATGCTTCAAGAGCTGGGTCTAAGTCTTCTGTTTCAGGGATAATGAGTACTCTTCGCTTGGGGGTCTTTATCCGAGCTAGTTTCTTTAAATCTAGGCAAGAAATTTCGTGAACTGATATAACCACGGATTCTAGAGCTCTATTGGCCATATCACCGATATGAGTGCATGCTTCTTCAGTTCCACTAAGGTACCAAGTTCTTTTAGTTGGAACGTCTAACAGTTTTTCACTTGCAAGATGAATTGCGTTGAGTGTGTCAACTGTCTTGTTTGTCAAAGAAGTAACTCCAGTAATTGTATTATAGACATTCTCATTTAATGTCACTAAATCCTTCTTTTGTGTATTCGACCATCTTCTGAGTGATTTATCCACCTGATCACTAAACTTTGAAAGGACATCGCTTCGTGCTTGCCGAAGTTCTGTGAGTTCCTCACTGGATCGATTTCTTGCATCAGTGACAGTTTCAGTTAGTTTAAGATTCTTGGCCGCTACATCAGATTGGAATTTGTCGATTAATGTAGAGGATTGAGTACTAAGTTGAGTCTTCAGCTCTAATCCAATTGTTTCCAATTTTCTTGCTGCTTGTTGATTTGTGAGAATCGCGCTTTCTTGTACAGCTTTGATTGCTTCATTTCGCTTCTCTGTGGTTTGGATCGAGGATTGCTCAAGCAAGTTTCGAAATTCTTCCGATGCGGACTCGTATGTTCGCTTAAACTCAGTAAAGGAAGAGGCTAATTTTTCGGTCACCATACTATAATGCTGATTTGTTTCTTCAACAAGCCCCTCATCCACCTCTGCGATTTTCTCTGCCATAGAACTTGGCAATGAAGTGAATGCATTATTTCCTTTTGCCAGTGAAGTAGCGCAACTACCTCCAAAATCGTCAATTCTAGACCGAATTTTCGATTCTGCATCTTCGAAGAGTGTTGTCGTAATCTCAGCAAATTTCGCAATGTCAGCATCTCCACGTTCAGTAATGGATACCGAAGCTTCTTCACCGGTTTTTTGAAGGTCTCTTTGCAATAAGGTGAGTTCATTACCTAGTTTTGTGCCAAAGGTTTCTAGAGATGTCGATACATTAGCTACTGTTGAATCAACCCATATTGATGCAGCGTCAAACGCCTGAGTGACTTCTGCCCTTCTAGCCTCAACAGCTTGAATAACTTCCTCTTTTGCAGAATTTCTACTTTTCACACCACTAGTTTCACGTTCAGATAACTCTGAATGGAATTCTTCTATTTGTTGAGTTGAAGCTTTTACACGTTTCGTAATTAGTTGATTTATCTTTTTACTTGTATCAGCCAAATAGCGTTGCTTGATATCTCTCTGTGCTGAAACAAATGAATCAGCCGCACTTTTCGCAGCGTTAGTACTCTTCTCTAATGCATCGTTTGTTACTGTCTTAACATTGCTCAACCTTTCAGTTATTGTGTCTCGTGCACCATCAATTGTAATGTTGAATTCTTGAGTTACTTGATCAAAATTCTCTGTAAATTGTTTGATGATGCCAGTTTCCATATTTCGTAGATTGTCCTCTGTGCTAACTATTGACTGTTCGAGTTTAGCAAGGGCATTAGCCATACTTTCTGACATCTCATATCTCTTTTGCACTGCAAGTTCATCCAAAGATTGCTTGACTGAGGCTACAGAGGAAGCGACTTCATCGATTTTGAGTCCAAGCTCTGCTGAATACTCTTGTTGCAATTTCGAAGAGTCTTCCTTGAGACTTGTCATCTCAGATTTCATTGTGTTTTTGAATTCAGTATGAGTTGATGCGATTAGATCACGAGCTTCAACAGTCTGGCTAGATAGAAGACCATTGAAGGTGGCTTCCATACTTTGAGTGAGAGTAATGAATTGGCGTGTTATGTCTTCTAGGTGAGTATGAAATTCTTCACGAATGCCCAAGGTATGTTGATCAATGCGATCGACTTGTTGCTTGATTATGACATCAATTTCAGCATCTATCTTATCAGCTTGAGATGTAATTGCAGTAACACTTTGAGTCATTCGTTTATCGAGTCGGTCTCGCAGGCCTTCATAGAGCTTCTTAGAATCAAGAACTTGTTTCTCTGTTTTTGTAGCAAAACTGTTGATCAACTCTTCCAATGTTGAACCTACACTTGATTCAAAATCATGTGTTGTCTTCTTGATGGAAGTAATCAATGCCTCATTCTTTGTAGATGTGGTCTTTATGATTGAGCTGAATGCAGATTTCAATCTACTATTCATTGCATCAGCAAGAGTATTCAACTCACTTGATTCAGTATCGAGAATATTAGAAATGTCCTCAGAAGTTGACTTCAAGTTTGACTCGATGGATTTCAGAGTACCTTGTACCCATTTGTCAAGTTCTGAGTTAAGAGTTTTTGAAGCTTCATCACATCCAGCTTGCTCAGTTTTATTCTGTTTTTGTAAAAGATCAAGAACCAAGGCACGTGTTTCAGCAAGTGTTGTTTCAGATTCGCTTCCAAGACTTGTTGCAAAATCCTGAACCTGATCATATTCCTCACTGATTGATGCATTTAGTTTTTCAATATGTGAAGTGAGTGTGTTTTTCAATACTTCTATGTAATTCGAGTCTGTGGAAGCGACTTGATTGAGTTGGGAGGT
>Ga0209427_10006189_pt1 | contig 13683 bp, 10 predicted proteins | sample DeeMarSWOR136_30_FD_187465 | JGI IMG/M metagenome (GOLD analysis project Ga0209427, IMG submission 187465) | Marine sediment microbial communities from White Oak River estuary, North Carolina - WOR-1-36_30 (SPAdes) (version 2) | ecosystem: Environmental > Aquatic > Marine > Intertidal zone >... | reverse complement strand
TTGCCGTGGATGGATTCTCTATGGTGGCGATAGAGAGGTAGGCGGATTTTTTGGGAACATCCCAATCAAATATATTATCAATGGAGAGGAGAAAATTGTCTGTAGTCCAACAAGTTGGTATGTGGCAGAAGACTTTAAAAAACGGAGCTTAGAACTATTGAGTCCTTTTCTCAAACAGAATAGACCTTTGCTGGATACCACTCCTTCCGAAAAGGTTGCAAATATGTTAGTTCGATTAGGGTTTCGTAATCTGGAGCAGGAATGGCTGATTAAAGAAGCTATTTACCCGGTTCGTGTTATTGGGTTCTGGAACTTTTTTATAAACAGAGCTGTTACCAGAAAAAGCATGTTATTTCTACTTAAAATAGCGGGATTATTTGTACTTCCGTCTATAAAGATTTTTCAAAAGATTCATGAATTGCAATTGCCCGCTGTAGATAGAAAATACACAATTAAAGAAATACAAAAGTTTGACAATTCATACTCATCTCTATGGGATAAACTAAAGACTAAGTACAGTATAATGGCAGTGAGAAATGAAGCTGCCCTTAACTGGTTTTTCTTTGGGTCAAGAGATCTTCTATCAAGCAGAAGGGTTATAGAAATTAAGGTTGGAGAAACGTTGATTGGCTATATCGCGGTGAAGTTAGTGGTTAGCAAGCTGAAGGGAAAATCATATCATTATTTCGAAGTAGTAGATATGGCTATTATCGAGGGAGAAGAATCCGCATATTTTGCTTTATTAAAAGGTCTTTTATGGCTTGTTAAAAAAAGTGAGAAGAAAGCCTTGTTTATTAGGATAAGACCTTTTGATAAAACAATAGAAGACTGCCTGAGGAGATTTGGTTTTTTTTGGCACAAGGGGAAATGGGGATTTTTATTCAGAGACTTTGGGGAAAATAATCCTGAAATAGGAGAACGCCTCCAACATAGTTTTTATGCAACGCCTTTAGATGGAGATAGATGCTATTTCCCATAATAAAAAAATCATTGGAGCCAATTAGTGGTTTTGCTAATGATATTATTCTATAGGAAGTTAACTAACCATTAACGTCTTTAAATTAAAAAAGAAGAATATACGTTGGATTTTCTTCTTAAAAAGTTTGGGCAAAAGTTTTTATATCGTGCTATTTTCTTTATTATTGCTCTATTTGCACTTTTTTATATTATTCGTGCTTCCCGGTACTTAATGCCTTTAGGTAATGACGGAATTGCGATTGCTTGGCCTGTTGGCAAATTTATGGCACAAAGTACACCGAAGGAATTTTTTATAACTCTATTTTCGAGTTTTTTAGGAGAAGACCATTTATCTCCTTTGAATAATCTTTATGGATATATTTGTTATTTGCTTTCTTCTGATCCCGCTATGATTTTAAATATTACAACCAAAATCTTATATATTTTTATCGTCATAAGTAGTCTTATAGTTGTGTTTACTCTATGGAAGGATCGTATAAGGCTTCTTATTTTTTTTCTTTTCTTAGGCTTCAATCTGTCAATGACATGGCGAAATATGATTTATCCTGTCCCTTTTAATCTATCTATTCTGTTATCGTTATGGTGTTTATTTTTTTTGCACAGAGTTATACATAATAAAAAACGCTTAGATTTAATATTTTTTTTCATTTGTTTTTTTCTTTTAATCTTTTCTTTTGAGACTGCTTTTATTGCGATTCCTGTGTTAAGCTTATATGCCCTACTTTCAATTTGGAATCAAGAGATTCCTCGTGCCAATAAAGTCAGGGATATTTTTAAGATTTATCTTTTAATGTTTATTTGTTTTCTTCCTTACATGGCAATTCATTACAGAATATACGGCACCTTTCTTCCAGTAAGCAGGCTATCCTTAGTTGTTGAGGGCAGCCAATTGATGTATTATTGCAAGATGTTAGCGGCGACGATGTCTGAGTGGTTTTTCGATATCGGAAGAGTCCTTTTCTTGAGGACCCCTAAGGTTATAGTGACAATATTTCCTTTATTCATTGTTTTTATTTATTTGGTTTATAAGTTTAAGCTTTTATCCAAGATTGGTGTTTACTTATTTGTTGGTTTTATATTACAGATCTTCTGCATTCTTCATACCGGTAGATTTGGGGCGGGGATGTGGACTTTTGCTGGGATTATTTTTTGTATTATTATTACGGATATTATTTATCAAGTAATCAATCGCTGGAGTAAAGATAAAGAATATATTCCAAAAGCTGCTTATACTTTTGTGTTACTTGCTATTGCCTTTTTTGCTTTGGTGAATGAAATAGTTCAGCCTTTTAAGAAAGCAGATTTACTTTATGGTTTTCCCCGTAAATCGTCACAAGCAGCATATAAAGCAATCAATGAAGGGGCAGATAGAATAGTGATTGTTAGATTGCCTGAAGCAGAGGAACTTATGCATCCCATGGCTTTTTGGATGGGGAATAAGATTTATAACAAAGAACCAAGCCTCTGGCTTTATCCCGAATATTATCAGCTTCTTTTTAAAAATATGAATATTGAATTTTATAACAACGAGGAGTATCAACCTTTTAGTTATTTCAGGCCGTTTTTAATCTCGAGACCCGGAAATAAGGAAGTAGTTGTTTTTAAAAATAAAAATTTATTTTCAAGAATTTATTTAGATAGTAACGATAGGAAAGTTTTGCGTGCGGCAGCAATACCTTATGCTCCTTGCGATTATTTTAATTTAAATTTTCCCGATATATCTAAGTATAGTACAAAAACTCACAAACTTGAATTTGTTTTAACTGTTTTTAGTAATCCTGATGCAGTTGATGAAATATTGTATGGTGGTAATGAAATAACAAATTGGAAAGTGTCAGGCAACAAAATTTCTTTTATAAACAGTGATTTATCGCTTGAGAATAATTTAGTCGTTAAATCGGAATTAGATCAAGCTCAAATAGAATTAATTGAGGTAAGCTTTTCGGAAGATAGTCCGGTGATTTTTGCCAGTAGTGATTCTGTCTCAAAAGATACAATTTCTTTAACTACTGCTAATACTCCATGTAGGTTTTCGTTAAGTTCACCCGACAAAGATTTGGGGATTTACGGCACTTTAGATGCAGGAAAATTAATATCTTTTAGTACTTTGCTACCTCGCCCTCTTGAATTGACCTATCAAACATTTCATACAAATCCTGATAAACAGATAAGAGGTAAAATTGACCTAAGCAATCTTTCGCAAGAAGATTTTCCGTTATCTATTTGCGGACCAACTCAAGATTGCCAATGAAGCGCATAATAATAGTTCCGAAAAAAAGGGCCGCCTCGCTAATTCCCAGAATAAAAAATACAGATTCTCTATATTATTATTTGACTGATGATTACTCTCATTTTCGGGACTTGCGAGATAAATTTTCAGATAAGATAAAAATAAACAATTTATCAGGATTGTTTCAGGAGACATTTCAAGAAATTAAGGGTTCTTTTTTAGAGTTAATTGCTACTATAAATAAGGAGTATGATTCCTTTGAATGGTGGGCAGGTCACGTTGCTTCGAGAAATTCAGCTTCAACACCATTACTTCTTAATATAGTGTATGTGTTTTGTGTAAAAAAAATCCTCTCCTGTTCAGGTAAAGAGGTCATTTTTATTGTAAATAGCCAGGCATTATCGAACTGTATATGCAATATTGCAATTGATTACGGGTATCAGGTTGTAGACTATAGAAGTAGAATCAACGAATATTTAAAAAGCATAAGGCGTTGTCTCTACTACAGTTTCCAGATTCATTATTTTTTTTGGCAGATATTGCAAAGCCGCTGGGCTGCATTTAAGTTGCTCAAACCTCTTCCTGCGAAAAAATCAAATGCGAAAAAAAGAATTGTCATAAGAAGCTGGATCACCAAAGGCACCTTTAATGAGTCCGGAGAATTTAAGGATAGAAATTTTGGTTCATTACCAGAATGGCTTCGTTCGAAGAACTATGAAGTGTGGACTTTGCCGATGTTCTTTAATCTTTCGATAACAGTTAGAGAAGTGTTTTACTTGATGAACAGACAGAAACGAGAATTTTTAATTCCAGAACATTATTTAAGGATCTCTGACTTCTTAAGATTGCTCTATGGCAGCTTTCAACTCTTGAAGAAACGGATAAAGCAAGCACAGTTGTTAGATGTTGATGTTGGTCCCATATTTAATGAGGTGATTAAAAACATAGGGTTTGATGTAAGTTTGCTTACACTAAACTTGAGTTGTTTAATGCTTAAAAGGCTAAGACAATTGGGATTCGAGATTGATGGTTTTTATTATCCATTTGAAAATAATCCTCCTGAAAAACCATTTATTTTGTGTTGTCGAAAGTATTTCCCGAAGTCGAGAATCGTTGGCTTTCAACACACGACGTTTTTCCCTAACCAATTAGCATATCATCTTGGTCCCGGCGAAGAGGCTTATCACCCTTTACCAGATAAAATCGTTTGTAGTGGGCCGATTTATGTGAATTTACATAAGGGTGCGGGATTTCCCTCCGAGATGTTGGTGGCAGGACCAAATCTCAGATTTGAATCTGTATATGTGAATAAAGGCTACAGGAAAGACGTTTTGGCCAGAGAAAAGAGAATACTAATGCTGCCTCTTACGTTCAGTCATAATCTTGCTTTTGAACTTTTCGCTAAAGTGAAAGGTGCTTTGAACGGGAATAATGATTTCGATGTATATTTGAGAAGCCATCCGTTGTTGTCAAAAAAGAAACTTATAGCTTTTCTGAGAAGTATTGACATTGGCGATTATCAGTTTGCAGACGATGGAATCATCCAGGAATGGTTGCCGAAGATGTATGCAATTATTTCTATGGGAGCTTCTATAACTATTTTAGAGGCTGTCGCAACGGGTGTTCCTGTTATCCGCGTAGTTCCTGATAACACAGTTTTTTACGATCCTTTTAGTTGGCCGGATTATCCGTTTGAGCCTGTTAATTCTGCCTTAGAAATTAAGAAGCAGCTTCAATTAATCGATGAGATTTTAGACAATGACAAGGAGGCCTTTGAAAAAATTGCAAGGCAGGTTTTAACAGATTATTTTACAGAACCAACCGAAGAGAACCTGAGAGTTTTTTTATAAGAGGTTTTTTAAGATTTACAAGAATTATTAACAGGGAGGATTTTAAATGGAGACCGGTAAAAGACTGGGAGTATTGGGAGTAATTCCAGCAAGGATGGCATCAAGCCGCTTTCCCAGCAAGCCTATAAAACCTATAAAGGGAAAGCCGATGATATGGCATGTCTGGCGGCGCAGCCTGTTAAGCAATGTATTGGATAAAGTGGTGATTGCTACTTGTGATTATGAGATTACGGAAGTGGCAGAGGCATTTGGTGCTGAGGTAGTGATGACCTCTGATAAACACAAAAGGTCTAATGACCGTGTAGCTGAGGCAGCTGAGAAGATTCCCTGTGATATTGTATTGAACATTCAGGGAGATGAACCATTATTTAATCCTCAACTTATTGATGATGTCGTGAATGAATTTAAAAAAGATGAGTCTATACAATGTGTTAATCCTGTCTCCGAGCTCAAGACGGAAGAACAGATGCAATCTCCTCATACCGTCAAGGTTGTCAGCAATCTCAAAGGTCAGGTTTTATATTTTTCTCGATACCCGATTCCTTCCGCTCTGATTAACGAACGGAAATATCCTGTATATCGTCAGGTCCCCATCCTTGGATTTAAAAGTGATTTTTGTATACAACTTTCACGTTTGCCCGAAGGGCCTCTGGAGCTTCAGGAAGGTATCGATCTGCTTCGTGCGGTTGAACATGATATGCCACTGTATATATTAATAACGGAATTTCAGACAGTTGGGGTGGATACTCCAGAAGATTTGAGTAACGTTGAAAAGGCATTGGAAGATGATGCTGTATATAAGAGTATTGCTCTAAAAGATAAAGCAGGATTCTTATCAGAAAAACGAAAGGTAGGAAATGTCAAGAGTTGAGATTAATGGGAATTTTCATGTTCTAACACAGCGAGGGTTGTCGCCGTTTGAGATTGAGAGATATCGTGAATATCGTAAAAAATGGGAAGAGTATCCTTTGCAAAAGCTACTGGAGCCTTTCCCGCTTCATCTGGATATTGAGGCAACCTCAGCCTGCAATTTGAAATGCCCGTTTTGTATCACAACCCATGCCAACTTCAAGAATGGATTAATGAAATACGAGGTATTCAAAGCCATTATTGATGAAGGTAGTGAAAAAGGGCTATACGCCATTAAGTTAAACTGGAGAGGAGAGTCTCTGATTCATCCAAAGCTTCCCGAGATGATTTCATATGCTAAGACAAAAGGAATAATTGATGTATTCTTGAATACTAATGCTACCTTGCTTACAAAAGACAAGGCCAGAAGACTGATTGAAGCGGGAATAGATCGTATCATTATTTCTTTTGAAGGTTATGAAAAGGAGTTTTACGAATCACAGAGGGTTGGTGCTGTCTTTGAGGAGACTGTAGAGAATATCAAGAACCTTATGTCGATTAAAAGAACACTCGATAAGTCACTTCCCTGGGTGAGAATACAGACGGTATTGCTTGAGGAGTTGAAAGGCAAGATAGAGCAATATTCCCAATATTGGGCGGAAATTGTTGACGAGGTGGCATGCATTGACCTAAAAAACGAGGTTGACAGAGTAGCAGTCGGTAAAAGTGATTGGGTATGTCCTCAGCTCTGGCAGCGTTTGACAATCTCTTGGGACGGCCAGATTCTACCCTGCGTTAATGACCATTTTTGCAAGATGTCTCTTGGTAATGTTCGTGATAATAGCATTGAGGAATGCTGGAGGTCAGAGCAACTGACAGAGATGAGACAAATCCACAATGATGGTCTTGCTCACACAATAGAAGGGTGTTTAGACTGTCCGTTAAGGTCGGCGCAAATTCTTAAACAAGACATTGGGGAGGGATAAAGATCTTAGATAAATCTTTTGAAGGTTTTAGAGTTTTGGTAACCGGTGCTTCAGGGGGCATTGGTCGGGTTCTTGTGAAAGAACTGCTTACAAGAGGAGCTATTGTCGGCGCACATTATCATAAGAACAAACCAAACATTAACAAGTTAATACCAAATGCGAAATTGAAGAAAAATATACGCATTTTTAGAGCCGATTTGAGGAGTGTAGAAGAGGCAGAATCTCTTTTTGAAGGTTTTATCGAGTGGGCTGATGGGATTGACGGCCTGGTTAACAACGCAGGAGATGTTTGTATTAGAAAACACTTTTTTGAGCTTGAAGAAAAGGAGATAGACTCAGATTTAGCTCTAAATCTAAAGGTGCCATTCTGGTTAAGTAAGCTCGTCATTGAAAATATGAAAAAAAATAGAACAAAGGGAGCAATAGAGAACATCTCAAGCATCTCGGCTAAATTTGGTGGTAGTCCTTATACGCTGTTTTACGGTTTATCAAAAGCTGTTTTAGAGGTTATGACTTTTTCTCTGGGACGGTATTGTGCACCTTTTGGAATAAGAATTAATGCCTTAAGATTAGGCGTTTTCGATACACCGTTTCACGAGCGCCATGCTAAAGACCTTACCGAGAGGATTCGGATGATTCCAGCAAAAAGAATGGGCAATCCGGAGGAGGCAGCCTGGTGGATAATACATCTTTTGGATAAAAAATCAGCCTATATGAACGGTCAGGTAGTTTGTTTGACTGGCGGGGAATAGCTAAATTTCGATTTCTGCATTAATAAATAGGGGGCAATACTTGAATTTTATCACCAGAGCAAACGCGAGGTTGCAAACTATTTATTTCAAAAGCAGGTTATTTATAAACGGTATATTTGGATTACCTGCCCAGACCGGAAAAGAGATCCGAATATTTAGGGCAACATTTGATAGTTTCATTAACGGAGAAAAGATTACAATATTTGAGTGGGGCAGTGGTTTTAGTAGCATTTACTACTCTGAATATCTACGAAAAAAAGGTATAAAGTTCCAGTGGCATTCTATTGATAATAATAAAATCTGGTATGAAAATATAAGAACTAAATTAAAGAAAAAAAATCTTCAAGGGGATGTTCAGATATATCTTAAAGAGTTTCTTTCCTTTTGGGAAAAACCGCAGTGGGGAACAATTCCGCCTGCCTGTGGAGAATTTGGTCCAAAATCAGAAAACGAAAATGCCTATATCAATTTCCCTAAACTCCTAAATAAGAGATTTGATATCATAATCATCGATGCCCGTTTCCGAAGGCATTGTATTCAAACCGCCAAAAAAGTGCTTTCACCGAGAGGGATAGTGATTCTTCACGATGCTCAGAAGAGTCACTACCATGCTGGTCTTGAAGATTTTCCCTATAGTAAATTTATTTTCAGTGGTTCTTGGTACCCTTTTCAAAAAGAACCAAACAGGATTTGGATAGGAAGTATAGAAAACAACAAAGTATTTGATGTGCTAAAACAGTTGTAGCATAGTGCTGTTAAAAATGAAAGAATATGAAGAGATTTAAGGTATTATTGATATATCCGAACGGCAAATTGATGAATCCTCCTCCGATTGCGATGGGGATATTTACGAGCTTGTTAAAAACCAACGGCTTCGAGGTAGACTTGTTTGATTCAACGCTTTATCCCGACCCTGAAAGCATTGGTTCAGATGAGGCGAAGGAAGAAAACCTGCAGGCTCGACCTGCTGATTATGGTTCAAGAGGCATTAAGCTCAAAGAAAGCCGAATGGAAGTTGACTTGATTGAGAAAGTCAAAGAATTCAGCCCTGATATAATTGCCCTGTCTCTTCTGGAAAGTACCTATTCGAAGGCTCTTTCGTTGCTTTTGGCGATAAAAGATTTTAAAATCCCAGTTATTGCTGGGGGGGTATTTGCTACCTTTGCTCCGGAGGTTGTCCTCGCCAACGAGAGTATTAATATGGTCTGTATAGGGGAGGGTGAAGAAGCGTTAATAGAGGTGTGCCAGCGGATGGTAGCCGGGGCGGATTATTCTGATGTTGACAATCTCTGGTTCAAAAGTGATGGACGTATAATAAGGAACAAATTGAGAAAGCCCGTTGATATAAACGAGCTTTTGATTCCCGATTATAGCCTCTTTGAGCCGGAGAGATTTCTTCGGCCTATGGGAGGGAAGATTTATAGGGCCATACCGATTGAGACCAACAGAGGATGTCCTTATTCGTGTACTTTTTGCAATTCCCCGGCAATTGCCGAGTTGTATAAAAACAATGGTCATTATAAGCCCTTTTTTCGAAAGAAAGATATTCGTGTAATAGGCAAAGAGCTACGCTACTTAGTAAAGCGATGGGATGCTGAATATGTTTATTTTTCATCAGATACTTTTTTGACTCTTACCGACACCGAATTTGACAGTTTTATCGCAGTATATAAAGAAATTGGGCTTCCTTTTTGGATGCAATCGAGGGTAGAAGCTATTACAGAATATAGAATCAGAAAACTTAAAGAGGTTGGCTGCCACCGGATGTCTATCGGATTGGAACATGGTAACGATGACTTTCGAAGAAGAGTACTCAAGAAGAAATTTGTTAACAAACAAATGATTAAGGCGTCCAAGATCATCGCCAAAGTAGGGATTCCTCTGACTGTAAACAATATTATTGGATTTCCCGACGAAACGAGGGAGCTTGTTTTTGATACAGTTGAATTGAACAGAAAGTTAACCTTTGATACCGTAAACGCAGTTGCATTCGCGCCATTTCATGGTACGCCTTTGCAAAAGTTATGCGTGGCCAGGGGGTATATATCCGAAGATTTCAATCCCGGCTCGTTAAATGTTGATGCGCCTTTAGACATGCCTCAGTTATCACAAGAGCAAATAAAGGGTTTACGAAGGACTTTTGCATTATATACAAGGTTGCCTAAGAAGTACTGGCCTCAAATTGAAAAAGCTGAGAAATTCGACGAGGAGGGTAATCGAATATTCGCCGATTTACAAAAAGTTTATCGGGATAAGTACTTTGTGTAGATGCGCTTTTTTAAAATACAATTGTTTTGATAAAAATTACATAAGAACTTACTGATATCGATGTCCCGTGAATAAGATACAGCTTCCAATTAAAGTAGGAATAATAGGTTACGGCAAAGTTGGAAAGATACGGTATGAATGCGTAATGCGCCATCCTCATTTAGAATTGATGAGCATTTGCGACATAAAACCGAAGGTATTACGAAATTCGAAGGTAAGTTGTTATTCCGATTATAAACAATTATTGGACGATTCCCCTGATATGATTTTTATATGTACCTACAACTGCTATATTCCGGAGATCGCCATTGAGGCAATATCCCGAGGCATTCATGTTTTTAGTGAGAAGCCGCCGGGAAGAACATTGGAGGATGTTAAAGCCATTCATGCTGCTGTAGAGAAGAATCCTTGGATTAAGGTCAAATTTGGTTTTAATCACCGTTATCACCCTGGAATAATTGAGGCAAAGGCAATAGTGGATAGCGGGCGTTTGGGCAGGGTAATGTGGGTGAGGGGTATTTACGGAAAAGCTGGTGGTCAGTGGTACGATAATAACTGGCGAAATAACAAAGAATTATCCGGCGGCGGCATACTTATAGATCAAGGAATCCACATGCTCGATTTATTTCGTTATTTTTCGGGAGAATATGACGAAGTAAAAAGTTTTATCGGGAATTCATACTGGCAGGTTGAAGTTGAAGATAATGTTTTCGCCATATTGCGTAACAGTAAAACCGGTCAAGTAGCAATGATACATTCTTCGGCAACGCAATGGCGGCATAAGTTTCTTCTGGAAATTTATATGGAAAAAGGTTATTTAGAAATCGATGGTATTTTATCATCCACGAGGACCTATGGCAGAGAAGTTTTGAAAACAGCCCGTTGTGTTTATGAAGGAAATGGATATCCATTACCTAATCCGCAGGAAAATATGACCTACTATGACAATGATAATTCATGGAATGACGAAATTGATGACTTTGTAGATTGTATAATTGGAGATAAAATCATCTCCAACGGCGGTGTTGAGGACGCGGTCAAGACAATGGATTTAGTACATCGGATTTACAGAGCTGATAAAAAAAGTGTTTCCGTTTATTCGTGAGGAGGAAAAGTTATGAAAAGGGTTGTACTTTTAGATGACCTGAAAGAATCGGATATTCGGCCGGAAAATGTCTATAATAAGTATAAAGAGTTTCTTGCGAAGGATATTCAAAAATACTTTTCCGATCCTTCGGTAATGATAAAAGTTGACTGTCCAGGTTGTTCGGATAGCAAACCTGAATTTATGTTTAATCGAATAGGATTCGACTACTATGCCTGCAATAAATGTGGAACATTTTTTGTTTCCCCAAGGCCTACGGAAGCCGAGTTAAGGTCTTTTTACAAGAATTCAAGTGCTGGTATTTTTTTAAGAGAAGTCTTTTTAGGAAAAACTCTGAAATCTCGCTCCAAGAAAGTTTTTTCTTATCGCATCCAGTGGATAATAGGATTAGTTGAAGAATATCTGCCCGGAGCTAAGGTGTTTTTAGATTATTCTACGAGATATCCAACTTTTTTACGTGAACTGGCCGATACCGGTCTGTTTGAATCTATCATATCAGTCTCTCCGGAATGTTACGGACAGGAAGATTCATTCCCTAAGGACCTCGAGATTATTGATAATGGAGACATGATAGAGAATAGTGTGGATATGCTTTCCACATTTGAGTTAGTAGAGAAGGCATTTGATCCGGGTAAGTTATTTAGTAGTGCCTACAATGCCTGTAAAACGGGTGGATTATATATTATTACCACAACTACGTCTAGTGGCTTTGAATATCAAGTTCTCAGACAATATTGCCCCAACATTATTGCCCCGGATCGTCTTAACATATTATCTCTGGAGGCGTTAACTGACCGGATAAAACAGGCCGGATTTGAAATAATTGAGGTGAGCACGCCAGGAAGACTTGATGTTGAGATGGTAAAGAGAACATATGAAAGGAATCCTGATATACCACTGGATCCTTTTTGGAAATATGTTTTTCAATCCCGTAGCGAGGATGCTTTGCATTCCTTTCAAGAGTATTTACAGCAATTCCAATTGAGCTCTCACATTCGCATTGCAGCAAGAAAAGTATAGAAGAGCATATTGACCATACAACAGGATAAATCTCAAGCGAAGATAATTATGAACAAGCCCAGAATATTCATGTGGATTTATACCTAACTGGATTCTGCTTTGAGATTCTAAATGAAAGGATATAGGTGTTGCAAGTGAAGGATAAGGTACTGATAGGTCCATCGTCTTTTGCCGCTTTAGATCCTTCGCCTATGAAGGAGCTTTTAGAATCTGGGTTTCAGGTGGTTAAGAATCCATTTGGTAGGAAGCTGACAAAAAGTGAGCTAATTGAATTATTACCTGGTGTTGTAGGTTTGATTGCAGGACTTGAACATTTAGATAAACAAGTATTGAGCAAATCGGAACTTAAGGTAATTTCGCGGTGTGGAGCAGGAATGTCAAATGTTGATTTAGAGGCCGCAGAGGAGTTAGGAATCAAGGTTTTTTCGACTCCTGATGGACCAACATCTGCTGTTGCTGAATTGACGCTGGGAGCGTTGTTGAGTTTACTTAGGATGGTCCCACAGATGGACCGAGATCTTCATGCCGGTAGATGGAACAAGAAGATTGGTACCCAGCTTTATGGAAAGACAGTTGTCATTATAGGGTATGGACGTATTGGATGTCGATTATCAAAACTGATGGAGCCTTTTAATACGAGGATTTTGGTTGTGGATCCTGCGATTTTGGATTTGAAGGAGGAATTTGAGGTTCTAACACTACAACAAGCCCTTCCTCAGGCTGATATAGTTACACTGCATGCGAGCGGCGAAAAAAAGATCATCGGAGAAGAAGAGTTCGGTCTTATGAAACCGGGAACCTTTTTATTGAACGCTGCGAGAGGTGATTTAATTGATGAAAATGCTCTTATAAGGTCATTAGAGAATGGCAGAATTCGAGGAGCATGGATTGATACCTTTAGCCAAGAACCATATTCCGGGCCATTAACCAAATATGAACAAGTTATTCTTACTCCTCATATAGGTTCCTATTCAATTGAATGTCGTAGGTCTATGGAAATGGAATCAGTCCACAACCTTGTTGGCGCCTTTAAAAGGTTTCAAGAGCAGAACCTTTTAACCAATATGTGAGCTTTCAATGTCACTCCGGTCCAATAGTGCCAAATCCTTAACAGGCCTTATAAAACCGTTCAAACCGGTCTTTGTCAAGCCAACAGTACTCTACTTTAAGAGGGCTTACCCTTCTCTATTAAGCCGGGCTTTGACAGTCTTTGTGTATCACGATATATCAGATAATCCGAGTGAGTTTAGTTGTACCTACCGATTGAATGTAAGCCCCAGGCTTTTTGATTATCAACTTTGTTTTATTAAGAATCATTTTAATATTATTAGTGTGGATGATTTAGTAGAGAACAAGATACCTCCAAAGGCTGCAATAATAACTTTCGACGATGGGTTTCGTAGTTTCTTCACTAATGCTATCCCTATTTTGGAAAAACACAGTATTCCTTGCCAGGTTTTTTTGAATATGGGGCCTGTGAAGAAAGAGGTGTTTTGGTCCGGATTAATCGCATATCTCTGTGGGAAAAGACAGGATTTTACTGAATACCTGAGAAGTCGGGTGAAACGAGCGGTCAGAAAACGTGATTTATTCTTGCTGTGCTCGGAGGAAGTTGTATATTCTTATTTGGGGCAAAGTGGAGATG
>Ga0209427_10006187_pt1 | contig 13685 bp, 10 predicted proteins | sample DeeMarSWOR136_30_FD_187465 | JGI IMG/M metagenome (GOLD analysis project Ga0209427, IMG submission 187465) | Marine sediment microbial communities from White Oak River estuary, North Carolina - WOR-1-36_30 (SPAdes) (version 2) | ecosystem: Environmental > Aquatic > Marine > Intertidal zone >... | reverse complement strand
AGAGTGTGACTTGTGGCGCGCTGAAGCCCCACGCAGCACCACTAAGGGTCAGGGTGTGTTGCAAGACAAATGCGACACTTGAACCATTCACCCACATTGCTGCCTGTGAAGTTACAATGTATATCCGTAGATAGTAGCTACCCTCTTGGATATCGGCCACAGATGTGTTTCCGATTGAGAATTCGCCTGTGGCATACGCCAGTGTACCAGACGCTACCATGGTGCCTCCTGATGACGCATCATAAAGATACCAATCATGTGTCGTAGCCTCTATGTCATCCAACGTTCCATGAGGCACATATGTGCTATTCACCTCAAAACTACCAGATGCAAATGTCTGAGTGTTCTGGTCATAGGTGACTGTCGGGAGAGAGTACGACAACTGGTGGTCGAGTATGAAGGTTGGAGTCTGGTTCTTCATTGTGGTTCCAGAATGAATACTCCTCATTGCTACCGAGAAGTAATATTCACCACTTGCGAGGTATCCGCGGTCGACAGTTGTTTCCCATCGAGAGTCAACTCCATTCCATATGAGAGTGCCTGATGTCAGAGGAGTTGAGGTGTCAGTGGCATCATAGAGATACCATCTATGCTCTAGGGCTTCAGGTCCTTCAATATTTCCAATAGTAACATCGGTAGAAGTGGCTGTGACTTCCAATCTAGCGAGTTGTGAAGGAGCAGCATACTCTACCATGGTCATGGAAATATCAATGTTGTAGTCGTGTTCAATGAGTACAACCTCTTGGGCTAATCCGATGATGTCTATCATCCTAATCACATTGAGATCAAACTCCAAACTTGAGGTATCATTTACATCGAAGTCTACGATGAGCTGTTTAAGGACTTGATATCCACCAGAACTATAGGACATCACATAGATGTCGATAGTCCCTGTACTGTTTCCATCAGCTACTATTGTCCAATGCCCTTTCTGCGGATTAGGTATTTCAATCACCTGTGGGTCTGAACCTGCACCGCTGTAGGTCGATCCAAGAGGAGTCATATCTAGACCTGTGGTGTGATTGTATCCGATTGTGCTACCATCCGGTGCCATCATCGTTAGATATGCGTTGGAATGCATCTCAACACGAATCTTACCCGGATTAGGACCATGTCTTGTCTGAAGTGTCATGACACTCATAGCCGTAGCTCTCCAAGCATCTCCTCCGAAGAATGAGCCCCAACTTGCAGTATCACCAGCGTCTGGTTGTGCAAAGTCAGCAATCGCTTGGTCGAGCATGGCAAACTGAGCTCCATTAAAATAAGGACCTCCAATAATCATCCCGAGATTCAAGAAGAACCAATAGTCGGTGATGAACAACATCCGAGTGAAGTATAGCCCTCCTAGGTAATTCTCGATACCAACATGTTCGTCAACAATGAAGTTGTTATTGATCCAGTCAATTGCAGCTTGGAAACCTTCAGGGTTCGTCTGAGATGCACCTGAAACTGCCATCGCAAAGACACCAGCTCCTGTTGCTGAACCAATCGATCCTACCTGCCGGTTTGGTATTCCCAAGAAACCACCGTCATTAGTCTTGAGACCAAGTGGATTGGTCTGAAGGTAGTTCTGAGCTCTTGTAATGAACACCTGAGCTCTGTCAAATGGTTCACTTGATGACGCTCCACCAAAGCTGAGTGCGAACAAGGCTAGACTCGTCACATGGGTGTCAACAGGCTCGTCAGTATAGTTTGCCCGAGGACTCCATCCGCCGTATACAAGAGAGTTCTCAGTCACCATCTGTGGCTGTCCCTCTTCATAGTAGACATACCCAATCTGGTACTGAGCTGACATCAACCAGTCCGAGGCTGCTGTGATAGCATCATTGATTGTTGTGTTATATGATGAAAGCGTACCATTGAATGCTTTTAATGCAAGAATCGCCCATGTGGTCTCAACAACATCGGTCTGATTCTGAGACTGGTGGAATATTGCCCCTGTGGTACTATTCTGCTGTAGTAGGATCCAATTCACAGCATCCAGAACATTGCTACTGACAGTTCCGTTATTGATGAGTGAGATTACTGCCATTGCTGTGGATGCAACGCTCGGAGCATCCCATTGGTCACCTTCGTACTCGGTTGAAGCCAACCAGCTACCATTAGCCTGCTGTTCTGTCAAGAGCCAGCGGAGACCCTTGTTGATAAGATCCTGATAGTCTGCATAGGTGACAGACTGCCGAGGAATTGGTATGGCAAAGACTCCAATGGTCATATCAACAGAAGTATGATTGTCGACAGTGAATGCCATTTGGTTCCATGACTCCAAACTACTGTTCCATTCATACTGGAATAAGTATGGAACTCCTGCTGTTAGATCCACGACACGAGAGTCGATTATCGGACTGTGTAGGTCCAAATCATAGAATCCTTGTCCCGGCATCACAGTTGCATTCCAAAGTGTGATATTGACACCGGTTGTGTCCTCGAAAGGCGCAATGAACTGAGCTGAAACTGTTGCATTCTCATTCAGGTATGCAAACCACTCATCAGCTGTGAGGCTACCAGGTATCATCATGACAAACTCGGTTATCGTGGAGAGGACTGAGGAATAACCACTTGCCCACAGCGACCAATTTGAGAGAGCCCTGACTATCTCAAGGCTTCCATCTTCGTCAATATCGACAAAGAACGAGAAGAGCCCTACACCTTCAAAGGTCTCATAGTAGAGCAGGTTTCCAGCTGCACCGAAGACAACCAGGCAGTTCATTCCACTGGCAACGATTTCAAGACCCGGACTGCTTGAGTCAATGTCAGCTACATCAACATGGAGAGCTGCTATTCCTTGCCAGCCATTTGTACAGGGGAGTTCTTCGAAGATGACACTCAAGTCCCTCCCATCAAGCGCTGCAATGACAGATGGACTTGGGAATCCCTCGTATCCCTCAAAGTTGAAGTCAGTAAGGACAAGGTCATCGATCCCATCACCATTTATGTCAGCAGCCACGAGCCATGATGTGTGCGCTCTTACCAGATCAACACTTGCTAACATTGCACCAGCATTACTCACTATCCTCACTGTCCTATGGGTTTCATTGAGTGGTACTGCTACAGCAATCCAGTCCCTATTTCCACTCTCTGTGATGAAGTCTGCAGCTACCATTGGCGGTGCGGTGAAATCGTACCCGTAGGGTTGAGTTGCTAGACCAAATGTGGAGTTCAGCTCAATGGCAGTTGGATTTCCCTCATAGTGATGATACAATACTGTTGAAGTCTCTAACAGTGCGTGACCAGCTGAATCATTGTAAACATCAGAGTTCATCTGAAGGACCAAGGTCTCTATACCATCATCATCCCAGTCAGCAGCAACACCTTGGACTGGCACGTACTGGTATCCGTAGTTACCTCCTGTGTATAGAGTTCCATTGTCATATGTTGTTCTGGAGATGTACTGGTTCCCTAAATAACCTCCCCAATATGTGCCATTATAGGCTGTGTAGACTGTAAGATTGTACTGCGTTGGTGTCCAAGACCAAACAGCGGCCACATCCAGATGACCATCTCCTGTGAAATCACCCAGAACAGACATATAGACACCATTCTGCTCTGAACCATGATACCACATTATAGACCCTGTTCTGTCTAATGCAAAGATTTCGCCACCATTGTCCAGCTTGTTATGGTCTATAGCATCTGTTGGCTCCCATTTGAGAACCGATACTACAATCTCATCATAACCATCGTCATTGATGTCTGCAACATCTAGATCTGTGACCGTGTTATTGACCGCAAAGCTCCAGAGGACTGCACCATTGCTTCCATTAACACAATGAATCCAATACCCAGATCGTGTTTCCCATTCATCGAAAATGACAGGAATCATTCCAGGGTTGGTGCCGTTCACAACAATGAAGTCGCCTGTTCCACCACCACTGAAGTTCCCCTTTACCATTAGTGAAATGTTCCCAAAATTAGGGATTTCCCATCCAGCTCCTCCCTGTGCCAGTTCAGTGTTTTGAACTGGAGAAATAATGGGTGCATTATCCTTCATTGATGCTTCAGGGTTCAGTGCCTTTGGTACTGCGATAATAGATGGAGTGATAATGAGTACAACAAAAAGCACTACAGCAACAAATCCTTTTCCAGATTTCATCTTCTCATCTCCATACCTGTATTTCTTCAAAAAGAATCCAGCCACGCGTTCCTGTTTTCAAGCTGAAATATCTTAGCTATTACAGGTAGTTTGTATGGGCCCCATCAAGGACCTTAGTTATATCTCTATGTTGCATCTATTATGATATGCCTGTGCTATTGACTTGTCAAGTCAATTATTTTCGATATTGTTCTGTCTTCTTCGAGAATCTATGAGATGATACAAACTGGCAAATTACTACGATTTGCTAATTAATCTAATAACAAAGAAACTAACAAAGAGAGAAACACTGAGATTGGTTGAACCTCTCTCAGTGGGTGATTGTATTCTACTGGTCAATAGATTGTTGTTTCTCTGAACGTGATAGGTTCTTTGGTCTATAGATGATGACAACAAACACCACTAATACCATCACTAGCATGCTAATGATGCCTGAGGTGACACTTGCCGCTTGACCTGCAGCTGCTGAGAAGGTGTTGAAGGTGCCATGCCAGATTGCGGTCATGAGAATGCTACCCTCAGTATTGTTATAGAGCCAAGTCAGGAGCACAGAGCCAAACATGAGACCGATAGTCCAGAAGACAGTCCCAACAGGTCCCATTGCTATGAGATTCTCGTTGTACAGGAACATTGGAGCGTGCCACAGTGCCCAGAAGAAACTCACAATAATGCTGGAAACCAAAGCACTGTACTTCGTCTGAAGATGGGGCAATAGAAAGCCACGCCAACCGGTTTCCTCGCCAATTCCATAGGTGAAGATCCAAAGTGCCCACGCTCCTAGAAAGGTCAGATATGGAAGATACATGACCTGACCAAAAACGCTTAGGTCTGGCCAAGGTTGTCCAATAACCACCATCGTTAGTGCTGAAGCAATGTAGAAGACCCACACAGAGAACAAAGCAGTAATGATCCAGACTGGCTTAATTCTCCACCTTGACATTCGTCCCAGTATCTCTCGAATGCCATACTTTCCACCTCTCACACAGGTCACAATAAGCGCTGAGAGCATTGGACCGTATGGCAGAATGTAGTGTAGCGCAAGCGGAATCTCGAGACTAATTATTCCATGATAGGACAGAGCCAGGACAAGAGCAAGTGACCATGTGATTCCATATGCTAGTAGTATGTATGATGCTACTGCGTTTCTCTGAATCCACTCTCTGACCACTCTAAATCGCCTCCCTCAAATGTTCACTCTTTACAAGTCTGTCAGGGGGAATTGTGACCTTATACCTTGCAGAAGTTGGGTCCTTCCTCATCTGGTTCAGTCCAACACCAACACCATAGCAGTAGAGTGTCTTGCTTGGTCGTATTCTGATGACAACAGTCCCTTTCAGAGCCTCAGAGTTAGCATCAAGTTTCCTCCCTCTCTGTGCAAATGCAGCTTGAGCACCCTCATCGTCAAGTCCAACCAGGTCTGCAACTCCCCTGATCATCACTGTGCTATCAGGGATGAACCGCAGGTAATGATGAGGGAAGGTTACAACTAGAGTGACATTGGGATTTCTCTTGAGGTTCCTTACCTTTGCTGACGTTGCTTGAGTTACCACATAGAACTCTAGTTCCTCTCCCCGTGGAGACATTACATAGGCGACTCCTGTTGAGTGAGGCTGGTTCTTCGAGTCGACAGTACTTAGGACAGCAAAGCTCTTTCCTCGTATCTCTCTCTCCACGAGATCAAAAGGTGACTCCTCTTGTTCTGGTTCTACAATACCAGTGGCTGCTCCTAGTAGAGGCATTGCCATTACTCATCAACCTCCTTTACAAGCAGACTGTTCCACTCAGTTTCAGTAATATCCACTCTAAGGACACCTCTTGTTCCCCTTAGTTCAAGCATTGCACCTTCGACGAACTCCTTGCTTAGCAGTTCGCCAAGGGTTCCTTCAACGAGTACTGAGCCATCAACATCCTTTGGTTGGTCTAAACTCAGAAATCTCTTTGATTCCAGTTCGATTGAAAAAGCATGTTTATTCTCGCGCTTATTCATAATATATCACAATGATTAACACGCACTCAAAGTAAGAAATAATCTCTTCAAGCTCGATAGTGAATTTTCATAATTGAACATGATTTGTTAAGACCCAGATGACTCACTGATCCCACTCAACTGCTCTAATCATTGATATTCATATGACCGCTGCATTCTCCTGAGTCCTATCTCCATGACAACATAAATGGGAATGGCAATTATGATTAATACTATCCACACGCCAAACTTAGCCGGTGCTGCTCCGAAGAAATATGGGGCGAACAACTCAATATACTCGCCTAATGTCAGATTCCCTGGTGCTATCGCGCTGAGGATAAACCCGCCTCCGAAGATGAAGGCTCCAAATCCGTCGGTAGCAATATGCTTGTACTCATCCCAAGGTACTGTATTCCTCCCTTGCCTAAGAAAGAGTATATGCAGACCGCCTACTAATATACTGAGAAAACCCATGTCCAATGGATAGAGCCATGTCTGTGCAAAGACAGAAACTTCTTCTCCCCCTCCCGATAGACTGGAAAAGAAGAGACGCATTATGAAGGGCAGGATCGCTACGAGGAAACACGATAGATAGAGAATGCCACTCATAGCTCCGCCACGGACAGGATAGTCATCAAAGAACCGTCGTATCCACGCCCAGAAGAGGCTGATGAAGAAGAATGTTAGGAAGAAGAAGCCTATTGCAAAATAGACATCCTCTATTACATTGATCTCATACTCGGTCAGGCTGAACGCTGCAAGTCCAATGGCTAGACCAAACACAGCATCTGTGATGATGTACATCGCTCGACGCTCAGAAGCTTGATGCAGACTCTCTCCAGACTCCAAACCAGATACCCATTACTTTACTTGTATTTTGGTTTATTAATATTTACAACAATCATTTGCGGATTCAGACCTGCAATCAATCTGATTCTGAAGATGTTATTTAGGATGAAGCTCATCCTGAGTCGTAAGACACTTGAGCATGAATTCCAGGCTTTCATTACTCTACTATGATTTCACACTCGTATTGTGAGGACGCTTACAATGAGGACATTGATTCTATATTTCACTGGAACAGGTAACTCATTGATGGTAGCCAAGACAATTGCGGAACACCTCGAAGATGCTGAGGTAGTCCATATATCAAGGGTGCAGGTCATCAGTCTGGATGACCGTGTTGATATGCTGGGGCTTATGTTTCCTGTCTATTGGGGTGGGTTGCCCCTCATAGTATTAAACGCAATTTCAATGTTGAAGGGGTTTAGACCAAGGTACATCTTTTCAGTTGCGACTCATGCAGGAGGTCCAGGAAAGGTATTGTCTCAATTGAGAGCTGAGCTTCGAAAGAATGGACTTGACCTCAATGCAGGAATTTGCTTAGAGATGCCATCGAACTATATCCTTGGTTACGCAGCTCCAAGTGAGGTATCAATTCAATCTGACCTCAAGCATGCGGATGATGCTCTTCTCAGATTCATTGAGATAATTAGGTCAAAGGAGGAGTACCAACTAGAGTATGACTTTCCATCATTCTCTGAGCCCTCAAGCAGCTATCAGAAATTCATAACATCGGTCAATCAGTCAGACACAAAGTTCTGGGTCAATGATAATTGTACTGAATGTGGACTCTGTGAGTCGATTTGTCCTGTTCAGAATATTGTTCTAGCTGAAGGTCGACCAACTTGGAGTCACAAGTGTGAACAGTGTCTTGCCTGTATCAATTGGTGTCCTGAAGTTGCTATCCAATATGGAACACAGACATCAAGACGTGGCCGTTACGTAAATCCCCGCATGTCAAGTGATGAAATGAAGCTTTAGTCCAATATATGGGCTTGGAAAATTCTTCTATCCAACATTGCTTTTTATCTTTAGAAGGTGATGGTAAAAGGATTAAACCTCTGAAAATAGTGCGTGATCTCAATGAAGTCCAAGTCCACCATCACTCTGCTAATCGTTTCGCTAATGGCAAGTTCTCTTTTAATGGTTACAACTCTGCCAATAACTAACACCCCTACCCCTCAAGGTATTGAAACACCTCGAGGCACCTACTCTACAAGTGCTGATCTAAGTCTATCTCCTCCTAACATTTTAGTCTACACCGAGTTCGTGGACAGTCGAGTAGGAGAGGAATATGAAAACACAATGACAGCAATCAACAACACCTATGGGACCGACTACCAGCACACCAACCTTACTGATTACACGAACCTTGACACTCAATTGTCAGGCAAGGACATCCTCCTGATTCCTGAGCAAGAGAATGCTAACATCACCATAATGAAAACAGTAGGACTAGCATGGGCATCCGCACTCCACACTTTTGTGGATGACGGAGGAGTCGTGATACTTCTTGACTTTGGAAATGCGTCTAACCCTGGACTTGGTCTGCACATCTATAACGAGTCTAGTCTAATGCAGTTCGGTCCAGTTCTAGACAAGTATCCCGGCGGGACAATAACACTATTGCATCGTTCGGTGTTTGGAGATGCACTTTGTCGACGCATCGACTATCAACCAGCCCCCCGCGGTAACATCTTTGCAGTTGCGACCACTGATGGAACAATAGCAATTGACGACTATTATACTGACGACCCAATAGGCGTTCACAAGACCATTGGACGCGGACATGTTGTGTTCCTTGGGTTTGACCTGTCGGACCCTGATTCGAACTACGAACAGATCGTGGGTAATGCCATCCGCCTTCCAAATCATGTGGTTATTGACGTGTCGCAAAACCAAGAGTTTGACTTCGAGTTCCCAGCACAGGACTATCAAGCTGCTGCATGGGTCGAGGATATGTTAGAAGCTGGGTTTGCCGTGTCACGAATGGACACGTTCAGTCCCGCTCTATTCAATGCAAGCGAGGTCCTAATTTGCTACATCCCATACTGGACTGATGATTACAGCACTTCAGAGATAACTGCCATCGATGCGTACGTTGCAGATGGCGGATCGATTCTCATCTTTTCTGACTGGGGAGACAATGGAGATGAAATTCGAGCACTTGCGAACAATTTTGGCTACGATTGGGCGAGGAATTGCTTGTGGGATACTGATGACGCAATGCGAACCTTCCAGCCAAGTCAGATTGCATACACAGGTGACAATCTACTCACTCACCCAATAACCTACAATGTTTCTCGGGTCGAGTTCTACGCAAGTGATGGGTTTACAACTCTTCCAGCGAACGCTGAGAAGATACTAGTATCAGACTGGGACGGGACATCTGCATGGCGAGACCCTGGCCAACCCGGACCTGCTGCAGAGGGAATCACCCTAATGGCGGTCTCACGATACGGGTCCGGTAGGGTTTGTGTAGCTCTTGACTCTAACTTTGTTGATGGGACAGCCGACACTGATAGTGCTGCTCCTGAGGACTACTATGACAGTGACAATGATATTATTCTCATGAACACAGTTCACTGGCTTAGAGGTGTTGAGACTGCAAACGAAGCCCCCTTACTGTCTGGTTTGACACACACCCCTCCGAGCCCCCTCGAAGGAGAACCAGTCACAGTCTATGTCAATGCTGTTGATGCAGATGGACTAGACAACATCACTTGTAACTATCGCGGGAACGGGGGTGCGTGGCTGAGTGTCCCAATGTCACCTGAGGGCGGAGACCTGTACTCAGCAACCATTGGTAATTTTACCCATCATGCCGACGAGTACTATGTGCGAGCATTCGACAATTCAGTGGACAAGATTGAGTCTATGACTGCAATTGTGTACTTGCACACAATCAATGCTTTCCCATCAACACCCACACTACACGACCCGGGAACATCCGATGATGATGGGGTATTTCTGCTCAATTGGACTGCTTCAGTAGACCCTGATGGATATATTGACCGATATGAGATTGAGATGAGCGACACGAGTTGGTTCACAGTGATCTTAGGCCGGTGGAACTCGTCAATTGATGAGAAAGTAATTACTGTGTACAATAATGACACTTACTATTTCAGAGTCCGCGCCGTCGATGATTATGGAACAAAAGGCTTCTGGAGTTTTCCACAATCAATCAATGTAGTTATCGTAGAAGACACTGTAGCTCCTTCAATATCGACTCCCACACATTCACCACTAGCACCTAAACAAGGCGAGTCAGTAACTGTGATGGCTAATATCACCGACCCACATGGAATCGAGAGTGTGATATGTTGGTATAGTGTCAATTCAGGATCTTGGATTTCAGTGGCTATGGTTAATACAATCGGGGACAGATACGAAGCAAACATAGGGAGTTTCTTGGTCGATGATATTGTCGAGTATGACATTCACGCTTATGATAACTCAACCAACCACAACGAAGGCGTTTCAAGCACAGAATCATTTCAAATCATAAATCAACCCCCAACAGCACCTAATCTCTTGGATCCTGGTACAACAATATCGGTTTCGCATGTCATTGTGAATTGGATGGCAGGCTCTGACCATGAAAATGCCATTGATCACTACCAACTTCAAGTCAGCCTATACTACAATTTTGCTACTACTCTGGGAGAATGGAATACAACCTCACTTAATTTCAACGTGACCGACCTGGTTTCTGGGACTTACTACTTCAGGGTTCGAGTCTTTGATGATCATGATGCAGCCAGTTTATGGAGCAACATTGAATCAATTGAGGTAATTCTTGATTCGACAACGTCAACACCGCCAACAACACCAACGACGCCTACTCCAACCACAGGTGGTACACCATTTGACCCGGATATCCTCAATTTCATCTTGCTAATTGTCACTGGTGGATTTGTAGTCATTATCATCATAATTGTGGCAAGTACTGTTAGGCAGCGGTCTAAAAGACAATATAACTTCTAAAAGACAAAATACAATGTACACATGAGATCTGAAGAATGAATGAGTTTAGATCCTACCCATCTACACCACGATTCGACCCCCTTGAAGAGGGGCTTTTGCCTGGGGAGAGTATTGCATGGTCTCGTAGGGCTGGGACTGGATTCTGGCTCATCTTCTTTGGGTTCATTGTTGTCTTAGGTGGACCAGTAGCACTTCTTATAGCCTATGAGGAGCTTGGCACATCATTTACCTCTATCCTTCTTTTTCCCGTTGCAGCTGGCATCATCGCCATCATAGCCGCATTCATTCAAACAAAAAGAACCAGATACTATTTGACAAGTGAGAGAATCATGGAAGTCAGAGGTGGCAGGGTGCTTAAAGAGATCCCACTGCATCACTTCGCTGGTAAACCCATTGGGCAATTTCTTGAGTCTCGATGCACCCATAGGGCTAACAACAGACCAATCTATACGATACGAATCTACGACCCAATGTCCGATGAGGTCTTTGAGATTAAAGGTCAGGATCAACATTCTACGATGGCTTTTGAGAGAATTGGAGATGTGCTTGAGTGTCCATACTGTCACTATGACAATACTGTGCTCAGCACGCAATGCAGGAACTGTGGAGCTGTATTTTAGTTCAAACACTAGGTTTGATGATATCGATTTCCATTTTCCTAGGAAGAAAAGCCATGTTCTTGAATGCTAGTCACTGACTGAATGAGCCTACCACAGCCAGTACAATATTGGGCTCTCTCATCAGTCACTTCTGATCCACAATATGGGCAGTAAGCAAATGGCTCTTTGGAAACTTGAGTTGATGGAACATTGTAACTTGTTGAAGGGCTCACAGGATGACCTCTGTTCCTCCCAGCACTAGCCAAAATAATGATTCCAAAGAAAATCATCCCTGTCATGACAAGTGCCGCCTGATCCGTCTGCATTGCAGGTTCGTTGCCACCGAACACCAATGCTATGATTGGTACTACAATCAAGATTATTCCGAAGATTTTGTTGCCTTTAGCATCTTGAGACATGATGATCACTACTCCATAGAGATTAGAACTGTTGGAAAAACAACTTGTTTGGTGATGAGTTATCCGCAACCATATTTGCTAATAAAGACGATTGTGTTGTATCTACTCATTATGAATGCTCTGAGAATCACTGGCTATCAACCAGGTGCAATTGGTAAGATAACTGAGCTACATGGAAGATACTACAGTAGAGTTTCGGGATTTGGGCTGCATTTCGAAGCCAAAGTGGCAACAGAGATGTCCGAGTTCTTGAATCGATTCGATGAAGCCCAAGATGGGTTCTGGTTGGCTTGTTTGGATGGTGAAATTGTTGGTTCAGTAGCAATCGATGGGATCGGGATAGACTCTGAAGGATTGCATCTCAGGTGGTTCATAGTTGACCCTGTCTATCAGGGTAAGGGTATAGGAAGTCGGTTGCTTGAAACAGCACTTGACTTCTGCCGGCAGACTTCAGCTAATAGGGTCTATCTCTGGACTATCTCCGGTCTGGATGCATCTCGCCATCTTTACGAGAAGTATGGCTTCACCTTGTGTCACGAACAAGAGGGAACTACTTGGGGTATAAAGAAAATAGAGCAGACGTTTGAGCTGAAACTTTGAGTCATACAATCATAACTGGATACATTCAGCTCTTCAAATTGTTTATAGCAGACCACATCAATCCCAATCAATTGAAAACAGAAATCATGGCTTTTCGAAAATGGTGGTGCTTTATGACAAACGTACTCGCAATCAATGGCAGTGCACGCATGGAGAAGGGATACACACACAAAGTTCTGACAGCTTTCCTTGAAGGAATGAAAGAGGCAAAAGCAACAGTTGAAACAGTCTTTGCTAAACGCCTTAAGATACGACCATGTCTGGGTGAATTCCAGTGCTGGTTTGAGAAGGTCGGAGAGTGCATCCAGCGCGACGACATGGGGTCTCTCTTACCCAAGCTACGAGAAGCAGACATCCTCATACTCGCTATACCAGTCTATCTTCCGCTTCCAGGCGAGATGCAGAACTTTCTCAACAGACTCATGCCTATTGTGGAGCCTGTACTTGAGTTCCATGAAGGGCGGACGCGTGCAAAGTTCCATGATGATGTGAAGATATCCAAGATAGTCCTAGTATCTGTAGGGGGTTGGTGGGAGAAAGATAACCTCGCAACTGTGGTCAGAATTGTGGAAGATGTTGCCAGAGATGCTAATGTTGAGTTCTCAGGAGCAGTCTTGAGACCTCATGCATTTCTAATGGACGAACATAAGGACAAGGCAGAGGAGGTCCTGAGTGCGGTCAAGAGTGCAGGATTCCAATTAGTAAAAGAGGGCAAGATCTCTCCAGAAACCTTTGAGATAATTAGTCAGCCTCTGATAGCTGAAGAAGAACTCAGAGCACGGTACAACAAGATGTATCTGAGAGCCAAGGAATCCAGCTCATAAGAAGGCGAACCAAACATGGCAGATGTGAAGATCCTTCCCACTGAGTTCAACTCAGATGGAGAAACAATCAGAGGTAACTTCGTGATTCCCTCTGTTGAGGGTCCATTTCCAGGAATCTGCAAGTTTCATGGGCTCCCGGGTGGACCTGACCAGGTTAGCGGGTTCGCGCTTGCACTCGCTGAAGTGGGTTTTGCAGTCCTGACATTCGATTTTCGTGGGTTTAGACAGAGCGATGGCTTGTTTACTCTTGCTGGTCAGATAAAGGATGCAAAGGCGGCTATCACCCATCTCCTAGAATCAGACCTGACTGTTGATTCTTGGTCTGGAATATACGCAGCAAGCTGGGGGGCT
>Ga0209427_10006185_pt1 | contig 13686 bp, 12 predicted proteins | sample DeeMarSWOR136_30_FD_187465 | JGI IMG/M metagenome (GOLD analysis project Ga0209427, IMG submission 187465) | Marine sediment microbial communities from White Oak River estuary, North Carolina - WOR-1-36_30 (SPAdes) (version 2) | ecosystem: Environmental > Aquatic > Marine > Intertidal zone >... | reverse complement strand
TGGAAGTGCTGGAATCACAAGACTTAAAGATTGAACGTTAAATTCAAGAGTCTAACCTTTTCTCAAGAAGTTTTTTGTGTGCCTTAAATTATTAATGCAACATGTATGCATGGGATGCTTACAAAATGTTACGTCTCAATCGATTTCGAAAATCTATTCCTTCATTCCTAGAAAATCTTTGCGTTTCTGAATATCAATGCTTAAGTAGAAAATCTGCATTATGCCTTTGGAAGAAAGCGCCGTAGAGGATAAACATTTGCTAGTTGATCTTGTTCTCCACAACGGAAAAATCTACACTCTCAAAGGATTTACAGCTGCGGGTATTGCAATAGAAAAAGGACGAATATTCAAGATAGCCAAGGAAACAAATCTTCCAAAGGCTTCATCAAAAATGAACCTAAACGGACACATCGTATTGCCTGGATTGATTGATTCCCACGTGCATCTGCGTGACCAGGAACGTGCTTACAAAGAGGATTTCTTCACAGGAACCGCGGCTGCGGCAGCTGGAGGCTTCAGTCTAGTTATCGACATGCCTAACAACAAGCCAGTGACAATGAACGCTCAATCTTTGAAGGGACGCATGAAACTTGCAGAGAAAAGAGTGCTTGTAAACGTTGCCTTTTATTCGGCTTTTCCACAGACAACAAGGGAAATCAGTAGCATTGCAAAAGGCGGTGCCATAGCGTTCAAATTGTTTCTGTTAGAAAAAATCGGAGGGCTAAATATCGACGACGACACCGAAGTGCTCCGAGCCTTCAACGAAGTCAAAAAGGCAGATGTTCCCGTTGCCGTGCATGCTGAAGACAAGGAAACATTTGAAAACAAAATGAAAAGAATACAAGATGAAAAACGCAATGATATTGACGCTCTTCTAGAAGCGCATTCCTCGAAGGTTGAAGCAAAAGCCGTACAGCGCATAATCAGAATTGCAAAAAAATCTGAAGCACATGTTCACTTCTGCCACATAAGCTCAGCCGAAAGCCTCAGCCTCATCAAAAAGGCCAGAAGTGTTGGAGTCAACATCACATGTGAAGTTACGCCTCATCATCTTCTCTTAACTTCAAGAGACTTGAAACGTTACAAGAATTTGGCGGTTACCCTTCCACCGGCGCGAACTGGAGAAGACATGAAGGCACTTTGGAACGCCTTGAAGCAAGGCTTAATCGACACTTTAGGTTCAGACCATGCTCCTCATGCGGTGGAAGAAAAGAAACCTGAGTCTGTATGGGAAGTGAAACCCGGCATCGCTGGGCTAGAAACAATGCTGCCGCTAATGCTTACGCAAGTGAATAAGGGACGCCTAACCATAGCAGAACTCATTCAACTAACTTCAAAGAAACCGGCAGAAACATTTCGTTTAAGAGATAGAGGAACCTTGGGCAAGGGATGCCTTGCGGATCTGGTGGTGGTAGACATTAAGCGCGAACACAAGATCGATTCGTCAAAATTTCATTCTAAAGCCAAGTTCTCGCCTTTCGACGGATGGAAAACTAAAGGTAAACCTGAAAAAACCTTTGTGAATGGTCGTTTGGTTATGGATGAAGGAGAAATCGTGGCGAAGCCTGGAACTGGACAAATCATACGGTGAAAAGATGAAGTTTCTCACCGATGGTATGCTTGGCAAACTAACCCGCTGGCTTCGAATGCTAGGACAAGATGTGGAATATACTAGTTCAATGGCTGACAAAGCGTTGATTCAGATGGCAAAGAAAACCAACCGCATTCTGCTAACTCGCGACGTTCAACTCTTCCAGCGAGCCATAGCCAGAGGTGCAGAGGCATTTCTCATCGAAAGCACAGATGAAGCCGAAAACCTCGCAAGCTTAGGTAAGCGGTTCAGTTTCAAACTTGAAATTGACTTGAAGATTTCGAGGTGTCCTAAATGTAATGGTCAAATTCGCTCTGTTCGTAAGGATAGGATCATTGATAGAATTCCAGAAACAACTTCAACCTACTACAATGAATTCTGGGAATGTCCGAACTGCGAGCAAATCTACTGGCAGGGCGCCCATTGGAAGAGAATTGAAGAAACCTTAAGAGAGGCTAGAAGAGCGTTAAAGGCATAGAATTTGCTACTTTTAAGTTTGACTTTTGGCAGTCAACCTTGTTTTGAAATATCGATAAAGCAAGGCAATCGTAACGGCTGGAACATAGAAGACACAGATTTCAAATGCAACCTCAAACATAGGGCCTAAGAAACGCTGAACAAGGAAAACCAGAGCTGCCAATGATACTACGACAAATGTGGCTTGTCGCCAAGCTTCAAGTTCCACTTTGTCAGCATAAGTAGTCATTTTTTGTGAGGGCAATTTGTTCCTTCCAAATAAAATGGGAAAGAAGAGTCTAGCCTTGCAGGAGCCACTTTAGTGGTATATCTTGGTAAGTTTCGTCTGGCAGAGTTCTGCGAATCGTGATGGGTAGTATACCGCTTTCCAGTTCTTTGAGCGCGATGTCAATTGGATTCGAAAGATTATGTGAAGGCGCCACAAGTATAGGTGCGCCCATAGATATTTGAAGCGCCCTTGCTCCCACTATCCTAGCCTTTTCAAACCGCGTTAACTTCGGCGGACCAATCCAGATTTTATCTGTGCTCGTTTGGTTAGAACTCTCCGGCACCTGGCCCCATCCCGCCCGGCCCCATTCCCGGGGCACCACCTGGAGGCATCGGAGGAGCTTTCATTTTGCCAGACGCAATCACATCATCAATTTTCAGAATCATGGTTGCAGCTTCTGTTGCAGATTTTATAATTTGCTTCTTAACCGCCAAAGGCTCAAAGACGCTTGCTTTGTTCATATTGTTAACTTTTCCTTCGTTAACGTCTACGCCTGCCCAAATTTGCCCTTTATTATGTCTCGCTCGGAGTTCAGAAACGATATTGATGGGGTCTAGTCCAGCGTTCTCAGCTAGGGTTTCAGGAACAGCCTCGAATGCTTCAGCGTAGCTCATAACAGCAAGCTGTTCTTTTCCCGGAAGAGTTTGTGCATATTCTCTCAACACGTTTGCCACTTCTAGTTCGGGTGCACCACCACCAGCCAAGATTTTGGGCTCTTCAACTATGTCACGTGCAACGCAAAGAGCGTCATGAATGGAACGTTCTGCTTCGTCTACAATTCTCTCTGTTCCGCCTCGTATAAGAATGGCTACTGAACGTGGGTTTTTGCACCCTTCGATGAAAGTCATTTTGTCGTCGGCGATTTTGCGTTCCTCTACTAATTTAGCATAACCTAGGTCTGTCTTTGACACGTCATCCAAGTTTGTGATTATTTTTCCACCAGTTGCTTTCGTCAGTTTCTCCATGTCTGATTTTTTAACTCGACGTACAGCGAAAATATTTCTCCTAGCTAGGAAGTGTTGAACCATGTCGTCGATGCCCTTTTGGCAAATAACAACATTAGCGCCTGTAGCAGCAATTTTCTCCACCATTTCTTTTAGCATATTTTCTTCTTGTTGTAGGAAGGCTTCCATCTGTTCTGGGCTTTCAATGTTGATTTTGGCGTCAAATTCTGGTTTTTCAATTTCTAAGGGTATGTCAAGCAAAGCGATTCTAGCCTTTTCCACGCGTTTAGGCATGCCTGGATGAACAACTTCTTTATCGACCACTATACCCTGTATGAGCCTTGTGCCAGTCAGTGATTCTCCAGGTTTCTTCTCCACCATTATGTCGTCAACGTCAGCCCTATACTGATTTCCAACTTTCTCAGCAACATGCAGAATGGCTGAAGCTGCAAGGTCGGCAAGGTACTCTTTGTGTTCAGCCACCAACTTGCTTGCCATAGAGGTTGTTGCAACCTTTTTAAGAGCCTCTTTTTCGGTTGGTCCTACTGTCATGGCGATTTTTTCAAGTGTTTCTAAGGCTTTTTCGGCTGCTTTCCGGTAGCCGTCTATAATTACTGTAGGGTGAACATTTTTCGTGACAAGGTCTTCCGCCTTTGCGAGTAATCCTCCAGCTATGATAACTGCGGTGGTTGTTCCATCACCGACTTCGTCGTCTTGGGTTTTGGCCACTTCAACCATCATTTTTGCGGCTGGGTGTTGAATGTCCATTTCGTCGAGAACTGTGCGTCCATCGCTTGTTATTGTGACGTCGCCGAAGCTATCAACCAACATCTTGTCCATGCCTTTTGGTCCAAGAGAACTTTTCACAGCTTCTGCTACTATTCGTGCCGCCATGATATTCGCGTGCTGTGCCTCTTTGCCTCTAGAACGAGACGCGCCTTCTTTCAAAATGAGTACAGGTACTCCTCCTGTAACTTCTTGAGCCAACTTTAATCAATTCCTCCTAATGCACTTTTGGAACAGTAGAAAACGCATTGCAATATAAATTTTTCTAGGTTTTTTATGAAGTTTTGAAAAAGTTTATGAAACTGGTGAACAAATGGTTAGAGATATCACCGAGGAGGCTTTGAAATGGTTAGAATCCTTGTATGTGTAAAACAAGCTATAGATGTATCTCAGCTAAAGGTTGACTCCGCCACAAGACGCTTAATCACGGTGGATGCGCCTAAAAAGATAAGCGACTTTGACAAAAACGCGCTGGAAGAAGCCATACGCATTAAAGAGAAGCTTGGAGGCGAAGTATTCACAGTGACGGTTGGTCCTGAAGACGCTAAAACAACCTTGAGAGAAGCGCTGGCAATGGGTGCCGACAAGGCTTACTCAATGAGCGACCCGATTTTTGAAAACTCCGACACGCTAGCAACCTCTTACATTCTCGCCGAAACAATCAAAAAGATTGGACCCTTTGACCTGATCTTGTGCGGTGAAGCTTCGATTGACAGTTTTTCAGCGCAGGTTGGACCCCGTTTGGCCGAGCAACTGGGCATTCCATTGATAACCTATGCAAGAAGACTTAATCTTGAAGGAGATGCTGTTACTGCCGAACGAGGTCTGGAAGACTGCTCCCAAACCATGAAAGTGAAAATGCCAGCATTAGTAACTGTAACCAAAGAAATTAATGAGCCCCGTATCCCCTCTCTCATGGCAATTATGAAAGCCTCGAAGAAGGAGATAGTAATGTGGAAAGCAGCGGACCTTAACGTCGCAAGCGGGAAAGTGGGTGTAAATGGCTCAGCGGTTCAAGTTTTAGATGTTCTTGCGCCTAAAATGGAACGTAAGAAAATTGTCATAAAAGGAGAAAGTGCCAAGGAAACTGCGGAAAAATTGGCGAAGGCATTGGTTCAAGAAGGCGTTGTGGGAAGGTGAAAGTGGTTGAGTGATCATCGTGGAGTTTGGGTATACTCAGAAAACAAAGATTTGATGCTCGAATTGCTTGGAAAGGGAAGCAAATTAACCGGCGAACTGGGTACGAAATTGACTGCAGTCATATTAGGACACGATGTTAAAGACCATGCAAAAGAGCTGGTTGGTTATGGCGCCCAAAAAGTCATCGTAGTAGACAATTCTCAACTGAAGGAATTTCAAGTTGACACCTATCTTGGTGCCTTAACACAATTAACTCAGCAACAAAAGCCTGAGTTGTTCTTAATAGGCTCTACTCGAAGAGGCAAGGAACTTGCTGCACGACTTGCCGCTCGGCTCAAGGTAGGATGTGTTCCAGACTGCTTAGAGTTGAAGGTTGACGACCAAGGAAGACTAGTAACGGAGCGAATTGTTTACGGCGGAAACGCCATTGTAACTCAAGTTTTCCGCACTAAACCACAAATAGCTACCATACCTCGTAGAAGATTCGAGAAACCAGAATATAAAGCGGAAAGCCAAGGCGAGATTATTGATGTAACCGACATCTCGCTCGAACCACCAAAAGCCGAAATTGTTGAGATCAAGCCAATCGAAATAGCTGAGACCAAGATTGAAGAAGCCCGAGTAGTTATCGGAGGCGGAAGAGGACTTGAAAAGAAAGAAGACTTCAAAATTCTCGATGAACTAGCCAAAATACTAGGCGGACAAGTCGGATACACTCGACCACTAGCTGAGGATAGAAAATGGTTCACTGAATGGGTTGGATTATCTGGGCATGCCATTAGTCCAGAGCTTTACATTGCCTGCGGGATTTCTGGAGTAATCCAACATGTGGCTGGAATACGCGACTCGAAGATAGTAGTAGCTATCAACACAGACCCAGAAGCGCCAATAATGGAGATGGCAGACTACATTGTAGTCGGTGACTTGTACGAAGTAATCCCAGCTTTCTCAGAGGCTTTAAGAAAACTGTTAGCTTCTGCCTGATACCGAGGTGATTAGTTAGAGTTTTCCTACAATATCCTCTTTCCATCCTATTTCTTAGGGACCACTTCTTCCTGCTTGATATGGTGTTCAGTTGAGGCAGTCTTCGTGTCATCAGTCTGATTTTCCATTTCTTCTACATATCTGATGTCCGTAAAGAGCCACGATACTGTTAATATCAAAATGCCTGATACAGCACTTCCCAGAAAAAGGTTGGATGTTGCTGTGAATTCCACTATTGCTCCTGAAAGAATCATACCGAATGGTGACGCAGCAGAGGCCAAGGCGCCAAGAACTGAAGTTACTCTACCAAACATTTTTGCAGGAACAGCAGTTTGAATTATTGTTTGGATCAAAACGTTAGCTATAGGAAGACAAAGAGCCATGATTAATCCACCTACTGCCATAAACCAGAATAATCCTGCAGGAGTAAAAGCTACAAAAATATATCCCAGAAACGTGATATATACGGAAACCAAGATTGCAACTATCTTCTTTTTGAACCCCTTAATCACTGACATAAATACTCCACCAGCAATCGTCCCTCCCTGGAAAAACGCCATTACAAGCGCTAAGTCAGTGGCTTCCCCAAGATGATCAAACTTAACATAATAAGGAAGCAAAGTACCCAATGGGGTGAGCAAGAAATTCAACGCAGTTGCCAGCGCAATGAAAGGTAGAAATCCTCTTGCATTTTTGATGAAGGCTAAACCTTCTCCAAATTCCTTTTTGAAAGATGACTTCTCTTGACTTTGATCTTGCTTCTTGTTCACAGAGGGTATCTGAATTATCAATAGAGGTATTAGCGCTACCATAAAGGTGGCTGCATCAATCCAAAGGATCTGATGGATTTTCCAGATTTCCAGCACGATAGCTCCAACAACTGGTCCGACAAGAGTGACAGCACCTCCAAGAAGGAAATTCAAGCCATTCATACGGCTCAGCTTATCACGAGGGACCATTAGAGGAACGATAGCTGACACCGCAGGATTATGAAAGGCTTGAAAGATACCTCTCACGGCAAGCAATGCTAAAACCTGCCAAATCATGACTATTTCTAACCAAAACAATAAGATGATCGCTACCGTAGCTAAAGCTTGCAAGAGATCTACGATACCAATCAATGCTTTTCGGCTCCATCGATCCACAAACACGCCAGCAAAAGGAAGGAGAATAATCGCAGGCGCAAAATTAAGAAGAGCAGCAATTGATAGGTACAAAGCACTTCCCGTTTCTAAGGTTATCCACCAAATAATTACAAAACTTGCAATAGATGATCCCAGTAATGATACTAGTTGTCCTGACCAGAAGGATAGATAGCTTCTAAATGCTTTTTGACTGGCTTGTACCTCCATATCAAAACCTCTGCTTATTGTCACATTAAGCTATAAGATTGGGCACTTTAGTTTAATATTCTGGGAAAAAGTGGTCAGTTCAGTGATCACTAGTTTTGAGTCCCAACTAACTCTTTTAGTTATTCAATTCCTTTTCCATATTTCTCACATTAGATACTTGTAAAAATGCGAGCGCTGTGGCGTGTCTTATTAGTTAGATAATTGATCTCTAATAGGATGAATTAATGAAAAGAAAAATAGAGGAGTTGTCCCTTAGAAGCTACTTGTAGTCGATGTATTCTTTTCCAAGAAGTTCTCTTACGAGAACAACCCTCTGGATGTTGAGAGCACCCTCAGCTCCAATGACGTACGACATTATCCCTCGCAGTCCCATTTCAAGCGGGCATTCCTTCGTGTATCCCCAAGCTCCTAGCCATATCATTGTCTCATAGAAGATCTTAAACGCAAGAGGCGGACCCAGCAACTTGACCGTTGATATCAACTTCGCACATTCGAGTGCCGTGAAACGCTTTGTCTTATACCTTTCGTTCACCATCCAAGCCGTTCTGTAAACCAAGGATCGCAAGGCCTCTAGCTTTGCGTAGTTATCTGCCAATTCATATTGGATCATGCCGAATTTTCCAATAGGGCGTCCAAAAGCTTTACGCTCTTTAAGATAGTCCATTCCGATTTCAAGTGCACGTTGTGCACATCCAATAGAAGTGGCTCCAATTAGCAGCCTTGCAAGATCAAAGCCTTCCATAGTCATGTAGAAGCCTTTACCCTCTTCCCCCATGAGATAATCATTTGGCAGTCTAACGTTTTTCATAGTGAAAGCCCCACATGATATGCCCATCCTGCCCATGTCATCGAAACGTTTGCTTACTTCAACGCCTGGAGCCGTGAATGGAAGATAGAATGATGTCATGCCTTTATGTGTCGCCTCTGGCGGTGCTGGTGATGTTCTAGCAGTTATCCAGAAGCCGCCCTTGCCAAGATGAACACATTCTTCTGTACCGCTGATGTACGTCTTTTCTCCGTTGACAATCCAATCGTTCCCATCCTTTTTTGCTGTTGTCTTAAAGGCAGCGACATCGGAACCTCCACCAGCTTCGGTTGTGCCTATACCTATAAACGCGTTGCCTTTTATTGACGGACGTATACACTCTTCTCTAACCCTCTCTGTGCAGTATCTGTCAGCAACAAATCCCCAACTGCTTTCGACTAGGAAGTGCACTGGGATTGCTATGGTTATATCAGCGTAGGCTAATTCTTCGGCTGCTATACAAGCAGTAACCCAATCTGCTCCTAATCCGCCGTGTTCTTCCGGAGCGGTCATGATCCATAGACCAAGGTCAGCCATTCCCTTAATGATTTCATCAGGGATCCATTGTTTATTGTCGATTTCCCTAACCCTTTCCATGGGTAGGTTCTTTTGACACCATTCTCTGAGAACTTTCCTGAAAAGCTCCTGCTCCTCTGTAAAGCTAAAATCTACCATGCATCTTCACCTTTTTAGAGAGGTTGCTCTCTATACGTATCAGCCATATAAGTTTTGTTAGAAAAGCATTCTATTAATTTCGGGGAGAAGCAGCAGTTGATATTAGACCCGTTCTTCGTAAAAACTCGTCCACGGGACTTCGGTTTAGGTGCAGTCCAAGTTTTGCGGTCTCTATTCCCATGGCTGTTCCCAACAATTGAGTGTAATAAAGAACTGGAATGCCAAGCTTAGCGCCTATCGTCGCCGCTACACTTTTTTGGCGCATGTCAAACATCATCTGGCAAGAAGGACAAGAGACAATAAGCGCATCTGCGCCCCAATCTTGAACAGCTTTTATCTTCAGCCCGCTGAACGTGAATGCGGCGTCTGGATGCGACAACAAAAGCATGGCTCCGCAGCAGTCCAGTTTCTCTGGGTAAGCCGTGCTTTTTGCACCCAGCCACTCGATTAATTCGTCCATTTTCCTTGGGTTCTCTGAGTCATCAACCGTTTGAAGTGTGCTGGGTCTCAAAATGTGACAGCCATAATGTACTGCAAGTTTTAAACTTTTTAGAGGGCGCCTAACCGCCTCTCTTATCTTTTTCTCTTTAACAAGATCGTGAAGCAAATCGATGGTGTGCCAGATCTTAATTGAGCCTTCATACCGAAGGTTCTCTTCTTTGAGTAAGGAGTTGATTTCTTCTTTTAGTTTTTCATCGCGGCTGAGAAAGTGTTGGGCTTCTGAAAGCGATAAGTAGCAGCCGTTGCATGGAAGCAATAAGTCGCTTAAGCCTGTTCTTTCGGCTATGGCTAGGTTTCTCGCCGCCAAATACAATGCTGCAAACATGTTCACGCTTTGAACTGGTGTTCCACAACAAGAGATATTGTCTAAGTCTACGAGTTCTATGCCGAGTTCAGGCATAACTGCTCTAACTGACATCTCGTAGCCGTACTGAATTGTTGGAATGATGCAGCCCCAGTAAACTGCAACCTTCAACTTACGCTATTTCTCCTGCGATTGTTCCAAAACCTTGAATAAAGCAGCCTTAAACTTCTCGTCAGCCTCGTGAAACTTGGGTAAACCCAGCTTTTCTCTGTCCACCTTTTCCAACTTTCGTGTCACTGTGTTTTGCGGTTTTTGAACAAATCCAGTTTCAAGTATGGCGCTCAAGGAATGTAGATAACTTTCAGGCACCTTGGCTTCCTTTTCAACCGCTAAATTCCTTAAAGCAAAGATGAGATCAACCGGCGCCACCGCTTGGGGGCATCTCTCCTTACACTTCAGACAGGTTGCACAAGCCCAGACTATGCCTGACGTAATCAGTTCTTCAACGAAGCCGAGCCTTGCTAAACTCACTATTTCATGCGGCTTCAGCTCCAGCATCTTCATTGATGGACAACCGCTTGTACATCTGATACATTGGAAACAATCGTAGGGTTTCTGCTCGCCAATCTTGGCTAGGATTTTAAGACGAAGAGCTGAATCGGGCTTTTTTGTTGTTGTGAGGTCTGTGATGGACATAGAAATAGGAATAGTGGCTCTTTGCCTTTATAGGCATTATCATTTTCAACTTTCACGGCCGAAATCACAAAACCTTTCCAAAAATAGCGAATAAGCAAAACTAACAAGGATGTATATTTTGAATACTGATTCTTCTTTCATAACTGATTTTTGTTCAAAAGAATCAGCTAGCATTCTGTGAGAAAATGAGCGAAAAACTTGAGGAAATCCGGCGCGAAATTGCCAGCCTCAAGAAGAACCTTGAGGAACTACGGCATCTCAAGTCAGATTGCGAACAAGCTAAAAAACTGCGCAATAGGCTTGTCAGAAATGGATACGATTAGAAAGAATACACGCGCGACTCTTTCTATTTCTTGACGAGGGAAAGCAGCGATCTCCTAAGCTTCTTCCTAGTTTCCTGCTGTCTATCGAATTCATCATCTGACATCAGAAGTTTTCCAGCGAAATCTGTCGCCATCATTTTGGTAAGGAGATTCAAATCATCCAAATTCCAGATTTCGTCTTCAATTTCAGATTTCTTCTTTACAGCGTCTTCACAACTTCGATCAACTCCAGCCCTCAAATCTACCAATTGCGAGATCTTATTCTCATCGAATTCAAGGTTGAAACCAAGCCTGTTTAAAGCTTTGAGGACTGTGGTCACCTGTTCCTCAGCTAGGTTTCTATCGCGAAGCGTCTGCGAGCTCATTTTTCCGTGGGTGAGGATGAAATCCTCAGCGGTCGCTCTGTAGTAGCTTTCAATGAGATGACCAACTCTTTCTTCACGTACTACCTCTACCATCTCTCCCTGCAGAAGTTTCTTTATATGATGATAAAGCGCTTGAGGGGTGAGGTTTAGTTCCGTAGCTAGTTGACTCACGGTCATCTCCTTAACTCGAAGCAGATACAGTATTTTTCTTCTAGTTTCGTCGGCTAACAGCTGGAACGCTTTGGGATCCCTTAGCACTTGTAGTGGTTTCATGATGTCTTCACAATTAAAGATTTATTTTAAATGAGTATAAAAATATTTTCCTAAATAAGAGATAATTTAAATGAATCAGAAATAAACCTTCTACTAAAGCGAAGGCTTTGTAAGAAAGAATGTAAGTATCATTAAAATGATGATTTGATTAATGAATTTGTGATCCATATGGATTGAAAACGTTGGAAACAAAGGGAAAGTTTGGTTCAGCAAGAGAACGAGTTATCAAAGTGTTTAGAGTATTTAGTGACTTAGGAAGAGAAGATTCTGGCATTTCTTTGCCTGCTACAGCATTTGCAAATGCTCTCTCTAAACCAGCTAATTCGCTTACAGACCTTTCTTTGGGATGCAGAGTTGAAAAAAGCAGAGGTGTTGGCGTACTTATGTACGTTTGACCGACCCAGGTAAAGCAGCAAATCGGAAACCACAATCTATCCCTATTTGACAAGAATTATGCTTGTGAAGTCACGCGCAAATCATTTGGGAACGATAATATCTAATAATACTTCCAATCCAATGATCTCAAAGGCTACGTATAATGGAGGATAAAAATGAACAATAACTCAGCCCTAGTAGTTGGCAGCGGAGTTGCCGGACTACAGACGTCGATCGACTTAGCAAGCATAGGTATGGACGTTTTTCTAATTGAGAAACAGCCTCGCTTGGGAGGTCACACACCACTTCTACATCAAGCATTTCCAACTTTGGAGAACGCTGAAGAACTGACCAAACAACTGCTTCAGAAAGTTCTCAACAATCCAAACGTAAAGATTCTGCCATACTCTGAAATCGAGTCTGTTGAAGGCTCATTCGGCAATTTTAAAGTGCACACATTGAGGATGGCCAGATACGTTGATGAGAAAAAATGCACCAACTGCGCCGAATGCGAAAAGGTCTGTCCAGTAAATGTTCCAAAAAAGTTCGAGATGAAACTAGGAACGAGAAAAGCCATATACTTACCTTCACCATTCGCTATTCCAGCTAAATATCTGATTGACAAAACGGCCTGTCTCTATTTTAAGGACAAATCCTGTCTCGCCTGCCAAGACGCCTGTCCAGAAGGAGCGGTGTTTTATGATCAAAAACCCTCACACGAAGAACTCTCCATTGGTGTGATTATCTTGGCGACAGGCTTCTCCCAATATGACGCTCAAAAGGTAGGGCAGTATAAGTATGGCATTTATCCAAATGTGATTGTCGGAATGGAATATGAGCGACTATGCAGTCCAAAGGGACCAACTAACGGAAAAATCTTGAGAATAGATAATAAGGAAAAACCAAGAAGCGCCGTGTTCATTTTATGTGTGGGCTCCCGAGATGAGAAACATCTTCGCTATTGCTGTAACATTGGATGCTTGAACGCCATTAAACACGCCCACTACTTAAAGCAGCAGTATGGAGAAGAGATTGATGTCTACATCTGCTACACAGACATAAGGGCTGTTACAAAACGAGGCGAACAGTTCTACCAGAAAGCAAGAGCAGGTGGAGTTGAATTCATCCATGGACAACCATCCGAAGTTCGACAGACACCAGATGGTACCTTAACCCTGGATGTCTACGACCAAGCCACATCCAAACTACTCTCAATAACTGCCGATCTTGTTGTTCTAGAAATGGGATTAAAACCTCAGATCGACCTAAAAGAAAAACTCAAGCTAACCCTTGACGAAGACGGTTTTTTTATGGAAAAGCATCCTCAACTGGCTCCAAACGAAACTCCGATAAACGGCATCTTTCTTGCAGGGGCAGTACAACAGCCAATTCATGTTTACGAAGCACTTGTGCAAGCTTCTGCTACAGCCGTTAAGGTACTGTCTTCTATACGGAAGAGATTGGAAAAGTAGCGTTGGGTGATAGGTTCAGCAGTCTAATAGTTTGGTTTGCTTGTTTTTCATGTTTTTCTTTATTCTTTTTGCTGGTTTCCAAGACTTGCGAACGAATTCGGGATAGGTTCCAAATTTTTTGATCCATTCTTCTAGGAATGCTATGGTTTTTGAGTCGGCTATGTATCCTGAGCCGAAGTCGCCGTGTTTCTCTCTTAACTCTTGTATGGCTTTGTCGCGTTCAACCTTTGCTATGATAGAACCTGCAGACACTATTGGATATTTCGCGTCAGCCTTGTGTTCAGAAACTATCTGCACTTCAAAGGAGAGATTTTCTAGAATTTGTTGTTTGAATCTTTCAGCTAAGACGTCGGAT
>Ga0209427_10006184_pt1 | contig 13687 bp, 13 predicted proteins | sample DeeMarSWOR136_30_FD_187465 | JGI IMG/M metagenome (GOLD analysis project Ga0209427, IMG submission 187465) | Marine sediment microbial communities from White Oak River estuary, North Carolina - WOR-1-36_30 (SPAdes) (version 2) | ecosystem: Environmental > Aquatic > Marine > Intertidal zone >... | reverse complement strand
CTCCTGAATCATATCAAATTTGCCTATCGTCCTCCCGAATGCCTGTCGCTCTTCGGCGTATTTAATACTGGCATCAACGCAGGCCTTGGCAGCACCAACGCAACTGGCAGCAATGCTGAAGTTTATCCCGTGGCCCAGGCTCTCAACTATTTTGTTGCCATCCTCAATACTCCCCAACAGATTTTCCTGCGGCACTCGGCAATCTCGGAAATAAACATTGGCGATATTACACGCCCGCAGCCCGTTCTTGTTGGTGATATCCTGGCTGGAGAAACCCGCCACATCCCGAGTAATCAAGAAGGCACCAAGGTCTTGCTCCTCCCTATTTTTACCGACTTTAGTAACCGCCAAAATCAAGGTTGATACGCCCCCGTTGACGACAAAGACCTTCTCGCCGTTAATGACCCACCACCCCTGACTAAGCTCAGCCCAGCTACCTAAGTTGGCAGAATCCGTTCCCACGCCTGGTTCGTTTACGGCGCAACAACTGAATAGCTCGCCGTTACACAGCAGCGGCAGATAGCTTTGTTGCTGTTGCTCACTGCCCCAGGTCATAAGCATTTCCTCGACAACCGAGTGACCGCCAAAAACACTGAGGGCTATTGACAGCGAGGCGCGCGCGATGCCCTCGATGATAATAGCATGGCTGATATAATCAAGCCCTGAGCCGCCATATTCTTGAGGAACTATCGACCCCAGCAGTCCCAATGACGCCATCTCCCCAATAATCTCCTGAGGGAAGTGCTCTGCATGGTCATCGCTGCTGGCGGTAGGTTCGATGGAATTTGTGGCAAACTGCCGTGCCATATTGCGCACCATAACCTGCTCTTCGGTCAGACTAAAATCCATCTGCTTCCCCCTTTAGCTTGTGCCTCGCTATTCATGCGAGCGATGCCCCTTGAGGCAGGTAGCGATGTGTTGCATTGTCATCTGAGCAATCTTCTAGATATAACAAGCTTCAGTATGTTGCGGGTTCCCTCGGTAATAGGGAAGCAACGAGAATCGTTCAGATATCTTCGCAGAGCCATGTTTGATGGGAAACCGAAACTGCCAAAGATTTCCATTGCCGTCTCTGCTGCCTTTACTGCTGCTTCGCAAGCAATATATTTAGCTGCCGGTACATCGAGGGGCTCCCCGGCACCTCGATCCTTATTGGCGGCAACTTGATAAATCAGCATCCTCGCCGCCTCGTGCTCAGCATACATCTCAGCGATTTTGGCCTCTACCAACTGCAAATTCCCGATCTTTTGCCCTGCCTGTCTGCGTTCCTTAACAAAGTTGATACAGTCATCTAGACAAGCTCGACCAAGGCCAACTGCTCTGGTGCCAGCACACAGCCGAGTTTCTCCCAAAGTCTCCATCAAAATCCCATAGCCCTCACCTCTATTCCCGAGCAAGGAGTCTTTGGGTATCTCAACATCTTGAAATGCTACCTCTGAGGCGCGGCAACAATGCAAACCCAGTTCCTCTATCAGATGTGTCGAAATGCCAGGGGTATCTTTTAAATCTACAATAAAGCACGAAATTCCCCTGCTTCCCTTTTCCTTATCGGTATAGGCCCAGAAAAGGCCCATATTAGCCGCCGAACCACCTGTGGCCCATGTTTTGGTCCCATTCAAGATAAACCTATCACCCTTGTCAACAGCCACCATCTTCATTGCCGCTACATCAGAACCAGCGTCAGGCTCTGTAGAGCTAAAACAGCCAATAATGTCGCCACTGGCCAGACCACATACATATTTATCCTTTTGTTCCTCTGTCCCGTGCCTTAGAATTGTCAATCCCGGGCCCACAGTCTGTGGCGTCGGCAGCATACAATAAGAAGCACTTATGCGACCAATTTCCTCCACACAGAGAACAGTGCCCAAGAACCCGACATTATTCCCCCCATACTCTTCAGGAACTACGCCGGCAAAGAATCCGAGCTCACCCATTTCCTTGACAATTTCGGGGCGAAATACCCCCTTGTCGTAATCCTCCTCCTGAACCACAGCTATTCTTTTTTCCGCGTAGTCCCTTGCTCTTTGCCTTACTTCCTTTTGCTCCTCAGTGAATTCAAAAAACAAGTTCCCCACCTCCTATAGCCAGCTTCGGCCTTCGATCAATTGCCACCCCTTACCTTTGCTGCTTCTCATACTTTAATTCCGTATTCGTCCCACTTCTTCCGTACCATGTTCATGGTATCATCATCAGGGTAAGCGACGAGAGCGAATCTCCCTCCGCCATACTCATCCGCCCGCGGTCTATCTATCGACTTGGTAGCATCGATCAGTAGTCTGGTGCCTCTATTGCCGCCGGGGCCTAGCCGATCCTTGATATGGACAATGGGGTCAAGGGCATGGATCCAGCCGGGGTATTGTATCAGATCTCGAGTGGGATCAACCCGGTAAGCCAGGGCCCAGAATACTCGATTCAAATCCCATATATCGACGTCCTGGTCACATACTATAATATTCTTGCCCACATCAAGAGCCACCTTTGACCCCCATATATTAGCTGCTACCTGCTGAACCTGCCCATAATAGCTATTATCTATTTGGACAATGGCATTGGTATAAGCGGTGCTGGGGTCACAGTTAACTCCGGTAACCCCGAGCATTCTCTCCTCAAGCAAGTTCCACACCATGGCACTATGGCTCACTGAGCCAAGCCTGTGGTCTTCGTTGATAGGTAGCCCCTCCAGTGTTCCCTGAAGAATAGGCTCATTTCTAAAGGTAATGCAGTTCACCTTAAATACTGGTCTCATACTAGGTAACCCATAGTAACCAGTAAACTCGCCGAAGGGACCATCATTCTTAAATGTTTTTGTATCAGTTATGACCTCCCCCTCAAGCACGATCTCAGCCGATGCTGGGACACGAAGGTCTACCGTTTCGCATTTCACCAGTTCCACTGGCTCCTGTCTCAACGCACCCATTATATCCCATTCATCAACACCTTCAGGGATTGAAGCTGCGGCAACTGCGGGCAGGGTCTGCTCCCAGCCGATGGCGACCGCCAGCGGCAAATTCTGTCCTTTAGCACGATACTTCCGCCAATGCATCCAAATGTGTTGACCCTGGGCAACGGACATGCTGGTCGTGCTCTTATCATGAATTACCTGGCGATACGTGCCTACATTTTCCCAGCCGGTATCCGGGTCCTTGGTTATCACGCCATGAAACGTGCCGATGTATCTACCGCCGTCAAACTTCTGCCAATGGGGGGTAGGAAACTGAAATAGGTCGACATCATCCCCCTGCACGATATTCTCCTTGCACGGACCGGCAGCGACGACTGCAGGCTTTATCGGCTTCTTAACCCGTTCTCGCCAGACCTGAATGAGGTCTTTGTAGGGTGTATCTTTGGGCAAGCCCATCATGAGCGCTACTCTGGGGAAGGTAGCCAGTGAGCCAGAAAGTAGGTTAGTGCAGGCAGTAGCCTTGTGGTCTTTGATGTTTTCAAAAAGGAGCGCCGGACCCTGGCGCTCGACAGTCTCGCGTGACACTCCTCCAATTTCTAGGTCCCAATTCACCTCCGTTTTGACCCTGGCTAATTCGCCTTCCTTCTCCAGAAGGCTTATCCATTCTCTTAAGTCCTTGACTGCCATCTCGTTTCTCTCCTTTATACTAAATGGTACAGCTTTTGCCTGCTATAAAGGTCGCCCCCTTTGATGAAGTGTAGCTTGGAGCATCCGCTCCAGGCAGAGGTGACACCGTATGCTCTGCATTCTCTTGGGAGACCGTATTGGGTTAAGATCAATACCGAGCTAGATTGCCCGATGCTGGTCAAGCTATGGTACAAGTCAAGCTGCTTGGCATCATTGGTGATGCTTTATCTGAACCTGGAAAAGTCTGGCTTTCTCTTTTCGGCAAACGCTTTTTTGGCTTCCTCCGCTTCTTTGCTACCCCAGAACAGTCTAACGGCAGCCTCTGACCATGCCTCGAAGCCATACTGGTGGGCGGTCTCGGCATTGAAGGCAAGCTTACAGAACTTGAGGGCAGTGGGTGATAGTGTCAGGATTTCCTGGCACCAGTTATTCACCTCTTCCTTAAGCTTGTCAAGGGGTACCACCTTGTTTACCAAGCCCATCTCCAGTGCTTCCTTGGCAGTGTATTGGCGGCAGAGGTACCAAATTTCCTTGGCTTTTTTCTCTCCCACCACCCGGGTTAGATAAGAGACACCGAAGCCAGCATCAAAGCTGCCCACTCTAGGGCCCGCTTGGCCAAACTTGGCATTCTCCGAGGCGATAGTTAAATCACAAAGCAGCGCAAGTATATTCCCGCCGCCTATAGCATACCCATTAACAGCGGCAATCACAGGCTTTGGAATGCTCCTTATTGCGGTATGCACCTTAGTGTGCCAATAATCCATCTCCTTGGAATAGCCCCCTCGCTTGGCTGCCTCCTTGAGATCGCCGCCGGCACAGAATGCCTTATCACCAGCACCGGTAAGGACTACTACGCCAACACTGGTATCGAGTTCGGCATCATCAAAGGCGTGTGCCATCTCCTTCATTGTGTCTGTAGTAAAGGCGTTATAGGCTTGTGGGCGATTAATAGTTATCCAGGCTACCCCGTCCTTCTTTTCATAGGTGATAGATTCGAATTCCAACCTGGGTCTCCTAACGGATCTCCTCATTATCGCTCCTCAATGTCGGCTATTGTGTCCTGGCAATACTTTGTTATCGCCTCTTCGCTAGCCGTTTGGCCCTTCTTTAAGCGAACGAAGCGAATACCAATTTCACCCAGCCTTTCATCTTCGATCTTTGCGGCAGGATTTCCCGTTTCGACTCGCAATAAGGCGATTCTCGCTCCTTATCGCTCTTGGCACTAATATATGCCCCTTGCACTTGGCTGTCAAGCCCGCTCTATACTCTATCTCGGTTGGTAGTTGAGGTCGTCAATTCTGTTCATTCACTTTCAGGATAGACAGGTTTCCGGAAAGGAGCGGTCATGAATATCTACGCGGGCAATCCATCACGTGGGGTCACCGAGGAGGAATTGCGGCCGGAGTTTGAGGCATTTGGCCAAGAACTGCTGTTTCGCCGCCTGCCCAACTTCAAAATTGGAGATCAGGGTTCCAACTGAAGTGCTTTCACTCCAAGCTTGAGCAGCAAGCGGGGAGCCCAGGCAAGTCGCTACACTACTTACAGTAGTTCTTTGAGTTCCGGGACCAGTTCCATGTATTGATGAACAGGAACCTCTTCCCCGTCGATGCTTATGGCACGCTTTCCCTCCGGGGAAACAACCACAATGCCGACCAGATTCTTCGAGCCCGAACACACAATGCCCCTGCTGACATTTCGGCAAGTCACCGAGGTCCGTATTATCGGGAGCAGCGTTATTTCCCCGACTGTGATGTGCTGTCCGACCTTGATCTCCTCTGTCTCCACCGTGACACCACCATCAACCTTGCTGCTCGCAAACCTGCCGGCGAGAGGACAAAACCAAGAAGAGACCCCACTATCTCTATGGGGAACAATCTTATCCTTCCATGCACACTTGCCTCCAGGGCAGGCTCAGCAAAAGAAGGCTCTATTCTCACCTTCACCGGCCCGGACGAGTTAAGAGAAACGAGGGCTGGCCACATAACAGACCACAACATGCCGGTATCGACAGGATCATCCAGCCCTACCCTGAGATCGGCATCTAGTTGCCTGACCTTGACACGGCTTAGGATTTGCCTGGCCAGTTTGAGCAGATTTCCTGGCAGCCCTCTGGTTCTGAGCAGCGAAAGGAAAGGCTTCAGGCTCCTTTTCTTTTTCCTCTTGGGTTTCCTCTTGCGTCGCCTAATTTCCTTCCAGACCAGCCCAAAAAGCCATCCCACCCTCACCCTCGGTTTGGCTTCTCCAGGGATCTCAAGATCGAAGACGAGCTCGACGGGGATAGAAAGCATGAGAATGAGGAGCAGGATGATTCCGGCTATGATGTAAACGGCCAGCACGGTCTTCTATTCTTCGCCCTTCTCTTCCTTTTTCTTTTCGCCCCGCTTCTCCATCACCTTGGCTACGATGTCAGCAACCCTCTCACCTATGGAAGCTACGGCCCCCTTCATGGGCTCGATTCTCACGCCTTCTTTGTTGACGACAATGACGGCAACAGGTTTAATGCCACCGCCGCCACCGGCGCCGCCTCCAGTGCCCTCGCCTTGTTCCTTGCGACCTTTGCCGCTGCCGCCGCCCGCACCGAAGGCAAAGCCAATGCTGACAAGGGGGATAATGGTGTTGTCCCCCACGGTCATCGGCTCGCCTACCACGGTCTTGGTCGTGAGCACTTTCTCAATCTCTTGGACACATGTCTTAACCAGATTCTGTACCTCTTCCATTGCCTTTTCACCTCCCTGAATTTGTTATTGCGAACAAATGGCTTGGCGATCTCAGAAAATGCGATTTGGCTGTCATAACAACTGGAGAGGAGTTAGCACGCAACACACAAACTGGTGTACATAAATTATACCCGTCGATGTCGCGGAAATCAAATTCCCAAATAGGTGGTTTCGTAGAACTTTGGGGGTCTCGGGTAGCCGGTGGATTGATGTGTTATACTTGTGACCAGGGGGAGGTTGCCCATGATTATCGGGTTTGGTCTATTCAAGTTCAAGGAGGATTCAGCCCAGCAAGGGATGGCCCTCTTGTTGGAGCACATCGAACTCGAAAAGAGCCAGAAAGGGAACTTGGAAGGCTATGTGGCTAGAGGATTGGATGACCCGAGCAGTTTCTTCATCTACACCGAATGGGACTCTAAGGAAAGCCGTGAAGCCATGGGCAAGGCTGTTCACACAAGTCCAGAAAGCGGCAAACGATTTGCCGAGATTGCAAAGTTGATGGACAAAGAGCCCATGTTTGGCACTTTCGAGGTGACAGGGTAGTCCTGGGCACTGAGGTAAGAAATGGCAATAGCAATTTTATATAAAGAGGAACTAAGAGAATACGACTTTGGACCAGGTCATCCGTTTCGAGGAGACCGGTATGAGATATTTCCTCGCTTTCTCAGGGAGCATTTAAGCGAGGACGATAATTACAGGATTCTCAAATCAGAGCGGGCCACTGAGGATGATCTGCTGCGAATTTGTCGGCGAGATTACATCGATTTTACCAGGGATTTCTACGAAGCCGCCAGTTTAGGTCTAAGCTATAATGCGAGCATCTCTCGATTTCAGTCCGGCGATAACATCCCGATTGGTAAACCAGGGAAATTGGAGGAAGCAGCCAGGCTTATCATCGGGCAAGCGAAATCGGCGGCCGATTTGATCCAAGGTGATGAATTCGAAAAGGCGGTGTCCATTGGTGGTGGAATGCATCATGCGAAGGAAGATTATGGGGAGGGATTTTGTCTTTACAATGATGTGGCTTTCTCCGCTATATATTTGATGGAAGACTATGGTTGGGAAAGGATTTTGATTTTAGACACCGATGCCCACGCCGGAAATGGGACCAGCGATTATTTCTATTCCAATCCAAGGGTCTTGTTTATCGACTTGCACCAGGACCCCAGAACCCTCTATCCCGGCACAGGGTTTGCCCACCAAATCGGGGAAGGGGAGGGAAGGGGTTATACCATAAACATTCCCCTCCCAATGCTTGCCGGCTATGACTCCTACAAATTGGTGTTCGATGAGATAGTCCAGCCAGTGGCTGAGGAATTTGAGCCTCAAATTATCGTCAGAAATGGTGGTTCCGACCCCTATTTCGGCGATGGGTTGACCAATTTGGGATTGCCGATAGGCGGGTTTAGGATGATCGGAGAGAGGGTGGCTCAGATGTCTGCCACACTCTGCCAGGGCAGGGTTATCGATTTAATTGGCTCGGGCTATAACGAAAGGGCCTTGCCTTATGGTTGGCTATCTTTGATTTGTGGCTTGGCTGGCATTGAAATCTCTCTTGAAGACCCCGAGCCGATTCCTCAAAGATTCAGCAAAGACCTGTCATTTGAGGATACTAAGAGAGTTGTAAGCGAGATCAAAGGAAATTTGAAGGATTTTTGGTCCTGCTTCAGATAAGAGATACGTAAATCGCTCTTCCTTACAGACCCCTTTTCAGCATCATGTCCAGAATCTTGTCCACGGCATCTTTGTATTCAGGCAGAGGTTTCATCGGTCTAGCTTGCAGCAAGAATAGATTCTCTGGAAACGGGCGGTTTGCATCGTATGCCCATTCGATATCCATCGGTACCCCGAAATGCTCCTCAATCTTGAGGCCGACCTTCGCTAATTCTATAATTTCCTCATCGGTTAAGGAAGACACCTCTTGAAGCTCGATCGGCATGTCATCAACCTCACTTTTATTTCCTGCCAGCACTACCCGTTTCAATTTCTTATTTATGGCCTTGTCGGTAATCTCCATGCTTTCTCTATCTACAATATATCTATCGGAGTTCACTATTCCCGATACCACACTCTCGCCCAATCCCCAATTGCTTTCTATGACAAATTCAGAAGTATTCCCCGTTGTGGGATTTGCGGTCATCATCACCCCAGCTGCCTTTGCATCGACCAACTGCATTACTGCTACGCCAATTGAGGCATAATCTATGGGTAGCCCTTCTTGAAATCGGTACACTGTAGCACGATGAGTATAGGCACTCCCCCATACCTTCAGGACTTTTTTAACCACATCTGTCTCACCCCTAATATTGAGATAAGTCTCCATTGCACCTGGCATGCTGACAGCGCCGGACGACCTCACCGCTACTGGTACATCATCAACTGCATTCAGTTGACAAAGCAGCTCATAATTACGTGCGATCTCGCGAGCCATTTCATCCGGCATCTCCTGCGTTTCTATCAGCTCTCTGACCTTCAAGCTTGCCTCCCGCCCCTTAGTGGGAGCGACAAATTCTTCTTTATGCTGCTCACAAAACCTCTTAATTTTCTCACCGACCCCGCTCATCTGCGCAAATCTTGCCCATGCCTCCGCCGAAATAGCAAACCCGGTGGGCACCCTTAGTCCCATCTGAGTCATTTCACCAAGGTTAGCGCACTTCTTACCTACCAAGTCGTTATGCTCTTTACATAACTCATCAAACCAAAATATCCACTTCTTACTTTGCATATCTGCCCCCTTCTTGCTCGGGTTGAAGGCAAGCTTCTTTCCTCTCAGAGGAAGTGCGCCCTCTTTTCGCTCACCAAGGATGGATTAAGTTTTCGGAATAACGGCCAGAAGTAGGTGCGAAGGGTGTTCTTTGTCGTGATAAATCTTGTGGAGTGTTGTTTTGCTACTACAGATATGGTACTCACCGGCAGACCTGGCTAATACAGAGTCCCAAGGAGAGTCCATGCTTGCAATCTCCAGTTCAATGCGATGACCTGCCTTGAATAGATGCGCGCAGGGGACAAGGTCGATGGCATATTCATATATTTCGCCAGGCACGACAGGTTCTGGATTGGTGTGTAGGTGCTCAGGGCGCCATGGCTTCGATTTGCTTTCATCAAGGGCCCTGTGCGATGCTTTAAGGTAGCCTCTTGACACCGGCCGCAGCAACTTATTCCCATATTCATCCACATCATTTAATTCCAATATCCAGTTTGTGTCATCCTGATCAATGGAAGCATACAAATACAAGGCCAAGGGTCCTGTGATCTCCGTGTCTTCAGGCAGGGGAGGGCTTAGATACTTAACCGGTCCTTTTTTACCTGATATATAAAGTGGTTGCTGGACGAAGTAGCTGGGCTCGTCGGATTTGGTTTCAGGTTCTGGTGATAAGCGTCCCCAGGGACGCAGGTAGAGTTTTGTCCATTTGGTCCTCGCCAGGGGCCACTCATGTTCATAACGCCATTGGTTGGCGACGGTCACAAACAACTTTATCGGCGGCTCATTCATAATGCCGTTGTCTATCCCCTTAAACCAGTAGTCATACCAGCGTATGAGCTCGTCGTGGTATTGGTGGTATGGGCGCTCCAGAGGGACTGGCGGTGGCAGGAGAAGCTTTTTAGGCGCATCTATTTCAAGATAGGCGCTTATCGCTCCATCTACCCCGGCGGGGTGTGCCGACATCACGTGACCTGTGTAGACCGGGATCTTCACCCTGTCAAACTTAGTATGGGGTGACCTCTCCCAGTAGAACGGTCCGTCGTTAGGATTTAGTAAGAAATCAACGAAGACGGGGTTTTTCTGCGGATACTTAAGTAAGTGATAAAAATTGGAGTAACATCTTATATCAGGGTTGCTGAGTGCTTCTTCGAATAAGCGGTCTACCTCTGGTTTGGGCAGGGTCTTCATCATTGCCGAGACGACATTTCTTGGGGCAAAACCGCTGTCACCGTCGCGCCCATCCCATAGCCCGTAAAGGAATGTGGAAAGGATGCCACCGGTATAGATACGACGATAGGTGTCCATCCACGCTGGGTCAAAGGGGAAGATCGCTTTCAGATGGGGTGGCTGTTCGGCGGCTATAAATATCTGTATCATGGCAAAGTATGATATTCCTATCATCCCGACATTGCCGTCACACCATGGCTGCTGCGCTATCCACTCGACAAGGTCATGGCCGTCCTCTGCCTCCTGCTTAGAAAACAGGCCAACGTACTCGCCCTCTGAGTAACCTGTTCCCCTCACATCACCGATAACATGAACATAGCCGTGCCCCACTAGGTACTCGGTGTCTCCAGCTTCTATACACCCATCCCAGAGAGGGGAGGTCTCGCGTGGCTGGGGAGGTATGGGTAGCGTTTGTATCTCCTTACCGTAAGGAGACAGGGCAAGCAATGCCGGGAACTTCCCTTCGGCATCTGGACGATAGATGTCAACTGTAAGATGCACTCCATCACGCATTGGCACATAGACATTCTTCTCCACCTGCATCGGCTGTAACCTCCTTTTTGTCAATCCGGTCGTTGCCTTGCCCTTTTCAAGGAAGAGTTTGATTGCTTCTTAACTGTAACGCGTTTCCTCTTTTGACCCTTTGCTCCTCCTTTGCCCAAAGGTCTTGTTTCTCGTCTGCCGTCTAATCCTCCAGGATATAAACCCTCAGTAGATTGCCATCAACCCTTATCCTCTGCCCGTCCTTGATTTTCCTCGTCGCATCCATGGTGCCAACAACTGCCGGAATTCTAAGATCTCGAGCTATGATCACAGCGTGGGTCAGGTAGCCGCCTCCATCCGTCACCACCCCTATGATCACACCAAATGCAGGAGTCCAGCTGGCGACCGTGGCGGGAGCAACCAAGATAGTGCCCGGTCTAATTTTATCAATATCCTCTTCACCTCCGACAACACAGGCAATTCCTTCCACCACTCCAGGTGCGCCGGCACAGCCGACCAATGAAGCCCCAACCTCTTCAGGTTTTGCTATTGGTGGGGCAGCACTGGTAGTGAATACCACATCCACCACCAGTTCTGGGAGCTTCGATGGGTCACCAAGAAAAATCGGCAATGTTCCCTCCAGCTTCCTGTAGCCCTCGTATTCCTCTTTCCTCCTTTTCACCACGGAGCGCACATCGCACCTCTCCTGGATAACGCCGGCATGTAATATCTCTTCATGGTGCAGGAACAGTACGTCGTCGGGCTTGTCAATCATACCCTTCGCTGCAAATCTTCTGCCAAATTCCATAGCAACGAGTCTTATTACGCTAAAACCAAGCATCTCGACATAGACAGTATGCTCCTCGGCATAGACATGCGAGGCCTGACTGCAGACCATGAGTTTTTGGACCCAATCCCTCTCCTCCTTAGGCACTTTCTGTAACAGTTCCTGCTCCAGCTCCTTTCTCTTTTTTACCAGCTCGGGCATGCACTCTTTTGTCGTGGTGATCTTGTCTGCTCGCAGGCAACGCTGTATCTCCTTAAGCGGCAACGTGTTATCTTCCCACCAGGTAGGGGTAGCAATCTCAAGGCCTCGTGTTCTCATCCAGCCATAGTTCTTTAGTAACTCTTCAAACTTCCCCATGAATTGCCTGCCCTTATCGCTGGTCTTCAGCTCAGATAGCAATTCACTCGCTTGCAGACTCTTGAAGGTTCCCTCGAGGCCCAACTCTCTGGCAAAGGCAGCCAGTTCAGTTACTGCATCAACGACCATGGCAAGTTCGTTGTCGAAGCCGGAGTGGAGTACTGCGTACTCCACATCAGAGGGGGCAATATTAAACAGGTCCTTGAGCACTTTCAGAAGCAGGATTTGCCCCTGCCCGATGGCATACATCGGGTAAAAGTGTACCTCCTGTATCCTCTTATCAAAGTGCCAGACATTCAACCAGTGGTCACATAGCTCGACATCAGTTGCCCCTCTGAGATCGAAGGCAAGAATCTCTTTGTAGCGCTCCCGCATCTCTGTCTTAATCTTAGACCAAAACCCAAAGGGATCCTCTACAATGGGACGCATTCTCTCTCGCCATATTGGCTCGCGCTGTTTCTTCTCCTCCTCAGTAGTCAGTATGGGCGTGAAATATATTACGCCCTTATAGAAGCGCCAGTCCCAACCCTTGGTGTTTGGATCGCTCATCATTCCAGGGCCATACTGCATCCCATATTTGCCATAGCTATAATGAAGGTCCACGAAAAGCGGCACCCAGGGAGGGGGATACCATTTGCTACCTTGCACCCACACCTTATAGTTCTTAAGATCGAGTTCCTCATTAAAATCATATAGACCTCTATCGTACGGCATGATATTTTACCTCCTGCTATTTATTCTTGGTCACATGCTTCTACGCTTATGTTGTCTTCAGCTTATCCGACCACCTCCTTTGGCTCACCATATCAAGCGCAAGATCGAGCTCGCAGAAGCCTCCTATCGCCAGCTTATCGCGCCCGAAGTCGCCTGAGGCTGTACCTCCCAGCCCTCATAAAATAACACAACGCGGTATGGCCCATCCACCGCCGATACCGCCTTTGCGCTTCGTCCCCACATCTGCTTTCACCCAGGCTCATTGTATCTTTACACACATTATTGTACTACGGATGAACTTGCTGTCAAGAAACCCTGGTATGGCGCAGAGAATTTGGCGCTGCACAAAGGATCGCGTTGTTCGCCGAGAATTCAGGAGTGATAAATGCTGAGCCCCTTTTTGTTTCACGCAAGTGTGCTCACCTACTCGTAGAGGTGCTACCCAACTGCGGGTTATTCATGGTGTTTGAGGAGCCAACCATGAAGTGGTTCGAAAACCTGCTGTTTTGCATACTCGCCGAGTAAAACATCGATATGGCCGAAGTTCTCTAATAGATGGAATTCAGCGTCAGTGCTCTTGACCATGACAGGGCCGAGTTGCTTGTACCAGAATTGCATGCCTAATGCAGTTGTCCACTCTTCAGAGGCGAACACAATGAGCGGGACATCGATCTCACATATACCATCGTGAAACTGCAGTTCTGGCTTAGGTGGTTTGCCATTCCAGTTGCCAATATAGGCCTCTTCCGCATAGTCTACTAGCGGCCAATATGGAACTGCAGCTCTTACGACAAACGCCACCAGCATACCAACTGAGGCATATCCTTCCAGAACATTGGAGAACTGTTTCGCACCCCAGACGTTGTGAAACTGTGAGGCAATGTAATCCTTGGCAGTATCGAAATCTGGGACTGGACTACGAGCACCAAGATCATGTACATACGCCCCTATAGCCTCGTAAAATTCGGAATCAAATTCTGCCACAGTGGCTTCGTAGTAGTGATCGCCTGGTGTGAGACCATGGCTTTTAAATAGATTCCTGTTTTCTGGGGTGTCTCCTTCAGACAAAGCAGCGTAACATTTGTCGATATCCATGGAATGGAGCTCCT
>Ga0209427_10006182_pt1 | contig 13691 bp, 8 predicted proteins | sample DeeMarSWOR136_30_FD_187465 | JGI IMG/M metagenome (GOLD analysis project Ga0209427, IMG submission 187465) | Marine sediment microbial communities from White Oak River estuary, North Carolina - WOR-1-36_30 (SPAdes) (version 2) | ecosystem: Environmental > Aquatic > Marine > Intertidal zone >... | reverse complement strand
AAATCAGGAGTGAACTGGATACGGTTGAAGGTCAACCGAAGGACATTGGATATCGAGCGTACCATTAGTGTTTTTGCAAGACCCGGCACCCCCTGAACTATGCAGTGGCCACCAGCCAGCATACAGCAGAGAACCGAATCGATTACCCTGTCTTGGCCGATAATTACATTATGAATCTCTTGTTTCAGTCTAACATAGCCTCTGTTCAGGCGTGTTATGAGGGTATGCGTATCAACGGTCTTGGATTCTTTGTCAAGTTTCTGCGATGTCGTCTGTTCCATATATGGCCCTCGCTAAGTTGTTTGCAACGACACTATAGTCAAATAATAACGATCTGAGCCTGCTGCAAGACTAAGTATATATTACCTAAAATAGTCGAATATTTCAAGAAAATTGGGTCTCTAATAATCATCCCAACGATTGTGCAAGAGTTCGAAAGTTTACATATATACTGAAATTTGCTAAAAATACAATGGTTACCCACATCAGCTATATATCAACACTGGAATGGGTGTAATGAAGGATGTTTCAATAAAAAAGTCACTGATTATTGCGATTCTCGCCGCAATGCCGGTCAGCATGGTAGTCGCTGAGAATGCAGAAGAAATTATCAGGAAAACCGGAATTAAAGGTGGGTTGATTGTCCATCTCGGATTCGGGAACGGAGAATTGACCACCGCATTACGGCGCAATGAACATTATCTGGTTCACGGTTTGGACACCGATAAAACTAAAATCAAGACTGCTCGCAAGCAACTCGTTTCAAAAGGAGCTTACGGAGACATCTCTTTCATGCATCTGACGGAGAACGAGCTTCCGTACGTCGAAAATCTGGTGAATCTTCTGATTGTCGAAGAGCAGGGTAACATCAGAAAAAAAGAAATGATGCGTGTTCTCAGACCGCTTGGATTTCTTTACATAAAGGAAAAAGGGAAATGGACGAAGATTATCAAGCCCTGGCCGAAGGAAATAGACGAATGGACGCACTTCTTGCATGGTCCCGACAATAACGCCGTTGCCAAAGACAGTGTAGTGCATAAACCCAGGGCTCTACAGTGGATATCGGATCCTATACACGGCAGGAGCCACGAGGAGATGGCCAGCGTTTCTGCAGCCGTCACGTCGCAAGGGCGAGTCTTTTACATCGCGGACTATGCGCCTCTGGTATTTATACGTTTCGACGCCCAGTGGAAACTGGTGGCTCGTGATGCGTTTAATGGAGTGCTTCTCTGGACAAGGGATATCCCGCGGTGGAGTGACCATCTTCGACACTCCCGCGCCGGGCCTCTACATCTGCCGCGCAGATTGGTAGCCGTGGGTAACAGGGTCTATACCACACTGGGACTCGCCGCCCCCGTCATCGAGATCGACGCGGCCACGGGAATGACGTTGAGAGTCGTTGAGGGCACAGAACGGACCGAGGAAATCCTTGTATCCGACGACGTTCTCTATCTTGTCGTAGGAACTTCTGAGGTTGTTCGCACGGGAGGAGGATTGTACGCCAGAGACGAACCACCAGCCACTAAGTTCCGATTCATCACCGCTGAACAGGCCAAAAAGAGGAAAAACAAGGGCTGATAAATTTCAAAAAATTTTGCCCCCTATAGGGGGCACTTCAAAGAAGCTTATACCATAAGAAGGATATTATCAAAAAACGGTAGAAATAATTGTCGTCAGAGGGAATTTATAATTGACGTTCCTCATAAATTGCTCTCTATCTATTATGAAGTGCGAAATCCACTGTCAAAATATGCCAAAAAAAATGACAAATCTAAAATTTTTACGCACAGAATATGAGAGAAGTTACTACTTTTCGTGATTAATATACATAGAGTTACAGTACTCTATATCTCGCAACTTAACCAAGAACATTCTAGTGGATAAAATCTATTATGTATTCGCCTTGTCGGGCTTGGTGATCTCCCGAAGTAGCCACACACGACCATAAGCCCAATATCTTGCAGCGGTGCGATGAGAGATGTCAAGAATTTCTGCAGCTTGATTGAGGTTTAAACCTGTAAAATAACGCAGTTTTATCAGATCAGCGACAATAGGATCCTCTTCTGTAAGTTTCGTGAGCGCTTCATCTAGTGCAATAAGATTGGTCGATGGACCTTCTATAACAATGTTTGCTGTGTCAAGTTCGACTCGTTGTATATTTCCCCTCGTTTCTGGCTCTTTTTTCTCCTTGCATTTTCAATTAGTATCCTTCTCATTGCCTCCGCAGCAGCCTTGAAAAAATGTCCCTTGCTGTTCCAATTCTGGTTCGTTCCCTCAAGCAGGCGAATATATGCCTCATGCACCAATGCCGTTGCCTGAAGTGTTTGCCCTAGCCGTTCCTGCGACATTTTCTGAGCAGCCAAAAGACGCAGTTCCTCATACACCAATGGAAGCAATTTATCTGTAGCTCGAGCGTCTCCTTGCTCAATTGCATTCAAAATGCGAGTTAAATCGCTCATGTTTTACCTTGGAATCAGAAATCTTGTTTCTATTGCCCAAACATCAGTTATAGGCATACCAAGATGGGCTATGTTTTTCCGACTATAAATGTACCAATTCCTACTATCTCATCAGGGGATATTTTATATAAGAATTGACGATTATTCAAATAGTTATTCTCAACTCCCGCTACGTTGTTTTTGCAAAGTACATTGAATCCTCCACAAGTCCTATATTTTTTTATAATTGTAATATTCATCCAAAAAATAACATACTTTCGGACTCGGTTAGGGCAAAATCAGCGTCTGTGGAGAAATTTTGGCGTCAAGGTTTTATCAATGAATTCTAACCGTTTATGACTCATGAGAAGGGTGTTTTTGGTATGCACCGTTACGTTTCACCGATGCAATTATCGATGGTGATTTGAATAAATCACTCAGTCACACTCCTATCAGATCTCTTGACTTACTGTCAGAGAACCACCAATGCTTAGAACTGGCTTGTAGCTCCCGGCAAAGTGACCCGATATTTATCTTTATAAAGCCCGATTTTATTGAAAGGAATCTTCTTGAAACCCGGGATTTTCCGAAAAACTATCGAGTCATCCCTTAATTGGAAATTCATGTTCGCTTCATCTACATAACCGGGATCTTTATCTGTAACAAGATTATCCTCAATCCTCATATATTTCTTATCGATGTTTTGCTTGAATGTCGCACGGCAAACTTGTTCCGGATCGCACCATCCACTTCGGTAAGACAAGTTTCTTGCGAGAACATTGCCCAAAGGTGCCTGTGGACACTCATCCAAAATTCGCGCCAGCTTTGGATAGCGTGTGCTCCAAGGTGGTTCTGTGATCCTGAATTGCTTGAGCGGCTCGTACATAGGCCCATCAGGCTGAAAGTGATTCCATCTTAATCCTCGATTGTCAAGATACACAGGGACTTTACATTGGATGAAGATATTATTAGCTACAATATTGTCTCGTCCACCTCCGATCATTACTGCTTTGGGTACATCATAAAAAACATTGCCAAATATCTCCGTCGAGCTCACACAGTTGTCTAGGTAGACTCCGATTACACCTGGATAAGGCCTTTCGGGAATATGATGTATGAAATTGTACCGCACTACATTTCCCCTGAACGTCCAATCTGTCCCAGAACCAATAACACCCACATCGCTCATCTCCAGGCAAACATGGTGAAGGTTATTAAACTCGATTATGTGGTCGTTTCCCTGATAAGAAATCGCATATTGTGGGGCATCGTGAATCAAGTTGTGAGCCGCACGGTTACCTACTCCATCGATTTTTATTCCCGGGTGCCAGGTTTTTAAAAGCTTCGCGTAGTGATGAATGTGGTTGTTTAGTGCGTAAAGTCCGGCCGGTCTTAATGTCTTACGATCACCACCTGACATACGAATACCCATCGAATCCAGATCGTAAATATTACAACCTGTCACCCCGTTATGCATCCCTCCCGATAAAATGACACCCTGACCGGCATTACGAATAACGCATCCGGCTATTCGATTATGCTCACCCCCATTCACAACCACCGACGCACCCCGCATCGTCTCTAAAGTTAATCCTCTTATCGAAACATTAGAGGTATTGTCCAGCACTACCATCGGTTCCTGCAAAAGGCTGGCAATCAATTCACCCTGTTTGAAATCTTCAGGAGGCAAAAGATATAGAATTCCTGTTTTTCGGTCAAGATACCATTCGCCCGGATGATCAAGTTCTTCCAGGACATTTGCTGCATAGAATCGCCGCCACGTATTCAAGTGTGGCCAGGCCCGCCAGCCTAAAGTAATCTCACGCTTATCGCTGTTATATTCCCTGGGATTGATGCCTTCAAAAACATATTCCTGCTGCCAGTAACCTCGCAGCCAGATGCCATCCATACGCCACCATCGATTCGGCGGCTCACCACTGAATTTAAATACCAGCTTATTGCCCAGCTTACCTTCCTTGGCCAGTTGCTCCGCTTCACTCTCATCAAGACCAATTACTTTGGTACTACAGGCCAGTGCCCAACCTTTATTAGGCCAGCGAGCAAGCGGTAAACGCTGACCGTTAAAGAATAACTTAAGTCCACCTGTTAAACTGCCCAGCTCACCAAAATCCGTAATTCCATGGATTTTTAAATCAACCTCCAGCGCTTTTTTGCCTACTCTTTTTTGCAGTCGCTCCAGGATCGCCTGCTCTTTGACCGGTTCGAACCATGATACCTTAATTTCCTTTCCGCCGACAAAACGTACTTCCTCTTTTCCATAAGCCCGATATTCAATAGGCACCTGCTCCATCCCGGAATCTTGTTTAGTCAATGCAAATGTCTTAGTGCGATAGTATGTACCTCCGCGAATCCAAATAGTTGCGGGTTTATCTAATGAGCCATTTTGTCTTATTTCCCGAACAGCTTGTCGAGCACTCTCCAAGCTCTTAAAAGGTTTTTCTTTTGTCCCTATGTTGAAATCATCCCCATTAGTAGCGACATAAAACTCAATCTTTCCTTGAGAGGTTGGCGACCAACATGCAAGATTCACTCCCACAATTATTAAGTAACAAGCATAGCGCAACATAGGTAGTTGTCTTGTTTTCTTTTTATGACTTATATGATCAATCTTTATCCACCGGCCATGTGACTCGATATTCATCACGGTAAAGACCGATTCTATCAAAGGCGATCTCTTTAAAATCCGGGATTTTCCGGTAGATAATCGAGTCAGGTTTAAGTTGAAAATTCATCTGCTCCGCATCGATGAAACCGGGATCCTTATCCGTAACGAAATTATTCCCAATCTCCACATACTTACTATCCGGATCACGCCAACTGCTGCGATATGATACATTATTCATTAAGACATTACCTAATGGTGCTTGTGGATGCTCGTTTAAAATCCGTGCCAGCTTAGGGTAGCGTACACTCCATGGGGGTTCTGTTACCCTGAATCGCTTCAGTGGCTCATACATAGGCCCATCAGGGCGGAAATGGTCCCAAGTTATTCCTCGTATGTCGAGATGTATCGGCTGCTCGCATTCAATAAAAATATTATTTTTAACGATGTTGTCTCGTCCACCTCCAATAAAAACGGATTCTCTCGTCTTGTAAAATACATTACCGAATATCTCCGCTCCGCCCGCGCAGTCATCCATATAAACCACTTTGGAGCCAAAGCCCGGCCTATGAGGAATGTGATGAATAAAGTTGTACCGTATCACATTTCCACGGAACGTCCAGTCCCGACCGGAGTAAAAGGCACCCGCATCGCTCGATTCTAATACGACATTGTGTATCTCGTTGAATTCTATAATATGGTCATTACCATCGAATCCAATAGCCTGATGCGGCGCATGGTGAATAAGATTATGTTTTATTCGATGGCCAATTCCGTATATTCTAATTGCCGGCGTGTAAACCTTTTTCCTTTGCGCATAATGGTGAATATGGCAGTTCATCACGTTATTTTTACATGGAATCAGTGCCGAGCGATTACCTCCTGACATACGCACGCCCATCGAGCCAACATCATAGATGTCACATCCCAGGAGACAGTTGTTAGTTCCGTGGTCTATTACAACCGCATGTGAACCAATACTCCTTATAATACAACCAGCCAATCGATTGTCTGTCCCCCCACCAATAACAGCACCTACTCCACGTGTCACCTCCAAAGTAAGGCCTTGTATAGTTACGTATGAAACATTGTCCAATACCAACAGCGGTTCGCTTAACGTCGAGAAAAGAATCTGGGCTTCGGGAAAATCCCCCGGCGGCAGAAAATATAAAATACCCCTTTTCCTATCAAGATACCATTCTCCCTGTCGGTCAATTTCTTCCAATAGGTTTAACGCACAATACCACTGACCTTTTCTTATCCCACCGCCGGGAATCTCTTCCAGTGCTATCTCCTTGTTCACAGTATCAATACGTTCAATCTTGACGTGCTGGTCCATCCAACCATACCACCAAAATCCATGCAGCACTACGTCCTCAGCGTGGAGCCATCGGCTCGGTCGGTCATCATCGTATTGAAATATCCTGCCTTGCTTATGGCCATCTACTAATCGCCACTTTGAATCCTCACCAACTTCAACAACTTGACCGATGTATGCCCATCCCTCATTTGGCCAGCGGGCTAACTGCATCCGTTTCCCCCCACAAAATAGCTCCAACATCCCCCCTGAAATAGACACCTCACCATAATCTGTAATTCCATGCGCCTTTAAATCCACTTGCAATACCTGGTCGCGGATCTTTTTCTGCAGGCGAAGTAAAACAGACGGATCTCTCACCGGCTTACACCAAGATGCTTGTAATTCCCGCCCGCCCACTAATCGCACGCACTCTCTCCCATAGGCCCGATATACTATTGGTGTTCTCTTAATCCCTGAATCTTCACTCTTCAATTCGAACTTGTTCGTTCGATAATAAATTCCACCACGAATCCACACTGTAACCTGTCCCTTTAATGACCCATCCTTCCTGAGTTCGCGAATAGCATCACGAGCACGCTCCAGAGTGCCAAAGGGTTTATCTCTTGTTCCAGGATTTCTGTCATTGCCATCGGTAGCTACATATAATCCACTTTCACCTTTCAGTGTTATTGGTACAAAACACAGGGAAATCAACAATGCATATGTCGAAATAATCAACACTTGCTTAACGGACTTCATAACTTTTTTTCTCCCGAGAACTGTTGAACACGTCTGATTCGCTGCATTATATCATCGATGTGTTTTTCCTGGCTAAATCCTATAGTAAATCCGGCCAGATAAGGCTTGCTCAATACAAATCGAAGTGATTCATCTATCTTATTACCTTGTAGGCGGCTCTTACGAATATGTGGATTCGCCCCTCCAAGCAGCTTCATCCCATAGACAGCCTTGCGCTGCCCATTTAGCTTTTTTATGGCCCTTTCCACCTTCGGGATTTCCGTTACCTTATCGACATCCATATTGACGGCAAACGGATTAATCCGAACAACGTACACGTCCCCCCAAAGCTCTTTGCACGCTGCCTCCAGTGCCCCTAACATATGAAGCGAGCAACCAATAGCTCGAACGTGGCCTTTCTCTTTGGCTTTGCTCAGTTCCTCCATCGCCCCTTTCATTTTCTCAGGCCATACAGGATCTGACATGCAGTGAAGCAGCAAAATATCAATATAGTCGGTTTTAAGCTCTTTACGGAATCGTTCAACGTCACTATGTACACCTGGAGCATCTTTTGCTAAAGTCTTGGAAGTAATGACCACTCTTTCCCGCTTAATCTCTTTCAGAAATGCTCGTACATGTGGATGCGTCTTGTACATGTCCGCTGTTTCTATCCAGAACAAACCTTTATCCAACGCATGATGAAAGACCTTGACCATCCCCTCAATTCCTCGCCTCTGCTGTTCAGCTCCATTGGAACCTGTCCCTATCGCTAACCGTGACGTTGTTATCCCCGTATTGCCCAGCGTAACAATATCATTAGAACTGAGCAACTTTTGGGATTTAGGCTGGGAATTCAAAACGGAACATCCGCTCTGTCCTATGATGGTTGGTCCTACGATAACGGCACTTACACCTGCCGCGGTCTTCCTCATAAAACTACGTCGGTCCATGCTTAGAATATCCTGTCTGCTAATCGACATTCGAGAACCTTCCTTCTCCTAATAATAAACCAATCAGTCTGGCGATTCCAACAACTTTTTCATATATTCACAAATCCAACTTTTCATACTCACAATAATGTTGTATAATTGATTTCCTGGCCTTCTATGATGATAATGTGAATCTTAGGGATATACCATACCACCTATGATTGTATTACATGACAATTCCATCCAAGTGGGGCGGTTACAGCTGCCTATTAATTGGTAACGTTCATTGAATCCGGGGCTTGTCAAAAAATATTTAATATCCCGCCAAAAAATTACATATTTTTGGACCCGATTCAGACAAAATCAGTATCTATGGAGACAAAATGGAGAGTGTGCCAAGCGAAGCTGTTGTGAATCAGCTGGACAATCCAGCGTGGTCAAAGGTTAGCCGCCAGGCCAGAACTGAACTTGATGTATATTGAGGTAACGAGATATGCAGTGCTCAAGGAAAGGCGAATGGTCAGCCATAACGAAAGTGAAGGTATTGAGCCCCGAAATATGTCAAGTTGCATTGGGCCAAGGGCTTCACTATCCTGAAGCCAGTATCGCTGCACACGATATGGGCGAGTGGGTCAGCGACGTGCCGGGGTCGGAGGCCATGGCGGGCCATTCAACGGTTCACGATGGAACTTAGGAGAGCCATATCGTTCCCAACAGTGAAGCTTCCAACGAGTCGAAGAGGCGAAGGAGGAAGTATGGCGATATTGCAGTCGGACCAGGTCATATTAGGGGTACAGATGGAGTAGTGCCTATCCAGTCCCGCGAATCCGGGACACTCGAAGGGCCTGGCAGCAAAACGCAGAGGGATGAACGGCGTATGCCATACACTGAAATGGAGAACATCACGCTGGCAAAACTGCCCTCATATCTCAAAGGATTCCTGAAGGAGTGCTACGATTGCCTCGGCAGGGACCGAGCGAGTGTACGTATGGTGTGATTACACACTGTCGTCCGATGAGTGAGTTTTGCTGAAAAGCCGGATGAAGGAAATCTTCACGTCCGGTTCTGAGAGGGGCGTAAAGCTCTTTTACAAGGCTGAATATTGTGACACTCTTCAATCGAAAGAGAAGAGAAACTGGGAATACAAAGCATGCCTAATTAATAGAGCTTTACGTCTACTCGACCAAGATTTCGGCAAAGAATTTAACAATTTGTAACTGAGGAGAAGGGTGTCTTATGGTATAGTTACTTACTTCAAGATACTCGCAAGTCATCCAGAACATGATGATACCAATTGCATGATGCAGGAGATATAGGATTCACCTCTGATTACATTCTCACGCGCATAGCTGTCATTCCCATATTAAGCGCTTGGCTAAAATCCCCATCGCAACATGCTATCTATTTGTCAACTCGCCCCTGTTGCATAAAATCCCTTGGCTATCAAAAAGCTGGCTTAAGCCGGGAGAATTAGTCTTAATAGGATTGGTTTACTTAACGATCCGCTTCTTTGAGATATTCGCCAAGCTTCATTAGCATCTCGCCGGTGTACGAACTGCAGTTTGCCCAAGTATCACCGTAGTGAATATCTCGTAACTGCCAAGGATTATCTCCATCCGGTTTGTGCTTCATCCACGTAGGATAAAATCCATCCGGATGTTGTATAGCAGTGAGAGTGTCAGCCATTGCACAAGCCTTCTTCAAGTAGGTATCATCCCTTGTATTTCTGTGAAAGTCAATGCAAACACGAATGTAGTGTGCCGTGTGCCAGTCGATAACATGGTAGCACACATACTGCTCTCTGGCTCCAGGAGTAATATACTCGCCTGAAGGCTCCCATTCGATAAACTGGTCATCTATGTAGTAGAGCAAATCGAGAGCAATCTTTTTGTAGCCATTTTCTGTAGTGGCATGTCGCAAAAGGTATTCGATGAACAAACCTGTATCGTACCACTCGAGGTTCTCGTAGGGTGCCAACACTTTTACGTCGTCCCACTGCTGTTGCCAGTGAAATGTTTTGCAGGGATTTGCCAGCATCCATCTAACAGCTTTGTCTCGTGTTTTCACCAAATCCTTCATTTTATGTTTCCGAATCAACTCATCAAGAAGCAGAATTGCCTCGGCCTGGTCAGATGTGTAGTCTTCCAGCATCTTGCCGGTTTTTGGGTCAACCCGAAAGTACCACCGTCCATCCTCAAGTTGGGTCTTCTTGAGCGTACCGGCAATACGCTTTGCAGCTTTGAGAAAAGATTCATCTTGCGTTGCGGCATAAAGATCCAGATATGCCATGCCTACCATGCCTGCTCGACCAGTCTGGAGGCATCCTGGATTGTGAGACATAGGCATGTTTCCATACACCCAGCTGCTTGGTGTGCTTTCACTGATCAGGGACTCGCCATACTTTTTGGCCAAGTTTATTGCTGCCTGGGCCTTCTCGCCCCCAGGATTAATTAGTGCGTAGGTGGTTAGTATCCGGATGTAAGCAGATCTGAAAAGAGCGGGAAACTGTGTGGCTTTCACATCCGATTGATCGCCCAATAACCATAGTGCCGCTTTGAAACCAGATTCCAGATAGCTGCCCTTGCCTTTGCGATATGGCCCTTTAAATGGTGCGATTTTGCTGAACTGAAAGCTCGTCTTGCCAACCACGTTACGGGAAGCATCAAATGCCTCTGCTATCACCTGGAAGTAACCTGACCTGGGCAGTCTTTCCCAAATGGACGCCAGACCGACATCAGATGTACCGGACTCCACTTGATAAATGCTATTTACATCAGATTGCTCCCAAAGACGGCATCGATATAAAATGCGGTTCTCCAGAGGAATGAAGTGGAAAACGGGAGGATGCATGTACCTTTGCTTGACATGAGAGTTCCGCCCAGTTTGTTGGAATTTGCTTTTGACATCTGGGTCTTTTTCCGCAACGTAAAGACTGAACGCATCCGTGAGAGCGATTAAAGTAATGACCGAAGTCAAAAACATATTCCAAAGCCAGCCACGAATTTTCATAATCATCTCCTTCTAACGATAGTTATTTTCAACCAACCATATTACCAAGACAGTCTAAAACTTGTAAGTATCTTTCCATTTTTCTGGTTTACCCCGACCGACAGTAATGCAAAACCAGTTGAGGAACTGTCATCTGTGCTGTAGAATGTGCACTTCAGTGAAATAATCGATAATCATCTTCACAGTGCTGTCTGGAGGTAACGGCCATGAAATCTATGCAAAAAATCAAAACTAACGTTTATGGCGCCTACCTCAAAGCTCTTAAGTCGGTTGTAATGCGGCCGCAATAAAAAACTTCCCACTCCATAGAATCATATACGTTACAATGCCAGGGGGAGTACCTGTCGCAAAAATGAAAGGGCCGCAAGTTTAATTTCACAACCCTTTAACATAGCATTAGTTTGTAAAAGACTCACTATGGCGGCGGTGGTGGGGACATTATAGTTGTGAAGCTCCAGACTTGACCCGGGATTGTACCGTAGGCGCCTAACTCATCAATACGCCAGTAGTACGTTGTGGAATACTCCATCGTGCCGGGATCAAATGTTGTAGCGGCTTGGTTGTGTATGAACGGCGGAGGATTACTTGTCCCGAAGTACACATCATGCGATGTGGCATCAGGGTCGGCCGTCCAGCTTAATTCTGCGGTTATATTTACTGTTGCTGCACCATTGGGTGGATTCGGATTCGTAGCAGAATGGGATGGAACCAGAGTGGTGAAGCTCCAGACCACTCCCGTGATTGTGCCATAGGCACCGACCTCATCGATACGCCAGTAGTACGTAGTTCCGACAGCCATCGTGCCCGGATCGAACATTGTTGCAGTTTGGTTTCCCTGAAACGTCCCCGGACCGCTTGTGCCGAAGTACACATCGTGTGAGTCGGCATAGTCCCCCGGCGACCAGCTAAGAATTGTATTGGGTTCGACATCTACCGCCCCATCAGCAGGATGTGGGTAATATGCGTTGTAATTTACAGAGTCGTGCAAGATTAATTCTGCCGCATCCTTTATTTCCGGGCCGTAGCAGCGCTCCCAGCCACCGGTTCCCTTGACAACGTGATACCAGTATTCAGCCTCGATGAAGTCGTTGCCGGCATTGCTGGAAGCCTCACACATACCGAGGATGATGTCCCCGTCAAGCTGTACCCATTCTCCATCGATCTTTTTGCGGAGAAAGAGGCAATGGCCGGTCTCTTTGATGCCGAAATCTTTTGGTGAGGCAGCCCCTCCGGCAAGCCACTGGTCTACGCTGGAGCCTATATCATCGCTGGCACCGTCATAGATTGGTACCAATCTGTTGAGATCGTTAACGTCCGGAAAATATATATGCCACGGTCTGGCGCCGCTGTAAGCTGTCCGGTACCAGACGCCGAAAATATAGAAATCCCGTCCGTGAATTCCTTCGTAGTGGTCGCGGACCGAGCACGCGCGTCTAAGCATCCGTGCCCTCAGCAGTTCGTTCTCCCTCCAGGTGCTGCCGGTCTCCATAGTGTCACAGAACTCGGTATCAACGACCATCCCGATAAAGCCAGGATATGAGGCGAAGCGATAGAACGCCGCGCTTACCACGCCCACAATCTGGTCTTCGGTCATCTCCAGCGGCTGAATGTTGTACACTACAGCCACGCCGTGTTCCCCCGCCGCCTCCAGCAGGGCCTCCGGACCACCTCCTCCGCTCCAGGCATCCATACTGTTGCCGCGAATCCCATCCAGTGTCCCATCGATAAGCTCGCCCTCTGCTATATCATCAACCTCAAACATCAGCGTCCCGCCACCTCCTGCCATGTAGAGAACAATGTCTGCAAAGTTGACGCCAAGATACCCGACAAGCCAATTCTCGACAAATTCTGCAGGACTATCCCACTCAATCCCCGTGCGATTCTTTACATCCTGCCCCGTAGCCGAGTCGCTCCTTACCTGTACCTCGCTAACATAAAGGCCGAAGAAAGACGGCTTCTTTTTATAAATCCCGCTGGTGGGGGTAACCTTATCTCGTATAATTCTGACTGTTTGTTCATCCGGCTTGATCCAATCGGTTATGGCCATAAAATCAACGGTGTACAAGCCGGCTGGTAGATTAGTCTCCGTATAGCCGCTATTTCGCCAGGTGCCGCCATCCACCCGCCATTGTGCTCCGGTATCAATAGCTTCCTGCGGAAAGATTGTAACTTGCAATGAACCTAACCACTTCTCAAGCCAGTTCTGGGCCAACAGGGCATAGTCACCAGAATCGACACCGTTGGAACCATCCAAATCGGGACAGCCGAAACCAGCGCAGGCTGGATTGCCCAGCCATTGCCCTACAGAAATCCGCAAGTCCTGGAAATTGACTATGCAGTTCTCATCCATATCACCAACCGGGCAGTCTGGCTCGAGGATCGTAATCGTTATTTCGTCATAGGCATCTTTCCCACCGTCACTGGCTGACAGCCTCAGTACATATTCTCCAACTGTGGGAAATATCGCCCTCGGGTTCTCAATAAACTCATTCGGCTCGAAAGTCACCGTACCAGGCCCGCTGACTAATGACCACATTATCTCCAAAAAGCCGTTCGGCTCTCCTATACCATCGTCCTCGGCTGTTCCGTCGAGATTAATGAATCGGATTGGCCACATAATCTCCTGGTCCGTACCGGCATCAACTATGGGGGGG
>Ga0209427_10006179_pt1 | contig 13692 bp, 7 predicted proteins | sample DeeMarSWOR136_30_FD_187465 | JGI IMG/M metagenome (GOLD analysis project Ga0209427, IMG submission 187465) | Marine sediment microbial communities from White Oak River estuary, North Carolina - WOR-1-36_30 (SPAdes) (version 2) | ecosystem: Environmental > Aquatic > Marine > Intertidal zone >... | reverse complement strand
GCTGAAAGGCCCGAATTGTGGAACGAAGAGGGGGTGATGACCTTATGAGCGAACAGCAAACAAACGAAAGGTACAGTCGTCAGCGTGATATTGTTCCCGGCGAAAGGATTGCAGAGTGCAAAGTGTCTGTTATCGGTGTCGGCGCCATCGGCAGACAGGCTGCACTACAACTGACGGCAATGGGTATTCCGTGGCTTCAATTGATCGACTGTGACGTGGTTGAGGAAAGCAACTTAGCGAGCCAAGGCTATCTGGAAGAGGATCTGGACGAGGCAAAAGTTGAGGCAACGGCAGATTTGTGCCGGCGAATCAATAAGCACCTTGAGGTCCATACAGTGCCAGACCGTTTTCGCAGGAGTATGGAAATGGGCAACATTGTATTTTGCTGTGTAGATCGCATAGACGTACGGCGGCTCATTTGGGAATCAGTGAAGGACAGGGTGAATTATTACTGTGACGGCCGGATGAGTGCCGAAGTGCTCCGTGTGCTGACAGCCTGCGATCTTGAATCACGCAAGCACTATCCGACCACTCTGTTCAGCGCGGATGAGGCCTTCGTCGGGCCTTGCACGGCAAAGACTACCATATACTGTGCCAATATCGCTGCAGGTTTGATGCTCTCACAATTCACAAAGTATTTGAGAGGCATACCAATTGAGCCTGATATCCAGATGAATCTTCTGGCTTCGGAGCTGACTGTTGCTCCGGGCTGCTAACAACTTCCGGCAGCAGACTCTGCACGCACTACTGCCCGAATTCAATTCAATAAGATAGGAGGTAACACATATGTCAAGCGAATCAGAGTCCAAGACCATGACCGCAGTAAGCCTGGTGGATGCCTTAGCGGAGTTTGGAGTGCAAGACGACTTCGAGATATGGCTGTCCTCCGACCAAGAGGGAAATGAGTTCTTGCCGATGCGGGCAAATCCGAAATTGAGTCTGGCCATTGACGTGGACAACAAGAGAGTCGTGTTTTTCCCGTCGCATCGGTGATTTCTATTGTTCTTTCACCGCAACCGTTCTGGTTGCGGTTTCTCCCATGAATTAGCGATAGCTCTATCCATTTTCAGATGGGCAAATCGGTCTTGTGTGCAGAACGGACGAGCGGGCCTCGAAGCGGTGTATCCAAGGAATCTAAGATGATATAATGGTCTGTCATAAAGAGGCTGCGCCGTATCACGGCGGGTGTGCCGAACGATGAACAAATTTTGCGCACAATAGGAGAACGAGCATGCGGACAAAGTTTGGGCTTGTCTGTCTGGTGTTATCGCTTGGGGTAGGGGTGGCTGGGCAGCCTATCACTTGGGATTTTGAAAGCGACTCCGGCGACTGGAGGCCCCGGGCGGCAACTGTAAAGGTGGAGCGATTAACTGGAGTAGGGGCGGCCGAGAACAGCCGGGCCTGCCTTCATATCCAGGGCAGCATGACGGAGAACTGGAATTATGCCCTGTCGGATTCTGTCCCTATGGAAGCTGGCCGCCTTTATAGACTGTCGGCCTGGGTGAAGGTTGTTTCAACCGATTCCAAGACGCCAATGCCGTTTCTCAAGTGCGAATTCGTGGCCTCCGACCGTCGGAAAGAGATGGGAAGGGCAGCCACAAGTCAGTATGACGCCAAGAATCTGGGGCAATGGCAACATCTGACCGGGGAGTTTCAAGCGCCAGCGGGGACAGTTTCTTCCTGGCTCGCTCTGGAGAAAGGCACATCCGACCCGACGCAGATCGACGCCTATCTGGACGATGTTATCATTGAGCCTATTGAAAAATTGACTATCCTTTCCAAATACAACCTCAATCCGGTTCCTCGAGCATTGCAGAAGGTCCGGAATATGCATCCCCGTCTATATCTGAATGCAGAAAGCGTCTCAAAGCTTCGCAGCGCGATCGAAACGACTCATGCCGACCTCTGGGCCGATGTACGGACACTGGCCGACAGGGCTGTCAAACGAGGCGCCCCGAAGTACAGAAAGGATGACTCATGGAGCGGAGATGAACAACTGTGGCAACGTAGCGTTGGTAACGCTATGCCTCATGTGGCCATGGCCTATCTGATGACCGCTGATAAGCGCTATCTTGACGCCGCGAAAGAGTGGGCCCTGGCCTCCTGCGCCTATCCCACCTGGGGCCACGGCCGAATCGATGGTATGGATTTGGCGGCCGGACATCAGCTCTTTGGTCTGGCAACTGTTTATGACTGGTGCTATCACGACCTCGATGAGGCCAGCAGGCGGCAGATCCGGGACACCCTCATCAAACGTGCTTCTGCTATGTTCCGGGCGGCGGCGACTGAGAAGGTATGGTGGCGCCGCTCTTATTTGCAGAATCACCTTTGGGTAAACGCTTGTGGTTTGGCGGCTGCCGGCTTCGCGCTATTTGATGAGGGCGAAGAGGCTCGTTTGTGGATCGGCCTGGCACTCTACAAGTTCCGCCGCACAATGGATGCGCTCGGCCCCGATGGTGCCAGCCATGAAGGTGTTGGGTATTGGGAGTATGGGGCTGAGTACATGCTCAAGTTCATGCATCTGGCTGATGAGATGCTGGGTGTTGATCTCTACGATCATCCGTGGTGGCGAAATACAACCTGGTACTGCCAGTACCTGTCGCTTCCCAGAGGAGGCTGGGCGAGTAGAAGCTACATTGTAGATTTGGCTGACTGCCCTCGTACCCACTGGTACGGGCCTGACCATATTCTCCGTGGTTTGGCTGGTCGGTACCGCAATGGCCATGCCCAGTGGCTCGCCGAGCAGATCGACAAAGCTAATATCGATGCCCCCAGCGCTCGCTGGCTTAATCTGATATGGTATGATCCAGCCGTACCGGCGATGCCTCCGGAGACCTTACCGACGCTTCATCACTTTGAAGATATGGGAATCGTATCGGCCAGGACCGGCTGGGATGGTCGAGAGGCTCTTGTAGTGTTCAAATGTGGTCCGTTCATCGGCCATGAAGCGATTGACGATTTCTCGTATGATCCGGGCGGCGGTCATGTGCATCCGGATGGCGGGCATTTCACAATCTTCGCCAATAACCAGTGGCTCATTCGCGATGATGGGTATCAAGATAAGTGGACAGACCAGCACAATACGCTGCTTATCGATGGTGCCGGCCAGTTAGGAGAAGGTCGTACGTGGTTTAACGGGACCGAATGCCTATTGGCAAAGGCTCGACCGCGGATCATTTTTGCAGGCTCCAGCGAAGAGCTTGACCATATCGCCGGTGATGTAACTGCCGCGTATCCAAAAAGCACGGGCCTGGAACGTTTCGTGCGCCATCTGTTTTTTGTAAAACCAGATGTGCTGATCGTTGTCGACGATATCGCAGTGAATAGAATTGCTGACCTTGAGCTTCGACTGCATACCGAGAGTAACGATTGCAAGCAACAGGATCGTGGTTATGTGGTGACGGGCGAGGGAGCTGTTTTGTGTGTTGACCTGTTGAGTGGGGAAGATATCAAAATGGATGCGGCAAATATGCCGGCCCGCGGGAGCCATGGAAGAGAGACCAAGCTCTTCACGATACGGCTCACACAACATGCGGCGCGTTGGCGGAACGCAATCGGCCTATCTTGGACGCCTGCGGAAGAAGAACCAAAACATGTCACCCTCGTGAAGGACAAAGGTATCTGGACGTTCTCCGTTGCCGGCAGGAAGCTGGTCTTTGATTGGGAGAAGGAGCGAGCCGTCTTGCAAGAGTGAGATCATTCGCTCGTATTTCCAGCACTGCCTGTCACCAGCTATTTCTCACGTTATTACACAGTCTATCGTGCCCAGACCTCCTTTGCGAGGTCTGGCCACTTGGGCCAGAGGAGGGCAAAAATGTCAAACGCAACAATCAGGACGCTTGTCCTGGAGTACGTAGACAGGAACGGTGCCAGCCATATCCATGAAATGCACATCCAGATATTGCAGCGAAGACCGAATACACCTGAGCATACAATTAGAGCAAGACTTTCAGAGGCGGTGAGCGACGGGATTCTGAATAGGCTGGGTGAAGGTTTCTACGACCTCTATATTGAAGACGAGGATATGACGTCGGTCGTGTCGTACCCAGCGCGATGTAATCAGTGGGGTTCACCGAAGTACAGGGGCAATTGCGACGGCAGACTATTCAAGAATCTGATTCTGAGGTACGGCGCGAGAAGAGTCGCTGACCCAATGCTGGGCTCCGGTACAACAAAAGACGTTGTTGAGGGACTCAACAAGTACAAGAAGAAGGGCATAGCGTACTGGGGAGGAGATTTGCGAAACGGCTTTGACTTGACCAAACAGCCGCTGCCGGGCAAGTTCGATTTCTGTTGGATACACCCTCCATATTGGAACATCATCCGGTACAGTGACAATCCAAATGACCTGAGCAACTACGAAGATTATGAACAGTTTCGCAAGTTCCTCATGGTGTGTTTGCGGCGTTGCTATGAAGCGTTGGAAACAGGCGGCAGGTTGGCTGTGTTGATAGGGGATGTTCGCAGGAAGGGTAAGTATACACCGATTGTGAAAGATGTCCTTGGTTTTCCTTGCGGCGAATTGCGGAGTATCATCATCAAGGTCCAGCACAATTGCACTAGCGACCGAAGAACATACGGCAAGCTTGAGGACCCGCCCATAAAGCATGAGTACTGCATCATCTTCAGGAAAACAACCGCCATCAACGAACCAGGGAGACGACCCCTTTCTCAGCAGCAGCTTGAGATTGAGGAGGCTATCGGAGCGGTCAAATTAGCAGAGTGGCGGACGTGAACATCGTCGTAGGCTTATACTTCACTGAATTCACTAGGTAGTCACGACGGCCGTTCATAGGTTATGGCGTTCAAGCGGCAACCGGCATTGGAATGGGCTGTTAAGTAGTTCCTAAGCTCACTACAGTTGCCTTTTCGGGCTATGGTGCTCAACGAGTTCTGGCGATAGCTATATCGAGCTGACGTTTTGAATCTTCTGTGGCAGCGAGTTCGCTGCGGTAAGCCGTACAACTACGACTTACATATTTGACCATCTAAAACCGCTTGATTCCACGGTTAATCTGCGGTAAGATCTTGTTGTGGCCGGGCCCTCTGTATATGGAAAGCGACAGAAGAGGCTTTTGATTTCGTCTTGGCTTAGTAACCTGGGAACAGAATAGTCTATTACAGGCGGAGCATGATGGCGGCCAGAAGCACGGGTAATGCCGTCTTGTGACGCTTGGTACGGTGTTTTTGGAATGGAAATCGGCCAACTTAGACCTAACACTATTATCAGCGGACCAGTACTGCCAGAGCCGGTACTAGTGATCACAGCAGTTCCGATGGGCAATGCTGTGAAACTCGTTGGCAAAGGACTCAACACGGGCCAGCTCTATGAGCGAATCCTTGAGTCCAAACAGCTTGAGAGACTGGATGCCTCACCCGAGAAAGAACCTTTTGATGGCGACCCCGCGAGGTTCCGCGTAGGAATCGAGGCTCTGCGACTTGGTTTAGCATACGAGTATGACCCATATTTTTCTCTGTCCATAGCCCGTATTGACCCACTACCTCACCAGCTCGAAGCCGTTTATGATCATTTCTTATCCTTACCTCGGATAAGATTCCTTCTTGCGGATGATCCCGGCGCTGGCAAGACGATAATGGCGGGGCTGCTGGTGAAGGAACTCAAGATTCGTGGCTTAGTGCAGAGGACCCTCATCGTCACGCCTGCTAATCTGTCGTTCCAATGGAAACGCGAGATGAAAGATAAGTTCAGGGAGAGTTTCGATATTATCCGAGGCGATGTGTTGCGAGCTGCTTATGGATCCAATCCTTGGCAGGAGAAGACTCAAGTCATAACTTCTGTGTCGTGGGTCTCACGCATTCAAGATGCAAAGGAAAGCCTTCTGCGCAGCCAGTGGGACCTCATCATAGTAGATGAAGCCCACAAAATGAGCGCATACAGCCAGGATAAGAAGACCCTGGCATATCAACTCGGCGAAGCGCTTTCAAACATGACAGACCACTATCTCTTGATGACTGCAACCCCGCACAAAGGCGATCCAAAGAATTTCTGTCTCTTTCTGGAACTCCTCGACCGGGACGTGTATGGTGATATCTCAAGCCTCGAAGAGGCTATGAAGCGCAATAGTGCTCCTTTCTACCTGCGTCGCACAAAGGAGGCGTTGGTGACCTTTCCGGATGCTATCACAGGCAAACCATCAAAAATCTTCACTCGCCGCGATGTCCAAACGATGGAGTTTCAGATCGATGAGGAGGAATGGGACTTTTACGACCAGCTCACGCGGTACGTCGAGGATCAGTCTATCAGGGCCCAGTCAGACGATTCAGCTCGCGGCCGTGCCCTTACATTTACTATGGCCATGCTCCAGCGTCGCTTTGCGTCCAGCGTCTTTGCCGCACGAAGAAGCCTCGAACGTATGCGGGACAAGCGACAACGCATATTGGATGACCCGGAAGGCTATCGCCAGGAGCAAATTGAGAAGAAAATTCCGGACGACTTTGATGAACTGACTGAAGAAGAGCAGCAGGAGATTATTGAAGCGTTGGAGGAGGTCGTTGCATCTGTGGACCCGGCAGAGCTTAGGAGGGAAATAATGCAACTTGGCAGGCTCATCGACCAAGCCAAGAGACTGGAGCAACGGGAGGCTGAGTCGAAGTTGACCAAACTCAAGGATGTTCTTACTGAACAGGGCATCTTTGACGATCCGAAGATGAAGCTTCTCATCTTCACGGAGCACAAAGATACCCTGGAGTATTTGGTTGGCAAACTCCGCAACTGGGGCCTTTCCACAACCCAGATTCACGGCAGTATGAAGATCGGTGACCGTGATAGTCCGGGCACACGGCTGTGTGCGGAGCGGGAATTTCGCGAGGAGGCTCAGATTCTCGTGGCCACTGAGGCGGCAGGCGAAGGTATCAACCTTCAATTCTGCTGGTTCATGATTAACTACGATATTCCTTGGAATCCCGTCCGTCTGGAGCAACGGATGGGTCGAATCCACCGCTATGGTCAGGAGAAGGATTGCCTCATTCTGAATTTCGTCTCAACAAACACGCGTGAAGGAAGCGTGCTGGCAAAGCTGTTCGACCGTCTCAGGCAAATCGAAAAGGACCTTGACCCGGGTCGTACGGGCCAGGTGTTCAACGTTCTTGGTGACATCTTCCCTGCGAACCAGCTCGAACGCATGATCCGTGATATGTATGCCCACAACCTAACCGAGGCGGCAATAAAGGACCGCATCGTTGACGAAATAGACGTTGAGCGCTTTCGCAAGATTACCAACTCAACCCTCGAAGGGCTCGCTAAGCGAGAGTTGAATCTCTCGGCCTTAGTTGGCAAGTCCGCCGAAGCTAAAGAGCGCCGGCTGGTTCCAGAGGTCGTTGAGGAGTTTTTCATTCAAGCTGGGCCGTTGGCGGGAATACACCCAAAGGAAATCAGCAGACAGCCTCACTTCTATCGCATCGGCCGCATACCTCGGACTCTCTGGCCTATTGGGGAGCGGCTCGAGCCTCGATTCGGCAAACTCGGCCGGGAATACAAGCAGATCGTTTTCGACAAGGAGATGCTCAAGAAGGATGCGACCGCCGAATGGGTCACTCCAGGGCATCCTCTCTTTGAGGTTGTGCGAACTGATGCAATTGAGCAGGTTCGTGATGATCTGCATCGGGGGAGCGTGTTCTTCGATCTCCACTCCAAGGAACCATACAGGCTGGATATATACAGTGCCTCAATCAATGATGGTCGCGCCAATTGCTTGCACCAGCGTCTCTTCGCCGTAAGAACAAATGTAGATGGATCCATGTCAGTTAAGCAGCCAACCGTATTGCTCGACCTTACACTTGCACCCAGAGGTACAGGCGTTCCGGAGATGGATGGATTGCCTGACAGTATTGCCACCGAACAGGCACTGATTGAGAATGCTCTCAATCCGTTCCTTGCAGAGATCACAGGTGAAAGAGAACGCGAGATCGAGACTATTTCCCGGCACGTAGAGATAAGCCTAAATGCCATAATTGACAGAGTTCAGTGTCAATACGCCGAGTTGATTCAGCAAAAAGAGTCCGGCTCAACCGAACCTGGGCTTGATGGCCGGATTAAGCAGTTTGACGACCGGCTCTTCGAACTGAATGGCCGCCTCGAAAGAAGGCGTGCAGAGCTTGAAAAATCCCGTGAATGCGCCATAGGTGGAATCCAACACGTTGGCTGTGCCTGGGTGTTACCCCACCCGGACAGAGACTCTCCGCAGATATCTCCAATGGTTCGGGATGACGAAGTGGAACGCAAGGCCGTTGAGGCTGCCATTGCGTATGAAGAGGCTCGCGGCTGTCAGGTGGAGAGTGTAGAAGACCAGAACCGTGGTTTTGACCTCATATCACGAAAGGCCCATCCCGAAGACCCGCACACATTCGTCCAAGTCCGCTTCATTGAAGTCAAAGGCCGGGCTGGCGTGGGTGAGATAGCCATGACGACTAATGAATACAAGACGGCCGAACGCCTCAAGCAGGACTACTGGCTCTATGCAGTTTTTGACTGTGCCTCAACGCCTGAAATCCACCCCGTCCAGGACCCTGTGCGTCTTGGCTGGAAACCGCTGATCAAGGTCGAGCACTATGCTGTTGACCCATCTGTCATTATCTCAGCGGAGGATAAAACTAAGGAATGACGCAGTATCCCAAACGATTGATTGAGGTTGACTTGCCGACAAAAGCGATTTCTCGCCTTCGCGGACGGCGTACACACAAACAGGACGTGGATGTCCGGCGGCCCGGGATATGGTGGTCTAGGAAGCCACAGCATCAATGTCGGGCCATTTGGATCGCCGCCCTATTACCAGATCCGGCGGACCCCCTTGTTTCGAATGAGCGCGTAGACGCTCTTCGCCGTGTTCTTCATCGGCATGGCATGCTTAGTAAGCACGGATCGAGCACTCCAGAAGGGCTTCGCTCTGATCTTTTTTCCTTGTGTGAGTATCTGGCAGGCCCAGATACGGTAGTCTCAGCTTCTGGCGAGTCGCTGCTCCACGAACTCGCTGAGCTGTTCGAATTCAAAGCATTGGTGACCCTAGACCCGTTCGCGGGTGGCGGCTCTATCCCTGTGGAAGCTCAGCGGCTTGGAGCGAACTCGATCGCTGGTGAGTGCAACCCTTTGGCGACCTTGTACCTGCAATATCTAATGGAATGGGGTCCGCGGTCTGACGACGTTATTCTTGACCAATTGGCCTCCCTCATTGCAGCATCCCTTTCTGGGGTCCTATCGCGGATAAACACGCTTTTTCCCCCTCATCCTGATCACGGACAACCTTTCGGGTATATTCGATTCAGGCAGCTTACTTGCGAAGGGCCTGGCTGTGGCTGTGTGGTTCCCGCGACTTCAAAGTTCGAGTTGGATCGCCGCGGCCGCGTTGGGCTAACCTTTTCAGAGCCCCCTTACCCTGGACGAAGCCTTTCACTACAGCTTATGACCAATCCCAAGGATGGATTTCCTCGTTCAACTATCCGGTCTGGTGCACTTGAGTGTCCAGCATGTCAATATGTAACGACGCGCAACCGAGTAATGCGGCAGCGTGAGCGGACATTACTTCCAACAATCATCGCCGCGGTGGCCTATCGCGTAGGATCGAAACTTGTGCTCTTACCTCCTACGCCCGAGCAGGTCGAAGCGGATCATCGGGCATCGCATTTTCTGGTATCTGAGAGTCTATCCTCGTTCATCCCCGGCGAGCCATGGCCTAGGACAGAGCCTCGTCGTTTCTCGCCTCCACTATATGGGCTCAGGCATTTCGCGGACTGCCACACACCGAGACAGCAAGCATTCCTCGCATCACTATGCAAGTCGCTGATGGACAGAAGGCATAATACTAGTCAGTCCCTATATGCTGGTGTTGTGGCACTACTTGTAGGCAGAGCTGCAGAAACTAACACAGCGTTCTGTCGCTGGCGGAATGATCGTGGTGGGAGTGTTGAGGGAACGTTTGCGGGTAAGTCCATCGGAATGATTTGGGACTTTTTCGAAGCCGACCCAGTCCATCCCGAGCACAACCTAAAGGTTGTGTCTGATGATCTGATCAAAGGACTTCGTGTTGGCAGAAGTAGATTATCAGGGGTCGGGACGGTGTTGCAGTCCCCCGTCCAAGAGTTGTCTTTGCCCGATGACTCCGTCGACGTTCTCTACACTGATCCACCATATTACGACTCAGTTCCTTACTCGCATCTTAGCGATTGGCCATCTGTGTGGATCAAGAAGCTTGGTCATACTCTCGGACTCCAATTTGGACCAGATGGCCTTGCCCCCAAGTGTGGTGAAATCGTTGTAGATAGGCCGCACTCGATGAGCCCATCGACCCACGATGAACAGTATTTCCGTCATGAATTGAAAATTGGCCTCGAAAGATGCCACCAAATGCTTAAAGAGGGCGGCATAGGTATCATTGTCTTCGCGCACCTTAAAACGTCAGCGTGGGAATCGCTACTGGAGAGTTTGTTAGCTGCGGGGTTTAGAGTCACCGCGTCATGGCCAGTAGTGACTGAGCGGGGTGGACGGCTCCAAGCTCAACGGACTGCAAGTCTGCAGTCCTCGATTCACTTGGTCGTACGTCCGCGAAAACTCAAAGGTGGTGGAGAGGTCGGGGACTGGCGAGACGTGCTGGCTGAGCTTCCAAAGCGTATTCACGAGTGGCTACCCCGATTGGCCAAGGAAGGTGTTGTTGGTGCAGACGCGATATTTGCTTGCGTGGGACCAGCACTGGAAATCTTCTCTCGGTACTCACATGTCGAGAAGGCCAGCGGCGAGGAAGTCTCACTGCGGGACTACCTGGAGCAGGTGTGGGCAGCGGTCTCCAAAGAAGCGCTTAATATGATCTTTACCGGCGCTGATGCCACGGGCTTCGAGGAAGACTCCCGCTTGACAGCCATGTGGCTTTGGACGCTATCCACAGGCACGAACGGCAATGACAAGGAGGAGGAAGACGGACAAGCTACCAGCAAAACAAAGAAACTGCCTGGATATGCTTTGGAGTTTGATGCGGCCAGAAAGATAGCACAGGGTCTCGGCGCGCACCTGGAAAAGCTCACCGGCGTAGTCGAGGTCAGGGGTGATACGGCTCGGCTGCTCTCTGTTGCGGAACGCACGAAGTACCTCTTCGGAAAAGATGAGGTGCAGGCCCCAGTGGGCAGGCGAAGGAAGAAGGATAAGCAGGAGAAGTTCGACTTCGCCAAAGAGGTGGAAGAAGCCGAATCCAAGGCTGGCGGCTGGGGCGAGAAGACCGCTCCGAGGGCCGGCCAAACCGTGTTGGACCAATTACACCAGGCGATGATACTCTTTGCCGCTGGCCGCGGTGAAGCGATGAAAAGGTTCTTGGTGGAAGAGGGCATCGGCAGAGACGGCCGCTTCTGGCGACTGGCCCAGGCCTTGTCGGCTCTTTATCCGAAGAATAGCGACGAGAAACGCTGGGTCGACGGCGTCCTCGCCAGAAAGAAAGGCTTAGGGTTTTAGAGCGCAGTGTACGAACACTGGCAGGCAAAATTCTGGGAGATCGTAAAAGAGCCCGAGAGTGCCGGCGCTCTGAAGAAGGCTGCTACCGATGGGGCTCTTGGCGATTGGACAGGGATTCTGACCAGCGTTGTCGTCAAGACGTGTGAATCGATGGGCTGGAAGGCCTCAGCCAGAGGTCACAAGAGCAATCTGCTGCCGGTACGCAGAAGTGAATATCTCAGCTTGGATGTTATGGCTTTTGCAGATGGAGACAAGAAATGGCGTTTTCCAACGGCCGTATTCGAGTTGGAGAACAGCGAGGATATTGATAGCATCGCCTATTCCTTGTGGAAAATACTGTGCGTACGCGCCGAATTGCGTGCCGTATTCTGCTATTGTAGTAGCCCTGAAGATCGCGCCTCCTTGGTTAATCGCCTTAGTCAGCAGATTGTAAAGGCGCTGGACCTGCCGGTTCGTGCAGAATTGAAGGGTGAGACACTGGTCGTAGTAGGCAGCCGGGCTGAGTCAGCAACCTTTCCATACGGCTTTTTCAAGTGGTGGCGGTTGGATAGTAATACCGGACGATTCAGAATAATCTGATAGGAGTTATTCTTATGGCCCTTAAACCTTGGTACAAGCTTGTGACGCCACGTGAAGATTTGCGTGAGGGCAAGCCGCTCGATGCCTCCGAGTTCGCCGTGCACTTGGACCACGTTCGCAATAACACTGCTCCGCAAGTCTATAGAGAACCGGAGGAGTTCTTTGCGCGAACATACCTTACTAAGAACTTGATGGACCTTGCGGCTGAGGTCATTCGCCGCCTTTCGGGAGAAATCACCGAAACTTCTGCGGTCTTTAATATGACGACGCAGTTCGGCGGTGGCAAGACCCATGCCCTGACCCTGCTTTACCACTTGGCACAACATGGAGCTGAGGCTCATGAATGGCCTGGCGTGCGGGGTATTGTGAGCAAAGCAAAGATTAGTGCAATACCTGAGGCGAACACAGCTGTCTTCGTCGGGACTGAATTTGACTCTGTCGTGGGAGTAGGCGGGACCAACGGCTCACCGCTTCGCAAGACCCCTTGGGGAGAGATCGCGTATCAGCTTGCCGGAAACGAGGGCTTCGCCGCCGTGGCGGAACATGAGAAGCAGATGACGGCACCATCAGGCTTGGTGATCAGAAGGTTTCTGCCCAAAGACAAACCCTGCATAATCTTGATGGACGAGCTGATGAACTATGTCAGCAGAAACAAGAAGAGCGGCTTGGCTGGCCAGCTATACGACTTTCTTCAGAATCTATCAGGGGAAGCGGCGGCTCAAAGGAACGTGGTACTCGTAGTCTCGATACCTGCTTCGGAATATGAGATGCTCCCAGAGGACCAAGGTGATTTTGAAAGACTCAAGAAACTTCTGGACCGGGAAGGTAAACCCGTGATTATGTCTGCCGAAGCTGAAACGTCGGAGATAATCAGGCGGCGCCTGTTTGAGTGGTTCGGCTTGCCGGATGAGGCGAACAAGATAATTGCTGAGTATGCGGAGTGGGTCATTGCGCACCGGCAACAACTGCCGAACTGGTTCCCCATCGACAACGCTCGGGAGGAATTCGCAGCGACTTACCCTTTCCACCCTATGGCTATATCTGTCTTTCAGCGTAAATGGGACGCCTTGCCCCGCTTCCAACGGACGAGAGGCATCCTAAGGCTTCTGGCGCTGTGGGTATCTCACGCTTACGTGGAGGGCTACAAGGGTGCGCATCGGGATTCCCTTATCGGTGTCGGCACAGCACCGCTGGATGACCCCATGTTTAGAGCTGCCGTGTTCGAGCAGTTGGGTGAGGAGAGACTGGAGGCTGCCGTTACGACCGATATTGCCGGGCGCAAAGACTCTAATGCCCTCAGACTGGATAAGGAGGCTGTTGATACGATCAAAAAGGCAAGACTGCACCGCAAGGTGGCAACGGCTGTCTTCTTTGAATCTAATGGTGGTATGCTGCGGGCGGAAGCGACCCTGCCCGAAGCACGACTTGCGGTAGCGGAGCCTGATTTGGACATAGGTAATGTTGAGACAGTGTTAGAGGCGTTGGCCGAATCATGTTTCTACCTTTCAGTTGAGCGCAATCGCTATCGGTTCAGTCAAAGAGAGAATCTCAACAAGCGGTTTGCGGACCGCCGCGCGAGCGTGCAAAGGCAGAAGATCGAAGAGCGAGTCAGAGCTGAGATACAGAGAGTCTTGGCGAAAGAAAAAGGAACCGAGGTGATCTAT
>Ga0209427_10006176_pt1 | contig 13694 bp, 14 predicted proteins | sample DeeMarSWOR136_30_FD_187465 | JGI IMG/M metagenome (GOLD analysis project Ga0209427, IMG submission 187465) | Marine sediment microbial communities from White Oak River estuary, North Carolina - WOR-1-36_30 (SPAdes) (version 2) | ecosystem: Environmental > Aquatic > Marine > Intertidal zone >... | reverse complement strand
GGGGGAAAGAGTTGTCGAAGGGATCAGGCTGCGGAACATGCAGACAGGAGAAGTAAGGACGCTTGAATGCGATGGGGTGCTCCTAGCGATCGGGTGGGTACCTAACACCGATGTCTTCAGAGGCCAATTGGACATGGATGCGAATGGCTATATCGGTTCCAAAAAGGGAGTCGACACGAGCGTCGAGGGTGTGTACATCTGCGGGGACCTGAACGACAGAAAATACAGGCAGGTGGTTACAGCCTGCGGTAGTGGCTGTATCGCCGCCCTAGAGGCTGAGTCATTCGTACATCGGCAGCAAAAATGATCTACAGGATAGAGTACAAATTTATTCAAGCCATCATCAATAATCGACAGTATAAACGCACATCAAGCTACATAAACAGGTTTTAATCAGATAGGCCCATCATATCAGCGTAATACCCAACGCAGATAATAGCGTAAGAGGGGCTTGGAATTGAAGATCGTCTTCCTCGGCACCAGCGGGAGCATGCCAACGCAGAGTCGTTCATCCCCCTCCATCGTGATCAGAAGAGAAGCCGAGATCATTATGCTCGATTGCGGAGAAGGTACTCAGCGCAGGATGGTAGAAGCCCGTCTCGGGTTCAGGCGTCCCATGAAGATACTGATAAGCCACCTCCATGGCGACCATGTCCTTGGCCTCCCCGGGCTCTTGCAGACAATGACCTTGCTGAAGAGGGAGAAGCCCCTACAAGTATGTGGCCCTCAAGGAATCGTTGGCTATATAGAAGCATTTAGCTCCGTTCTCGGCGGGCCAGGATTTCCACTTGAAATTTACGAGGTAATTTCACAAGGCCCTATATTCCAAGAGAGGGATTACGTTATTATTGCAATTAAAGCTGACCACGACATGCCTAGCTGGTCTTATGTGATACAGGAACATCCTAGACCTGGAAAATTCAATCCTGAAAGGGCGAGAGATCTGGGGGTTCCTGAGGGACCCTCATGGAAGAGGCTGCAGTTCGGGGAGGACATTAAGTTAGAGGATGGCAGAATCGTCAGATCCAGAGATGTGGTGGGCTCCCCCAATAGGGGTTTGAAGATAGCCTACAGCGGCGATACAAGGCCAACAAGGGCCTTCGCTGAGGCGGCGGAGAGTGCCGACGTAATGATTCACGAAGCAACCTTCGATGAGTCTCTCAAAGAGAGGGCTGCCGAAAACGGCCACTCCACAGCAGTCCAAGCAGCTGAGGTCGCTAAGGTCGCCGATGTAGGCAAACTCATACTCACTCATATAAGCTCACGATACCCAGATCCCACAATTCTGCTCGAGGAGGCTGCAGAGATATTCCCCGAGACCGTGATCGCGGAGGATCTCATGGCCGTCGAGGTCGATCTCGAGAGCCTTAAATTAGCCCCCTAAGAATCCGAAGGCTCTCTGCAACACCGTCGTACGACTCTATCGTGATCCAGCCACCGTATGAGGACTCCTTGAGGGCTGATACTACATCATCCCAGTCTATTGTCCCCTTGCCTACCTGTAGGTGCATGTCGGCGCTGCCGTCATTGTCACTAACATGTACGTGTCCTATTCTGTTCCCGAGTCTTCGTATGAAAGAGAAGATCTCGCCCCTTATGTTGGCGTGAGCCACATCCAAAACCATCTCGACGTCTTTATCGACCTCCTCGTAGAACCGCTCGAAGTCTTCGACTGACTTCATGACGTAAGGGAAGGGCTCAGGGACATTCTCGATCATAGCCTTCACACCGTACTCCTCGGCGAATCTGAGGAGGCGCTTCACAGAAAGAAGGTTGAGGACCCATGGGGTTTCTTGGGAGAATCTCTCTGCGGCAGTTGAGTTTCCCGGATGAAAGACGAGTGCTCTGGCTTCGAGGGTCGAAGCCCACTTGATGGTGGTCTCGAGGCGCTGAAGTATTACCTCTCTCATGTATGGGTCGGTCGCTGCGATGTTGACGTCGGTGAAGGGGGCGTGGAGAGCGTATCTGAGGTCATATGAGGCCTTCATCTCCAGAAGCCTCTCAACCCGAGTCTGGGAGAGGATGTGGGGGCCTGCGTCGACTAGTTCTATACGGCTAGTGCCTGCTTGGATTATATCTGGTAGTGCCTCATGGAAGGGCTTGTGGAGACAGAAGAGGGTTGACACGGCTATCTCCAATGCGATCACCCTTGTTTGCCCCAGAGAGTACTTGAACTTTAGGGGATCGAGCGACAAGTATGATGTTTCATCGTTTCCTTATCGGGAGGAAATTGAATACCATATATCAGCGGATTCTGGTCTTTTTTCTTCTATTTTCGCGTCGATGGGTAGTGATAAGAGTTTTTTATTTTTGAGTTTGTGTGAACTTCGTCGGTCGTTGTTTATTGGTATTGATATTTCCATTAATCGCTGGGATGCGACTCGGACTGCATGTAAGTCTAGAACCCAGTTCGTTCACACCTTTTTCCTGAAAAAACCTGTTTCCACCTCGTTTTCCGTTTAAATTTATTCCTGAATGCCGGTTTATACGTCGAGTGAGTTGTAGGGGGAATCCTGCATATACCATAAATAAATAGCTACGATGTGACATATAGTATTTGATAGTATGTCGTTCTTGAAGAGTGACTTCTTTAAAACACCAATCATCCTACTTGTTGTAGGTCTATTAGTAGGAGTGGGTGGGGGTTATTTCTTAGTCTCTGGTATGTACCAGCCCAGGATTACTAAATACGAGGAGGAGATCGAGGGCTACTTTGAGCAGGTGAACAGTCTGACTGACTCTCTAGGGCAGCTCGTGGATGAGAAGTCGGGATGGGAGGCTCAGATCTCCACGCTCTCGAACGAGAACAGCGAGTTGCAGGCGGAAAAATCGCAGCTTGAGTCCGAATTAGATCAGGCAGAGGAAACGGTATCTCTTTATGAAATGGAGATCTCAGATCTCGAAGAGCAGTTATCGACTTTACTACTCAATTCCTCTCAACAAAGCGGCGATATTTCCTCATTGCTGACAGAGATAGATGATCTCGAGTCCGAACTTAAAAGCATATACGATTTGAATGTAAATCATAAGTATCCCTGGGATTACGGAGTAGGATACTATCCAGATGAATATGAATGGGAGCTGACGTTCCCGTTGAGGGAATACTTCTACTATTACTTCAAATCCAGACCCAGCTCATGGAGAGACTATATTAACATGGTAGACGACCCTGGCGATGACGACTACATCTCCTACATTGTCCAAAAAATTGAAGAAGTCGCCGTAAAGGAGGAGTACTCAGTCTCCGGGAAGATCAACTTCGCTGTTGGCTTCGTGCAAAAACTCCCATACACCGAGAAAATTGTGACGAGGGACTGGGATGAGCACCCCAAATACCCATTAGAAACGCTCTTCGATAGGGGAGGCGATTGTGAGGATACATCGATCTTGACCGCGGCCATCCTCGACAAGATGGGACATGACGTGTGCCTCGTGTTCCCCGTGGACGAGGAACACTGTTCCGTTGGAGTCGCACTTGACGGAGACTTCGGCTACTTCTACAACTTCGATGGGAAGAAATACTTCAACCTGGAAACAACTGGTGGGGTGTGGAGGTTAGGCCAGATACCTGCTAGTTACGATGGTTTAGCCGCTTACGTCTATCCCCTCAACCCATGACAGTATGAGCCTCATTATACCTCCTAACAGAAAAACGAACCCCCTCTTTTTCCTTTAAGCAAGCATCTGGTAGTCAACGGTAGCTGTCAATCGAAATAAGAATCTCAGAATCAATAGCGTAACTTACAATGAAGAAATTATCAGATGGGCCTTTCAATTCAAACATAAGCATGAGGGCACACCCTCCCAACAATATTCTAGCAAAGAATTAACCACATCCGTTATATATGTCTCATAATCATGGGACAAAAATGCCATCCAATGATAGGAGGTTCATTCGTAAACCCTTTTATGCGGTCCTTCCTCAACCACCAGTGGTTGTGCGCTAAAATGATCAAGCTTAAAGAAGGGGTATTTTGGGTCGGGGCCGTCGACTGGAACATACGTAACTTCCACGGATACATTACACACCGCGGCACCAGCTACAACGCCTACCTAATTATCGACGAGAAGATAGCCCTAATTGACACCGTGAAGGAGCACTTCTTCCCCGAGATGATGAGCCGTATCAGTGAGATCGTCGACCCGAAGGAGATAGATTATCTCGTCTCTAACCACACAGAGCCTGACCATTCGGGTTCCATTCTCAAGTTCCTGGAGGCCGTTCCTGACGTTGAGGTCATAGCGTCGGAACTTGGGGTCAAGGGCCTAAGGAGCTACTACGGCGAGAACCTGGAGGTCACCTCCATCAAGGAGAAGCCGACCCTAAGCCTTGGTAAGAAGACACTACACTTCGCGGCGATCCCGATGGTCCACTGGCCAGACTCCATGGTCACCTACATCCCCGAGGACAAGCTCCTGCTCCCCAACGACGCATTTGGCCAGCACCTAGCCTCGTCTAAAAGGTTCGACGACGAGATCGACGAATGCATCCTAATGCAAGAGGCCAGCACGTACTACGCCAACATCGTCATGCCCCTGTGGATGAGCGTGAACAGGGCCTTCAAGGCTCTCGAGGGGTTGGACATCGAGATGATCGCCCCAAGCCACGGCATCATCTGGAGGAACAAACCTGGCATGATCCTCGAGGCGTATCGTAGATGGGTCGACGGGCTCTCCAAAGAGAGGGCCGTGGTGGTCTACGACACGATGTGGGGTAGCACCGAGAAGGTTGCACACGCTCTAGTTGAGGGCATCGCAGGGGAGGGAGTGGAGGTCAGGCTCCACAGGCTGAGCGAGACACACAACAGCGACGTGATAGCGGATATGCTGGAGGCCAAGGCAATCCTCGTCGGCTCACCGACGCTAAACAACGGCCTGTTCCCCTCCGTGGCATCCTTCCTGACCTACATGAAGGGGCTTAAACCTAGGAACAAGATAGGCGCGGCTTTTGGTTCATATGGATGGGGAGGGGGCGCGAAGAGGGCGGCAGAAGCAGAACTTAAGGCTGCTGGGGTCGAGCTCGTCGACAACGATCTGGATTACAACTATAGACCTACCCAAACTGAGTTGGAGAGAGCTGTGGAGTTTGGCAGAGAGATAGCCAAGATGGTTAAGGAAAATTAACTCTCCTCTTTTTAGATCATCGGCAGAAGGAAATTAACGTAGAAGACCATCTGGAGCCATGTCAGTATGCTACTTAAGATCGCCCCCGCAGCCACCTGAAGCTTGTTGTGGGCCTTGAGCTCTACTCTGGCCCATCCCACCGGCAGCATCAGGAGAAAAAAGATTAGCATCTTAGCCCCTAGCTCAAAGACCAAGGCTGTCACAGGGCCACTTACACCTACGGCGTGAATGCTGATCTTCCAGTAGAGGGTTATAACCAGCATTACGATGGCGTTAACGAAGTAGCATGCCATCAGGGCTGTCACCACGAACGGAGCATTCACATACAAGAGCGCTGTCACTCCGGTGAGGTACGAAGCCATTGCCCAGAGGAATGGCTCTGTTCGGGTCGCCCTATCGGACGCATACAAGTCGGGGATTATACCCTTCCTGACTAGGTAGTATGTAGATGATAAAGGCAGGATGGCTCCGAATAAAGTCGTTAAACTTATCAATACGAAAGGGTCCTCAGGCTGTTGACTTAGTATTAGGGGAATGAAGGTTAGAATACCTATCAGAGGGGCGTTGAGAGCAGCTGATATGAAGATAGCTAATTTTTTTCTATCCAATGACGGCCCTCTAACTATACTTAATTCGTAATAGCACTACTCTTTTTTAACTTTTTTTGCCTGAGTCTCACAGCAGCATATAAATACCTTGTCACCTACTACCTTTTTCACCGTAGCAAAGGTGCAATCCTCGTCTTCCTGGCTTGTTTCACAATATGGACATTGAACTACCACTCTCTTCATGATCTCTTCTCCCCCTTCTTTTCTCGGTAATCCTTGATCGCCTCGTGGAGGGCGTCTGCCGCCAAGTTGGAGCAATGCATCTTTACCGGAGGGAGCCCACCAAGCTCCTCCGCTACCTGCTCCCTCGTGATCGTCATCGCTTCATCGAGGGTCTTGCCTCTGGCTAGCTCGGTTGTCATGCTGGTGGTCGCTATAGCTGCGCCACATCCGAAGGTCTTGAATTTAATGTCGGAGATTTTATCGTCATTTACCCTGATGTAGATGGTCATTAGGTCCCCGCAGACCGGGTTGCCAACGGTTCCTTCGCCGTCAGCGTCCTCTATCTCCCCCACGTTCCGTGGGTTCCTGAAGTGGTCTAGCACCTTCTCAGAATACATCATCTCAGCTCCTTTGGAGTGAGTGGGGACATGGACCTCAGCTTCCTTACTACCTCCAGTATATGTCGTACAACGTATTCCACGTGTTCATCCCTATTACTCTTTCCCAAGGTGAAGACCAGGGAGCCATGGGCCTCTTCGTGCTTGAGACCGAGGGCCCTGAGGACGTGGGAGGGCTCAAGGGTCTTCGCGACGCATGCCGAGCCTGAGGAGACATAAATTCCCAGCTGGTCGAGGCTGAGTATCAGTGCCTCCCCCTCTATATAGCTGAACCTGATGTTCGCGTTGTTGGGTAGCCTTTCTTTCGGATGTCCGTTTAAGTAGGAATGAGGTACAGATTCCGTGACGCCCTCGATTAGCTTGTTCCTAAGCTTGGTTAAACGCCCAGCCTCGCTTATCATCTCCCCCATGGCCAGCTCAGCCGCCTTTCCCATCCCGACGATGCCTGGCACGTTCTCTGATCCCGATCTGAGGCCGTTCTCCTGGCCACCCCCGATCATGTGGGGTTTCAACCTCAGTCCTTTCCTGAGGTAGAGGGCTCCGACGCCCTTTGGCCCATAGAGGTCGTTAGATGACAGGGTCATAAGGTCGAATTCGTATTTAGAGGCGTCAAGAGGGATCTGCCCAGCTGCTGCTGTGGCGTCTGTATGGAAAAGGGCGCCTTGATCGTGGGCGATCTCCGCGACTTTCTCGATAGGTTGTATCGTGCCTATCTCTCCATTGGCCGCCATGATGGATACGAGGATCGTCTCCTCGTCAACCAGCTCCTTCAACTTCTCAAGGTTAATGATCCCATCAGGTTCAACGGAGGCATAGGAGACCTCGAAGCCCTGCCTTGTTAGCTCCTTGCAGATGTTGAGGACCGAGATGTGCTCTATCTCTGAGACAACGACCTTATTTCCACTCTTCTTGTATCTCTGAGCTGCACCCAATATGCCCAGGTTATTGGACTCTGTAGCACAGGAGGTGAAGAATATCTCTTCGTCCTCAACGTTTAGTAAGGATGCAACTTGCTCTCGGGCTAGGTTAAGGGCCTTCAGGGAGTCGAAGCCATAGGTGTGGAAGGATGCGGGGTTCCCAAAGAAATTAGAAAAGTATGGGCTCATAGCGTCAAAGACGCGGGGGTCGACGGGCCGGGCTGCCCCGTAATCCATATACACCTTCAATCGCGAATCCTCCCGTTATTGGAGGACATGGGCTTTAAAAAAGATTGATAGAGGCGGAAATTTAGCCCCTCACGAGGTCCTCTTGTAGTATCCGGGCCTCGGCGAGTAGATGGTGCCGTCCCTCATCAGAACCCCTATAAGCCTTGCCGCCTCTGCGCGTCCTATGCCATGATCCGCTATCAGTGTCTCGAAGAGGTCGTCGTCCTTCACGACTCCAGTTATCCGCTCCATCTCGCTGATCACGCCCAGGACCTTCTGCAGCTGCATTTGGAGGCTCCTGGGCTTGCCAGTGTAGAGGATGTCAATGTCTATCTCGCCGGTGGTTACGTCGATGCCCACCTGCTCCAAGCTCCTTTGCATGAGGGCTATGACGGCCTCAGAGTCCTCCACCGTAACCTCATCCCTGAGATGCGCCCGGGCACGGGCCTCGGCAAGCCTCACAAGCGACTCAAGCTGCCTTGCCGTGATGCTAATCGCCGAGGCCTCTCCCCCTTCCATTGAAGCGGTCCTCATCTTGACGTAGAACTCGGCGAAGCTGTTGATCACCTCGTCCGTCATTATGGGGTCGATCCGTTTGGAGTAACTGATGTATTTTCGGAAGAACTCGATGTCCAGTGGTGCCGTCGCCGGCGTCCCCGCGGCTCTGTGGAGGTTGAGGATATGCTCCGCCATCCTCGCATCTTTCTCCGCCTCTGGGAGGTCCCTAAGGACGAAGATGAGATCGAAGCGGCTCAGTATAGTGACGGGGAGGTTCATGTTCTGGGCTATCGTCTGATAGGGATTATACCGTCCAAGGGTCGGGTTCGCTGCTGCAAGGATACTGGTCCTCGCGTTCAGGGTCGCCACAATTCCGCCCTTTGCGATGGAGACGATCTGCTGCTCCATGGCCGGGTGGATGGCTCCCCTGTCCTCGTCCCGCATCTTATCCATCTCGTCGATGCAACAGATGCCTTTGTCCCCTAGGACAAGGGCTCCTGCCTCCAGGATGAAGTTGCCTGTCCCCCCTTCCTTTACGACGGCCGCCGTTAATCCGGCAGCTGTGGAGCCCCTGCCAGTCGTGTATAGTCCCCTTGGAGCGGATCTGGCGGCGTACTGGAGGAGCTGGCTCTTTCCGGTGCCTGGGTCTCCCACGAGGAGGACATTGATGTCCCCCCTTATCCTGACGTCGGGGAGCTCTTTGGTGACCCCGCTGAACAGGAGGTACATTACCGCCTCCTTGATCGCCTCCAGCCCGTAGATTGAGGGGGCGATAGACTGGAGGAGCCGGCGGAAGACCCAGGGATCAGAGGCGAACTCCCTTATCTCCTCCTCGTCCTCGGGGGTAATCTCCAGCAGCTCCATCTCCCGCCCGCTGACGTCGATGTTGTTTGCTTCGAGGACGAAGTCGAAGACCCTCAGGATTCCGCCCCGACCCTGCCTCCTGAGGAGCCCCAAAGAGCCGATCAGGCTGATCCTGTCCCCCGGTCTGGCCACGTCGACTATGTCGTCCTTGAGGTCGATGTTCACAGACCGAGGCAGCTGGCCTGGAGGCAACTCCTCGGGCCTCTCCTGGATGGAGATCCTCTGGGAGTCGATGAAGACAGACTCCCTGGGAACCAGCTCAAATCCCCTGCGGCTGTTGCAGGACGGGCACTCCCTGGGCGTCTTGAGGAACTGATCCGACTGGTCGAGGAGGATCGTCTCGCCACATGAACTGCACCTGAACGCCGCCTTGATAATGTAGGGCTGGACGGCAGTAGCCCTGACGATGATACCGCTCACCATTATAAGCCGGCTGATGTGCTCAGCCCCGATGCGTCTGAGGGGCGTCTCTGTAGGCAGTCTCCTGAACCGGACATGAACGCCTCGAATTTGATCCGCGTAGAAGGGATCACGCATCCTCAACTTCGAGAAGGCGGCGATGTCTAGGTGTGGCAGGTTATCCCCAGGATTGATCAGTATCTGACGAGCAAGATCCTCATCGAAGGAGTAGAGGTCGCTGAAGTCCACTATGAGGGACTTCTGCCCCCTGACGGCCATCTGCGACAGGGCCTGCTCGTATTTGACTTCGTCCCTCTCATCCCTGAAACTCTCGATGAAACGGGTGAAGGCCTCCTCGGTCTGTACAAGCGTTGACACCTAGCCCTCACCCAACTCCCGCATCTCCTTCCTCCAAGTAGATACCAAGGAATACAGGTCATTGTACAGTTTTGACTCCTCCTTCTGAAGAAATCTTGATTCGACCGCCGCCTCCGCAGAGGCAAGCCTGATGATCTTTCCTATCCTGCTCTCCAGGATGTCTCGGAATCGACCCTTCCTCCTGTCTAGGCTCCCAAGACTGGAGGAGTCGGATTCTGAGGCCCTATAGTTCCTCTTGAATGTCAGATAGGCTTTCAGGTAGAAGTCATCTGGGAGGGGGGAAGGCTGTCCGACGGGCTGAAACCTCTCCCTGTAGTGTATCTGGGTCCACTCCTCATCGCTGACGCCCTCGTCTGCGAGGCGAGCTAGACCAGCGTCGACAAGCTCCCAGGCCACCCAAAGACTGACAGTAAGCTCCCTACCCGGCTCAGTCTCCTGTATCCTGAGACCCGCCGTCTCTATCTCGGGTATCTTACGGATGGCGATCACCTTCACTGGCATGTTCTCGAACTCTAAGTATAATGACTCCGATGACGCCCTCAACGATAAGCCCCATATTACTTGGTACTATGTTTCATTACGTTATGCAGGTGAGGCATTTAAAAAACGTGCTTTAGGGCTCATCGATGTTGAGTGCAAATGATAAAGATATCAACTTCTCGAGGTCATTCTTTTCCCATTTAATCCATTGGGTTAGTATCGCTTGATGAGGGAGTGTAAACAGGCTAGTTTTTTCATGTGTAATATTAGTTAAAGACTACAAAGTCTACTCCAATTTATAAGAGTAACTTTTTGATGATTATATACATGCACCTTATGCTTTTTATCCCACCATCCAACCCACAGAGTGAATAAGTTTATGTTGAACCCTCTGAGAGGCGTCGATTCACTCGCCAAAGAAGTCGAGAGGCTTCGCAGCGACCCTGAGGTCAGGTCGATGGTCGATCAGAGGATCACGGAGTTTCAAGGGGTCAGGAAACAGGATTCCAGGGTATGGTTCATCGAGCTTACCTACTGCCTCCTCACGGCCTATTCTAGCGCCGTAAGTGGTCAATTGTGTGTGGACGCCTTGTGCGACTGCGGGGTGTTACTGGATGGTTCAGTCGAAGAAGTTGAGGAGACGCTTAGATGTCAGGGCCATAGGTTCGCGGGTAGGAGGGCTGAGTACATAGTCGAGGCCAGAAGGCTGTCTACGAGCCTGAAGGAAGTCATAGAGGGCTTTGAGAACACAAAGGAGGCCCGTAGATGGCTCGTCTATAATGTCAAAGGCTTGGGATACAAGGAGGCAAGCCATTTCCTCAGGAACGTCGGCTTCCTCGACGTCGCCATTATAGACAGGCACATACTCTCGAACATGAGGGAGCATGGGGTTATAGGAGATGACGGGAGGAAAGGGCTCACGAAGAGGCGGTACCTCGAATACGAGAGGATCCTCGAGAAGGTGGCGGAGAAGGTTGGCATGTCCCTTGGCGAGATGGACCTCTACCTCTGGTACAGAAAGACAGGTAAGGTCCTTAAATAGCAAGAGATAAGGAGCCTATCAGTCCATCTTTTTATGACACACCTCAGTTGGGAGGAGCCATGTTTGAGAGTAAAGGTGGGAGACACCGTCAAGTATGTTAAGACTATCTGGAGAGAGGGGAGCAGGATTAAACTCATCGATCAGAGGAGGCTTCCCCATAGCTTCGAGATTACATCCCTCGAGAATCACAGTGAAACGGCCATGGCCATCAGGGACATGGTAATGAGGGGGGCAGGGGCGATCGGGGTCGCTGCAAGCTACGGGATGGCTCAGGCAGCGCTCGAGGCAGAGGGCTTGGGGCCTGAAGGATTCGATGAATATCTCCAAGAAGCTGCAGAGATACTCAGGAACACAAGACCCACGGCTGCGAACCTCTCCCATGCGATCGAGAGATGTCTAGGAAACGCTGAGAGAGGCTCCGTGAAGCAGCGTGTTGAGGCAGTAATCTCCGAGGCTGACACAATAGCCAATGAGGACATTCACGCATCGAGGATGATTGGCGAATACGGCGCCGCGCTCATCGAGGACAGTTCGAGGGTCCTCACCCACTGCAACGCCGGGGCCCTCGCTTTCATCGACTACGGGACAGCTCTAAGCCCGATAAGGTTCGCTTTTAACCAAGGGAAAAAAGTCTTCGTCTTCGTGGATGAAACTCGTCCAAGATGCCAGGGAGCTAGGCTCACGGCCTGGGAGCTGGAGCAGGAGGGGATCCCCTACACCATCATAGTGGATAACGCAGCGGGGCATTTCATGAAAACGGGGGAGATCGACCTCGTCATCGTTGGCGCAGACAGGATCGCAGCTAACGGCGACGTGGCTAACAAGATTGGTACGTACGAGAAGGCTGTTGTGGCCAAGGAGAACGGGATACCATTCTACGTCGCGGCTCCCAGGATGACCTTCGACCTTAGATGCGCCAGCGGCGACGAGATCGAGATCGAGGAACGAGGCCACGGGGAGGTGACAGGGATGTGGGGCATCGATGTAAATGGAGACCCTTCAAGGATCCTGATAGCCAAGGAGGGTGCGATGGTAAGGAACCCGGCCTTCGATGTGACACCCGCGAGATACATCTCAGGCATAATCACCGAGGAGGGGATCCTGAGACCTCCCTATGGAGAGAGCATACAGGATACATTCGGTGCAGGTTCATAACCCAAGTGGGGGCTGCTGGGCTGGTGACGCTGACCACATAGCTTAAATCCAAGCTTATCATACCAATCGTGGTATCCGCCCCGCCCTAGCTCAATGGTAGAGCGTCCGGCTGTAGTCTTCGCCCCGCGGGGCGATGGCATCCAGCCATTGAGCAGACACCGGATGGTTCCCGGTTCAATTCCGGGGGGCGGGACCATATAGAGAACGCTTCCCGACAATTGCTCAGACTAGTTTATTCAATGGTTCATTATTTTAAACGTTTAAAAATCTGGTAGTCAACTGGGATGAGGGCTCGTATCGTCCCAAAAATATATTAGTTATAACTACAATATTTTCGGAATGTAGGTGATCTGAATGAGTGAAACGAGCAGGTTCACCACTAGGGAACTCGCTGCGATGGCGATAATGGGAGCGTTGACAACTGTAGTTACAATGATAGCCCTGCCTTTTGCTCCGACTGGTGGTTTCTTCAATCTGGGTGATGCGATCGTAGTCACAACGGCAATGATATTCGGTCCGATAGTTGGTGCAGTAGCTGGTGGAGTCGGTTCAGGACTTGCAGATATCTTGCTCGGGTATGGAGCTTTTGCACCTTACACGTTAGTCATAAAGGGCGTCGAGGGCTTTGTGGTGGGCTATATAGTAGGTAACTCGGAGAACCCATCAAAAACTAAATTGATAATTGCCTGGATAGCTGGTGGAATATGCATCGTCGCAGGATACTGGATTGCAGAGGCTTTCATAATGGGACTGGGAGTCGCTGCTGCAAATGCTGAGATAATCATCAATATTCCTCAGGCAATAGGGTCTGTTGTAGGCATCCCAGTGTCCATGGCAGTTAAAGACCGTCTCAGCCTGTAATGCATCTCTTTTATTGTTAAATATTCAAGTGCGGGCATTCCCATCCAATCAAGGTTTGGAAAAACACCACTATTGTCGCAGATATACGATACAAAAAGCCTAAAGGAGCAGTCTCAACTCGTTAAGAGCTGCGAGGACCCTATCACCTTTGTCGGTTATCTGCAGGTATCTGCGCTTACCTACCAACTGGGAAACTATGAGACCCCTCTCCTCTAGGTCCGACAGATGCTGGTACACCGCCCCAAGAGTCATCTCTTTATCCATCGCCTTCCATAGGGCATAACCATAAGTCTTCTTCTTCGATATATCTCGAAGTAGTCGCCCCTTCGTTGCTAGCTTCGAGCCCAAACCAGGAGATCTTCGCCTACGGCTCAGACTCTGGAGGATGTCGTTGGTCTTAAGCCCACTGCTCGTTATGAGGCTCATAACCGTGTCCGATCGGTCTATCAGACCTGAGTCGACGAGCTTGGGGATGCAAGCTACTGTGGCTGCGCTTGCAGGCTCGGCGTAGATACCCTCCGATCGCGCGATCTCCTTGCCGTATTCAAGCATCTCCTCATCGGTGATGGTGACGGAGTAA
>Ga0209427_10006175_pt1 | contig 13695 bp, 11 predicted proteins | sample DeeMarSWOR136_30_FD_187465 | JGI IMG/M metagenome (GOLD analysis project Ga0209427, IMG submission 187465) | Marine sediment microbial communities from White Oak River estuary, North Carolina - WOR-1-36_30 (SPAdes) (version 2) | ecosystem: Environmental > Aquatic > Marine > Intertidal zone >... | reverse complement strand
TCCCGGCTGCCAGTGTGGTAGAGAGCCCGGCACTGGCTCTGAATACAATGCCTGAAGCCGAGCGTCCGAAGAAGGTCTGCGTTATGGCGATGGACAACCCGGATGGCAAGTTCTTTGGAGAAGCCGGACCTGGAATGATAGGGCAATACGGTTACAATGTTATACCCTCTGAGTATTATACGGAGGGGCAGAAGGACTACTCGGCGTCAATTCTCAGACTGAAGGGCGACGGTGTTGATGCGCTGGTGTGGATAGGTAGTTCGGCTGATGGTATCACCCTGGTACGCCAGATGAAAGAGAATAACTATAATTTGAAGTATTTGCACGGAATGAAGGGATTCTGGCCCGTCGAGTTTGCCGAGGCTCTTGGCCCTGACTCCGATTACATTGTCCACGATGGACACTGGCCGGAGACTTTAGGGTATGGAAAATCGGCGGAGATTTCCGCCAAGTTTAAAGAGGATTTTAATGGGGCTACCTCGGTCACCATAGGGAACTTTTACTCCCTTGTCGAGGCTCTTGCCCAGGCTATCGAAGTGGCCGGGTCGATTGATCCAGCCAAGGTCAGGGACGTCTTTTACAGCGGTACCTTCGTGGCCAAAGACACCACCAATGGCGACCTTGCCTTTGACAACACAGGATTGTACGAAATCCCGCCTGTGGCGCTTCAGTGGATGGGTGGTGTGCGCATGGCAGTTCTTCCTTCAGGTGCCTGGACGCTCAAATGGATGCCGCCCTGGAACGAACGGTAATATGGTGGTAATCCAGCCCTGAGACTCGCGGCGTAAAAATTGAGTTTACCCCCGGCAATCTATAAAAAGCAGGAGAGCCGGGGGTAATCTCTTAAGTAGCCGATAATAAATTATTGCTGATGTTTCCTAACGGCGAGGCGATATCTTTTCCTTGAGCCCCATGATGCCAGTGGGCATAAACTTCATAACTAGGATGATAATTACCCCCGACACCATAGGATGCACCTGCCCCACATAAATATCGGCATAGGAAAAGAGCGCCGCTATGATAAAAGAACCGATAATAGGACCTAAAATCGTCCCGTTGCCCCCCAGTACGCATATGAGAATAGGGAGGAACATCCAGTTAAGGTTCATGACGCCATTGGGTTGAACCATAAACAGGTAGTAAGCATAAAGGCTACCGACAAGCCCCATGAGAAAAGACCCGATGGCAAAAGCCAGGACCTTGTATCTTAGGATATGAATGCCGTGCGAGGCGGCTGAGGTCTCATCTTCCCTGAGTGCCTTAAGAGCCAGCCCGATTCTGGACCTGGTTACATAATATACCACCGCCGTCGCCAGAATGGCCAGCAGTAAGCCGACCCAGTAATAGGGCTCCATGGATTCGAAGCAAGAGCCCGGAAGACGTATGCCTCCGGCTCCTTTGGTAAAATCCCCTCCCCTCAAAATCAATACCCGGAGAACTTCGGCGGCGGCCAGGGTACCGAAAGAAAAGTAATCGCCCCGGAGCCTGGATAGCAGCGGTATTCCGATTATGATAGCGAAAATGGCGGGAATTATCCCGCTGAGGACCATGACCAGCGGGTCAAAGTAATACCATGTCTTGGTTATATCTTGGACCCAAATTATGGCAGTTGTATAAGCCCCGAGGGCGAAGAAGGCGTGTGAACCCAGGCTGATCTGCCCCGTGTATCCCGCCACCAGGTTCCACCCCTGAGCGAGAACAATGTAGATGAAGCAGATGAACAGGTAATAGGCAGTGAAGGAAGTATCGACATCCATATAGAATGGTCCTGCGCCAAGAGCTATTACGACCAGAGCAATAATAATGTAATAGATAATTCTTTTGTCTTTCTTTAGGTATGTATCTATTCTATCTTTCATGTTCTATCTCAGGTCCTAAGCTTTTTCGCCGGCTCCTCCTCCCCCGAAGAGGCCATAGGGTCTGAAGGTCAAAGCCAGCAGAAATACCGCGAAGACTATGCCCTGGGACCAATCAGTGCCCACAAAATAGGCCCCTAGGCTCGAAATGAGCCCCAGGAGTATTCCCCCCAGCAGAGCCCCAACCACTCTGCCGATGCCCCCCAGTGTCAGGGCGACCAGAGCTTTTATGGCAAAGTCAAGACCATAAACAGGGTCAAAGGAATAGGTTGTCGCCATGATGACTCCGGCTATCGCCGCCATCCCGATGCCGATAGCGAAGGTTACCGCATTGACCCGGTTAGGATTGATTCCCATCAGGGTGCTGGCTTCCGCGTCTTCGGAGGTGGCCCTCACGGCGGTTCCAATAAGGGTCTTTCTCAGAAAGATGGAGATACCCAGGGTCGCCACAATGGCCAGCACCAATCCTATCAGCCGGGTAAGGGTGATATTTATATCAGCGATGTGGAAAGCAAAGAACCCGTACGAGGTCACCACCGCTCTGGGATTAGGAGTCCAGACCACGGTCATGAAATTTTCCAGGAAAAACATCAGCCCCACTGCAATCAAGAGGGAACCAATCCTGTCCTTTAAAGCAGCTGACTCCTTGAAGAGGCCGTAATAGAATCCCGTGCCGAGCAGTAAAGAGATAATAATAATAGGGATTAGAGACAGATACGGGTCGATACCAAACAGGTGGAATAACCAGAAACAAAAATAACCGGAAAGGACAATGACCGTTCCCTGTGCGATAAAAACAATCCGCATTGTCCCGAAGATGAGGCTGAGTCCAATGGCGGCTATGCCATACATGGATCCGAAAAGGATACCATTGATAAAAACCTGAACAATTAGTTCAACGTCACTCATTATCGCTTACGTACACGCTCCCCTATGTAGGTCTTCCGAATCTCCTCATTGGCCAGAAGCTCATCTCCCCTGCCGCTCATGACAATTTGCCCGGTCTTCAGGACATAAGCCTGATGGGCAATCTTCAGGGCCTGATTAACGTTCTGTTCTACAAGTAGTATGGTCAGCTTCTGTTCATGCAGTGTGCCAATAAGATCAAATATTGTCTTCACAAGAATGGGACTAAGCCCCAGAGAAGGCTCATCAAGCATAATGAGCTTTGGTCGGGCCATTATGGCCCTGCCGATAGCAAGCATCTGCTGTTCGCCGCCACTCAATGTACCGGACCTCTGATTTTGTCGATTTTTAAGTATTGGGAAAAGATTATAAACGCGTTCCAGAGAATCAGCGAAAAAGGGGCGGGCACTTGGCGTGTAGGCGCCAAGTTTCAGATTCTCCAGAACCGTAAGATCAGAAAACAGACGCCTTCCTTCGGGTACATGAGTGATGCCCAGATCCACAATATCCTGGGTCTTAAGATTAGACAGGGGCTTTCCCGATAAAAGAATTTCTCCCTTTTTCGGGTGGATTAGTCCCGAAATTGTCTTCAAGAGAGTCGTCTTTCCGGCACCATTGGCCCCTACAAGCGCCACGATAGTCCCCTCTTCGACGCTAATGGATACATCCCAGAGGGCCTGTATATCGCCGTAAGAGACGTCTATTCCTTTAACTTCAAGCAGCTGGTTCGCCAAGATATGCCTCGATTACTTTAGGATCATTCGCTACATCGTCCGGTGTACCATCAGCAATCTTCATACCGTAATCCAGCACTATAACACGATCACAGAAATCAAGGACAGCATCCACCCTGTGCTCTATCCATATTATTGATAACTTTCTTTCAACTCTAGCCCTCTCAATCACTTGGACTAACTTGTTTATCTCAACAGGATTAAGACCGGCCATAGGCTCATCCAGTAGCGTAAGTACCGGCGTTGAAGCCAGTCCCATCGCTATCTCCAATAGACGCCGGTCAGAGAGGGTTAAATGTTCCGCTAATATATCTTTCTTGTCAGATAACTCAACAAGGTCCAATGTATCTAAGGCTCTTTTCATGGCTCCCTCGCCATGATGCCTCCGACCATAAACAGAAGCCACCATTGCATTTTCTAATGCTGTCATCTTCAGGAAAGTCTTAACGAGCTGATATGTTCTTGAAATTCCAATGTGGCATATCTTATGGGGAGCAAGACCCGTAATTTTCTTCCCAAGAAAGTAAATATCCCCTCGGTCTGGTTTGTAGACAGAGGTGATGATGTTGAATACTGTTGTTTTTCCGGCACCATTTGGGCCAATGAGCCCAACCATCTCACCTTCTTCCACGCTTGCGTCCAGGTCTACCAAAACCTGCAGCCCTCCAAAACTTTTGCTAATCTTATCTAAACGGAGAACAGAGTTACCGTTTCCCATTGCATTTTCCTTTTCCTGGACTATCCGGGTATCTGATAAGTACATCGTTTTGATGGCTGCTGTATAATATAAATTTATGCATTACCTTCTCTTTACTTAGTAACGTACATACCAGCTGAACTAACGGTTGTCTTAGCGATGTATTATATTTTAATCAAGCCGTATTGTCAATTCATAAAGGAAATTCCCGTTCGGTCACGTCTCAGGGGAACTGGTCTTGATACAGATTTCTATATTGTATAACCATTTTAAGGTCGATCGTGAATTTTGTGGTTTAGCCGACTCAAACGTTGACATATGATACTTTTGGGATTTAACATACATGGGTGTAATTCCATCTTTCTGAAGATATAATCAGCGGTAAATCCGTTAATTGTTAAGGGAGGTAAGTACGTAAAAACAATCTGTCCGATTGGTGCTTTTGATGGCAAGGGACAGGAGTACTTACAGGAGCGCAAGCCCCTGTCATTATATCCCTCCTTTTGTAATGTAAGCCGAATAATGATAAGATTGGGGGCAATGAAGGGCAAGTCAGGTGGAATACTGGGAATTAATATTTGAGCCCGATTCATACAATGTTTTCGTCAGGGCACCTTTGTTCTCTCATGTAGAAGACAGATCTCCACACCTGAAACAACTCCACCCAAAACGTAAATAATTAACCATAAGTATATTACGAAATACAGGAGGTTACAAAATGAGACCACTCAGTCAAGACTTGTCCATATTCAACAAGTTTAATTTTGAGAAGTCACCTGTAGGCGTCAGGTTTCTACTCACCAGACCAGAGGGGATAGAGCCACTAGGGGATAAAACTCTACCCTTCTGCCAAATGATTAGGGAAGCACAAGAAAGAGGCACCCCATTTTACTTTACCAAAGAGAATGAGGACTGCTTCGGGACAATGGTACTTGGGATGGAGGATACGCCAATATTTGCCGAAAGCGGACTGTTGGGAGAGAAATTCGAGATATTTCAGGATGCGCGTGCTAACAAGAGACTCTACCAAGACCTGCCGAAATTCGCGAAAGGCACGGTAAATTATGTTGTCCTGTCACCGTTGGACAAAATGACGTTCGAGCCGGACCTCTTGATTCTCGTGACCACTCCCAGCCAGGCAGAGATAGTGTTGAGGGCAATGAGCTATAAGACCGGCGAGATACGGGAGACCAAGACAACAGGTGTTCTGGGATGCGCCTGGCTCTTCGCTTATCCATACCAAAGCGGCAAAGTGAATTACACGGTTACAGGTCTAGCCTTTGGCATGAAGTCGAAAGAGGTATATCCGGAGGGATGGATTATAATATCTATCCCCTGGGATTGTATACCGACAATAACACATAACCTGCAGGAAATGAAATGGGTTCTTCCGTCATATACAGAGGGTCGGGAAAAGTTTTATCAACGTAAAGCAAGGGTAATAGAAGAATCTATGAAAGAAGCTATGAATCCGTAAATTTACGAAGAATTACAATGTAAAACGGTGCATGATATATCATAATAACTATTTTCATGCTGTAAAGGCAGGAAGGGACGTGAATTATGTCTGAGAGAAAATTCTCCTCACTCGAGGAATACTATCGTGACACCATCCGTCAGAATATCGAGAAATGTGTTCTCTGTGAAGAATGTGTCAGGAACTGTCTGACGTTCCCATTAACTACGATAAAAGATATAGCCCCTGCGGAGATAATGCAAAAAATGATAGACCTCCTTAGGGACGGGATTCTTTCGGAGGAGGCTTATCAAAAGGCCTACACCTGCGCCGGATGTGGATACTGTTCCGATTCCTGTCCTCAGGGAATCGACCCTCTGCTAATCCATGAGGCAGCCAAGATTGAGCTGATAAAACACGGTGAAGCGCCACCCGAAGCAATGAATTTTGTAATTCCCGGGCAGAGAATGAATTTATATGAAATCCTTTCGGCCCTTCAAATGAAACCTTCCGAGGCAAGATGGTTAAGAAGGGTGCCTTCCCAACCGGAAAAGACGGAAAACGTGGTGTTTCTGGGATGTTCTCCTATAGCGCTGCCGGATAAAATATTCGCTTTCCTGGATGTCCTCGAAAGAATGGGGATTAATTTCATAACCCTAGCAGGAGGCGAACTCTGCTGCGGTACCAGTTTTTGTCCTGCGGCCGGCAGGGTTACTGAGTCAGAAGAGAAGGCCCGGCAGCTAGTCGCAAGCATGAAAGCCTTTTCGCCCGAAAGAGTCATCCTTGTCTGTACGGGCTGTTATCGACAGTTTACGGAGTTCTTTCCAAGTTTTCTTGAGCTGGATTTTGAGGTCCAATTCTATACCCAGTTCTTAAACGAAAATCTGGAGAAGATAAATTTTACCAAGACCCTGGGTAAAACGGTAACCATGTATGAGTCATGCATGAGCCGGCGTACCGAAGTGGCTGACTCAGCAAGAGAACTCCTGAAGGTTATTCCAGGACTAAAACTGGTAGAAAATGAACATATCAGGGAGCAGACCCTTTGCTGTGGGGGCATAGCCAATATGACTAATCCCCCAATAGGTCAACAATTAGGGCATAAACTCGCGGAAGAGATAATGAAAACCGGAGCCAATTATATCGCGAATACATGTCCATTCTGCGGGCTAGCTTTCTATCCGTACGTCCGGCAATCTTTATGTGATGTGAAAGATATTGCCACTCTGATTAATGAGGCCACGGGAGGCAGGGAATACGAGGATAAATTGAAGACATACTGGAGCTGTAAAAGCATTGATGAGCTAATAGAAAAATCGAGGGAGAACTTTGAGGAAAATGGCTACAAAGAAGAAGAAATGAGACAAATACTCCCTCTCATTTTCTCGTTTTCTGAAGGGTAGAAGCACGATATGATATATTATTCGTACTCCACTATACCCAACTAAATACTAATATCGATTTGTACCTTATTAATGCTAAATAGATATATGATTTAATCATACAGGTATCGCCATCGGTCCTCATAAGCCCTTGGGCGGCGTTTCGAATCTCTTTAGAACAACAAGATTCCCTGGTAGTTATTTACAGCAGGCCAACAAATACTATCCATCTTTGCTTAATATCCCGGATAGCTACAGTTTGTAAGAAGTGTAATAATTTTGTAAAGTGTTTTTAGGAGCAAATCTATGACCACGACAAATAATATATCCGCTTCAGACGAATCTACATATGGATATACAGGAAATATCCTCAGAATTGACCTGACCACCGGTACTATAAACACGGAAGAACTTAGTGAAGAGATGCGACTTCGATACCTTGGTGGGTCAGGTTTCATCTCGTACATACTATGGAAGGAACTACAGGGAGATGTCGACGCTCTGGGTTCTATGAATAAACTCATTTTTGCTACAGGACCGATAACGGGTACGCCTATCATGGGTAGCGGTCGGCATTCCATTGGAGCTAAATCCCCCTTAACCGGAACGATAGCTCTTTCACAGGTTGGCGAGTATTGGGGTACAGAACTAAAACGTGCCGGGTATGATGTTGTCATTATCGAAGGTAAGTCTGAAAGTCCGGTTTATCTTTACATCACTAACGATAAGGTAGAGCTTCGCGATGCCGCTCATCTCTGGGGAGAGGAAACCAGGGAAACCCAACAAATGATACGAAGCGAAATCGGTAATGATAAAATCCGCATTATGCTTATTGGGCCGGGAGGTGAGAATCTCGTCAAGTATGCCTGTATCATGAGTGGTCTATATGATGCCGCCGGACGGGGAGGACTCGGTGCGGTCATGGGTTCAAAGGGGCTAAAAGCAATTGCAGTGCGAGGTAGTGGGAAGATACGAACAGCCTTCCCGGATGTGCTGAAAGGACTGCAGAAGCAGATTGTAGACGTCGCGGACAAGGTCCCCATACTTAAAGGCTGGCAGGAAGCAGGCACTGGATTCGATATGGATGTAGGTGTGATAAGCGGAGACGTTCCCATTCGAAACTGGAGAGATGGAGATTTCCCTAATATCAATAACATCACCGCCATTACTCTGCGTGATACGATCGGGGCAGGGATGGACGGTTGTTTCGCATGCCCGATTCGTTGTAAGAAAAAAGCCAAGTTTAGTGAGCCTTACCCCGTGGACCCGGCCTATGGTGGGCCGGAATATGAGACACTGGCATCGTTGGGCAGTAATTTGGGTATCGATGATCTCAAAGCTATCGTTAAAGGAAACGAACTATGTAATGCTGCGTCCGTGGACACGATTTCTACCGGTGGCATTATCGCTTTTTGTATGGAATGCTACGAGCGTGGGCTTTTGAGTAAAGAGCGAACTGATGGGATCGAATTGACTTGGGGCAATACTGAAGCAATGCTGGAGTGTATTCACAGGATTATCCGACGAGAAGGCTTTGGAGATATTCTGGCGGAAGGTATCAACCAGGTTGCCCGGTGGGTTGGCCAGGACTCGGATGAGTTTGCCATTCAGGTGAAAGGACTTGATCCCGGTCAACACGAACCCCGGCTCATGCCGAGTATGGGTCTGGGTTTCATGGTAAATCCCCATGGCGCCGATCATTGTTGTAATGTCCATGACTCAAAGTTCGCATTCAAGCAGGGTTTACAGTCGATGAATTCTCTTGGTTTTCACGACCCTGTTCCTGAGGAGGATATCGGCCCGCGGAAAGTAAGTCTATTCAAAACAGAGCACCTGCGGCAGGTACTACTTGATTGCCTTGCGATATGTCACCTCTCATCAGTCGCGGTGGATTTGCCAACCATGGTAGAAATGATAAATGCTGTAACAGGTCGCCCCACTGGAGTTATGGAACTTCTTCGTATCGCCGAGCGTGTGATGACAGTCGCCCGATTATTTAATATTCGAGAGGGCTTTACTGACGATGATGATCGGTTGCCGAAACGGTATTTTGAACCCAAAACCTCAGGAGCACTTTCTGACCGGGCTCTAAATCCGGACGAGATGGAGCGGGCGAAACGCTACTATTATACGTTGATGGGCTGGGATTCCAGAGGCGTGCCTCTCCCGGAAAGGATTGAAGAGCTGTATATAGAATGAACCGTATCAAATGAGTGCAAGATGCAGATATTCGCCCGATTTTTACCAAGGCCATAATGATATGGCTTAGAAATAAAACACGACTAAAGAGGGTATAGCATGTTATTGAATGATGATGAAAAACGGATTCTGAATGGTGAACAAGGTGAGATTGCACAAAGGTGTATGAAGTTTTTAGCGGACTACGGTGAAGCTGCCGGTGCAGAAAAACTGGTTGATCTCGATGGTACGGTTGACCTGCACCCCGGCCCCGGATGGGTAGGAACTTACGGTGTTAGCATGGAAGAAATAGCCAAACTCGCCAGGAAAGGCGAGAAATTCAAAGTCCCCACCTTCTCTGATAAAGACGCGGCGATGAACGTTATCGTGGATGGCTGGGAACAATGCGGTGTCCTTCCGAATAGTGATCCGGCATACCGTGAGAAGCGGATGAAAGAACTCCAGCCCTTCATAGATATGGGCATGATACCCACATTTTCATGCACCCATTACCTGGTCAGTTCATTCTGGCCCGCAGTGGGTACACATAGCGCTTGGGTTGAGAGTTCGGCTATTCCATGGGTGAATGCCGTTCTTGGGTCGAGGAGCAACTTCGATGGCAGTTTCCAGACTGCCTATCTCGGCAAAGTTCCGTACTATGACATGCATATTACCGAGAACCGGGCAGCGACAGTGCTGGTAAAATGCGAGGCTGAACTGGAGCGGGACATGGATTATGACCTATTCGGTTGGGCGGTCGGTGAGGCTCTTGGATTAAAAGTCCCGGCTCTCCTGGGTATCGGCAGACCAACGACAACTCAACTTGTGAAGATGAATTCTGCTCTGAATACGGGTGGACAAGTACGTATGTATCATATTCCCGGTTACACTCCCGAAGCACCCACTCTGGAAGCAGCTTTCCATGGTAGAAAACCAAAAGAAACCATCACCATCACCCGAAATGACCTGAAACGTGTTTATGAACTCATGAACTACGGTTCCAGTGATGACGTCGATTTCGTCTATCTCGGATGCCCTCACTACAATATACAGGAATTGCAAAAGGTTGCCGGATTGCTGGACGACAGAAAGTGCAGCACTAGGTTATGGGTTATGACGAACCCGCAAACCTACAAACTGGCCGAACAGGCAGGTTACCGGAAGACAATAGAAGATTCCGGTGCCACACTATTATCAGGTGTCTGTGCCGGTATGTTGTACGGCGTTGTGATGCCCCCCGAAGGCAAGCCGAATGTCATGGCGACTGATGCCTGTAAGCAGGATTATTACATAACCGGACACTGCCACCCCCATAAGGTTCAGGTACGATACGGCGCTATGGAAGACTGTGTTGAAGCAGCCGTCACCGGTAAATGGAAAGGCGAATGGAGGTAAGAGTCAATGACTATACAAACAAATAAGATCATCCTCAGGGGAAGGAAAGTAATCGGTGGATATGCTGAGGGTGAAGCACTGGTTTCCAAAATGCCGTTAATGGGTTGGGGTAACGTCGATGCCAAAAACGGCTATACTGTTGAGAGGAACCATCCCCTGTATGAAGTACCCTTTAAGGGGAAGGTACTTGTTTTTACCGAACCAAGGGGTTCTGGCGGTTTTGTAGGCTATGGTGCGTCTCGAATGTTCGGGACGAATCCTATAGCTTTTCTCTATAGGAAAGGGAATAATCTGACCGTCTTCGCTGCAATGGTGATGAATGTCCCCACAGTCACTGATTTTGACCAGGATCCCACCGAGGTGATCGAAACGGGTGATCACGTAATCGTTAATGGTGATGAGGGAATTGTTGAAGTTATAAAAACCGCAAACAAGTAGTCGGCGAAATCTCTATCGGGTCTATCACTCCCGTAAATACGATACACCTAAGTGCAGAGAAAAGGACCAATATAAAGGAGGAGTATATGAGCCAGGGAAGGAAAGTTAAGGCGGCAGTCTGTTACGAGGTCGGAAAACCGCTGGTAATGGAAGATGTTATTGTCGAACCACCTAGCAAAGGTGAAGTCACTATACGATGTGCTGCTACATCTATCTGTCACAGCGATATTCACATGATCAAGGGTGAGCATGGACCCTGCCAGATGCCGGCAATCGCCGGGCATGAGACGGCTGGCTATGTGGAAGAAGTAGGCGAAGGGGTCACCTATGTTAAACCCGGCGATCTCGTAGTCTATACGCTCATTCCAGCCGCTTGTGGTCACTGTTATTATTGTAATATCGGTGAGCATGATCAGTGTGAAAATCATCAAATAGTAACACGAAGCCCTGGAAAAGTACTCACCAAGGATGGTCGGAGGATTTACCAGTGGTATGGTACCATGGCCACCTTCGCAGAATATGCGACTGGGCTGGAAATAAACCTTGTCAAGATACCCCAGGATACACCGGTGGACCGGGCAGCGCTCTTAAGTTGTGGAGTCATTGCGGGGTATGGGGCAGTGGTGAACCGGGCCCAAGTAAAACCAAACCGTAGTGTCATTGTCGTCGGCTCGGGTGGTGTCGGTCTCAATGCCATTCAAGGTGCATTATTTGTAGGAGCCTATCCGATTATAGCCATCGACACCAACGACAAGAAACTGGAAATGGCCAAGACGTTCGGGGCTACATACACTATTAATCCTAACAAAGAAACCGACATTATAAAAAAAGCATTGGAGCTTAACTATGGTCGCGGTGCCGACTACGTAATTGTAGCTGTTGCCGGGATTGATATTCTCCGTCAGGCTTTCCTGATGACGGCACGCGCTGGTATGACGGTCGTCGTCGGGCATGGTTACGGGGAAGAAATGTCGGCATGGATGCCGGTGGAATTCTGCCGGGGCAGGATGATTAAGGGCAGCGCCATGGGCGCCGTGCGCCCCAGGATAGAAATTCCACGGCTGATCGAGCTGTACAATAATGGGCGGATCAAGCTGGATGAGCTTATTTCAGGGCACTATTCTTTTAACGATATCAACGAAGCTATTGCATCTATGGAAAAGGGTGACGCGATACGAAACGTCTTAATGTTTTAGTGTTCTTGTCGTCCCACAATTTGATATTTAGCGTGTAAACTCTCTGAGTGTTTGTTAAGGGAAATACGCTCACTGACCAACCTGCTGACCATGCGTTCAATTGTTGCGCACAGACAGGCAGCCTTCGGACGGAGATGATCATCGGACCTGAAGAGCTCCACCTTGACAACGTTGTCGCCGTAGCGCATCTCTACGGCATCGGGAAGACCACAACTGTGCCGGTGCCCGGAATTGTAACTGCTTAGCTTCACGATACAATATTGACATGACTTATTGACTTCTTTCTATTATCAAGTTTAACATGGAGGGGGCAGGTTCAAGACCATGGAAATCTACGGTTCTGACCTGCATATAGAAAGCCCTTGGTCGAACAAGGAGGCCCAGCACAGGTTTCTTGACTTAGTAGAGCAGGAGTAGCCAGACTTGCTGCACATAACAGGGAAACGTAAACTTTGCGCGTATTACTCATGGCTACAGGTCGGCAAGAACCAGGCTTTCATCGATAAACACTCCGTAGGCATGGGAAACTGTACGCTCGGTGTTCATGAAGCCCTGTCATATCACCCGGACTATGCGGGCTCCAATCTGGAAGCGATTGCTGCTCTGGAGTTCTCCCGCCGGCAGAGTGCCAGTGGATATTGGGGGGACACTCCATGTTCGATGATATTTCAAGTTCTGGCAAGACTCTCTCATCCGCTTGCAGCATTTCTGGTTTTGCGTTCAATTCCAGGTCTGATCCGTGACCAGCATCCAGACGGCTTATGGAACGATTACGGACCACTCATGGGACCAGTTAACAATAAAACACAGATCCGTGAGGAGACCGCTGACGAGGTGGTAACCTTAAGAATTCTAATGACGCTTAAACATTTCGGTTTTCTTGAGCGCTCGTGTATAACAGGTAATACCAAGGGAAATATCCATAAGGATGACCAGTAAGGATAGAGGAGGAGAATTCGATGGAAAAACAACAGGACTGGAAAAAGGTATTGAATTCAGACCCTACCGACCTGCTTCTACAGGAGGCTGGAAACCTGGAAAAATACTACGTCCTGCGTGAGATTGTAGAGAAGCCTGAAAATGATGCTGAAGTAATTAGCCTTAGGAATGCTTTGGTAGATGAGATTCTTGAGAAGCAACAGGCAGACGGCTCCTGGAATGGCAAACCATATGACTACGAGAACGGTACCACCCACCAGTTGATGAAACTGATGGAGCTCGGATTGAGCGCTCAGGATGTATCTGTTAAGAAGGGAACGGATTATTTATTCCAGTGCCAGGCAGCAAACGGCTCTTTTATCCAGGGTGAAATGAGATGTGTATGTGGCACAGATATTGATCCGGTCTATAAAACTTTTCCGGCTATTAATACTAATCCGATCATTACTAACGCCGTGTTGCTGGCGCTTGCCAGAACTGGATACGGTGACGATCCCAGAGTTGCCAAAGGTTACGAA
>Ga0209427_10006174_pt1 | contig 13695 bp, 13 predicted proteins | sample DeeMarSWOR136_30_FD_187465 | JGI IMG/M metagenome (GOLD analysis project Ga0209427, IMG submission 187465) | Marine sediment microbial communities from White Oak River estuary, North Carolina - WOR-1-36_30 (SPAdes) (version 2) | ecosystem: Environmental > Aquatic > Marine > Intertidal zone >... | reverse complement strand
TATACCCTGCTATGTGATATTAGCTATGCTGGTAGGCCCCCCCCTGATAAAGGCTGGCATTCCACCGCTAGCCGCTCATCTTTTCTTCTTCTACTGGGGCATCCTATCCTTCATTACCCCGCCTGTGGCCATAGCAGCACTGGCTGCCGCTGGTATTGCCGGGGCTGACTATTGGAAAACTGGGTGGAATGCAACCAGGCTGGGGGCGGTAAGCTATATCGTCCCCTTCTTTTTTGTATATCAGCCTGCCCTATTGTTAATGGGCCCACCTTATAAAATACTAGTAGCAGCGGCTACTGCACTGGCTGGCTGCTATCTTCTGGCCAGCGGATTGATGGGATATTTGTTAAAGGAACTGAGTTGGGCTCAGCGGATATTCATGGTTGTTGCCGGATTACTCATGATCTTTCCCGGATGGAAGACCGACCTCTTGGGCATTGGTATCAGCGGACCCATCCTGCTTTGGCAGTTTAGTGGGCTTAGAGCAGCTAAAAGGGCTGTCAAACTTACGGCGAAATTGATGTTTTGATCGAATGCTTCCAAAAAAGCAGATGGAAAAGATCAGTCGACTGCAATCTTTTTTTGAATCTTCTCACCTCTTCTGTTTATAGGAGATGATTAGGAAAAGTATTTCCAAGAATTTTATATGATTGGTTTTGTGCTTCGCTCGTAACCCGTCTAACGCCTTATCCAGAGTTTTTCTGATTAAAATGAGAGAACTTTTCCGAAAGAGCCGAGCTCAAAACATTCCACGTGCAAAGAGGAACTTGGGAACAGCGGCAGTCGAATGAAATTTCCAGATATGACAAACTAAGGAGGTTGTACTATGGGGGAAACTGAGATCTTGGCTAATTATGTAGCCACATCAAATTATGAAGATCTGCCGGCAAATGTAATTAAAGACGCAAAGGAGAGAATGGGCAATGCGATAGCGTGTGGGCTGGGCGGCCGGAAGACTCCAGAAGGTGATATCCTTATCGACATGATGAAAGAGATTGGTGGCAAGCCAGAGGCGACGATCATTGGGGATAGAACTAGACTTTCATTTATGCAAGCAGCCCAGGTTAACAGGGTTATCATGCATATGCTGGATTATGACGATGATCTGACAAATATATGCCACATGAGTATCGTTTTGATCCCGGTTGCTTTAGCAATTGGAGAGCGGATCGATGCGTCCGGAAAGGAAATAATAAATGCATATGTGCTGGGTTGTGAGGTTGTTGCACGGCTCAGAGATGCAATAAATCCTTCAGTGGAGGCCTTTTACAAGACCTTTGAGCGGGTGGATGCGGGACTCCAGTTTGGGGTTACTGCGGTCGCAGGAAAGATGCTGCGATTAAATGGGGAACAGATGGCAGACGCTTTCGGGCTCACTGGCTTGATGAGAGCATCACGAGTGACGAGGCCAGATTGGGCACAAAAAGGGATGCCTCGCTGGATGAAGATTACCGGGGGTGACATCACGATCCCTGGTATCCATGCGGTATTTCTTGCGAGAAGGGGATTTCCTGGAGATCGAGCAATACTTGATCAAGGTAGCAAATGGGAAACTTCTGTCGGTTCAGATCGATATGATGCTGCCAAGCTAATAACAAATTTGGGGAAAGAATATGGAATATTAAGAATAGGATATAAATTCTATTCGGCATGCCGCTATACAAGTACCACATTAGATGCCGTTGAGGCAATTGTGTCTGAAAATCGCGTAATCCCGGAAGATGTTAAAGAAATAATTGTGAAGGTGCAGAAGCTGGTATCCGACAATTTTGGTATTTATGAGCCCGAGTATATGATCCAGGCTCAATTCAGTATGCCTTATGTTGTGACCATGGTCTTGATGGGTGAGCCGACAGGTCCCAATTGGTTCAGGGAGGATATGCTGAAGAATCCAAGGGTAAGAGAATTGCAACACAAAGTAAAACTTGTAGAAGACCCCGTTGCCACAAAGAAATTCTACCCTGGATATCGAACTCCCAGCACCGTGGAGATAATCATGCAGGACGATAGGCGTTTCAGCAAGTCCGTGGAATATCCAAAAGGTGAACCGGAAAATCCCTTTACCAGAGAGGATCATATCAATAAGCTAACAAATATGGCATCCTGGCTAGGAATGAAGCAAACTCAGATAGATGAATTGATTCAGACACTGAATACCCTTGAGAAAGTAAACAATATCTCGGAATTAACCCGCTTGTTGGTTCCTTAATTGGGAAAAGCGGATGGAATCGACGCTGTTGAAGTTAGCGAGGGGGTTGGAGCTGTTGGGAAAAACCCATGTACGTCTTGGGGCAACAAGACCCGTTTATGTGGATGAATGTCGTCAGGCTCGGCGGGCACACTCTCTACCTCTTTTTCCAGTTTGTGGCCTACGCAAACTGGGCGATATACAAGGGATCATTGACGATAGCATAGCCGGTGGCATTTCAGTGTTTCGAAAGAGGGATTAGTGAAACAATCGGCCTGTGTTTCGTGCATTGGTGAAAAATGATCAGGTACAAGGCGGCTTTGCGCCAAGAAAACTTCGCAATTGTGATGAATCACAAAGAAAGGATGACGAAATGAAAATCAACAGAGTCGAGATAATCCCAGTAGATATTCCTTACAAAATACCTTTTCGCGTCTCTTATGGCGGGACAACGACCGGCAACCAAATCATACTAAGGATACTAACTGATGAGGGCGTTGACGGTGTCGGAAGTAGCATCGGTTTTGGTAAAATCGGCCTGTCCCGAGAAAGTGCCATGATTCAAATGAAGAGTATCGCATCGGGCCTTCTTTTGGGTCAAGACCCGCTCAATACGGAGGCGATTCTGAGCCGACTCGATGTTGTGCTACCCGGGAATTGGCGAGTGAAGACACATTTTGATTATGCTCTGTACGATCTCAAGGGCAAAATACTGGATGTTCCGGTTTACCAGATGCTCGGTGGCCTTTGCAGGGAGAAGATTCCACTGGAATGGATCGTAATGATGGGCGATCCCGAGGTGCAGGCTGAAATGGCAGTGAAATATCTCGATGCCGGATTTCACAGTATTAAAATGCATGTCGGTGGCGACCCTCAATTGGCCGTTAAAAGGTTTGAAACGGTCCGTAAGGCTGTGGGTTCTGATATTCCGATTGCAGTAGATATGGCTAGTGTGATCGGAACAGTGAGCCACTGGAATGCCCATGATGCATTGCGGCTCATCGAAGAATTAGATAAATACAATCTTCAATATGCTGAACAACCTGTGACAACGCATGATATAGACGGGTTTAAAGCCATAAAGAGACGGACGAATGTTCCCCTTGCCGCTGACGCGAGCGCAGAGTCCGTCGGTGAGGCCTATAACATGATAAAGCAAGACGCCGCTGATATCTTTCATGCACTTATGGGAAGAATCGGAGGCATTCGGAAAACGTTGAGATACGCAAACCTGATTGATGCAGCAAACCTCGATTACGCAATATGCGTCTTGGGTAATGGCATCGAACACGCGGCCGGTGCCCACTTTGCTGTGTCGCGTGCAAAACGGGAGAGGATTCTCGATGAGCTTGGCCTGATTTTCTACCTCTATGGGGGAACGGAAACAAAAGACATCACAAGAGATGTAACGAAGGAAATCAACGGCAAGATAGAAAAGGGTTATTTATATCCACCGAAAGGGCCAGGATTGGGTATCGAACTCAATCAGGATATGGTTGATCGATATCTTGCACCGGATGTCAATAAAATCGTAGTACAAGAATAAATAAAAACACTTAAATATCAATCCCAAGACACTTTTACTGACGGAGCCGATTCCAACTCAATCGTGATCGATAAACCTGTGAATAACCATTTTGGAGGAGAGAAAGATGGCGCTCGACCTGAAGGAAAGGGATAGACGTTACGGACTTCTTAGGGAAGGGATGACCACTCAAGGATTAGACGCTCTAATCATCGTAGGTAATGCTCAAATCACCCAGAAGGGGTATGTTAAGTACCTAACCAACTACAGAAGCATATTATATAACTTGGTAGTTATTTTCCCGATTCGGGGTGAGGCGCGCTTGTTAGTTCCCAGTCCGGTACAAAAATATTGGGCAGAGCTTTTGTCCTGGACTTCAAACGTCTCGGAACAAGTCCCCAGTCTCAACGAAGCCTTGTCGAGGACACTTAAGGATATGGGACTGTCCAAAGCGAGACTGGGTTTGATAAATGACAAGATCATGGCAGCCGATACCTATCTTTCTCTGGTTAAAGATTTTCCTGAGGCTTCAATGGTTGATGCCACCCCCATTATTGAAGAGGCCAGAATGATCAAGAGTCAAGGGGAACAGGACTTAGTCAGGATGTCGGCAGCGCTTGCCGACCTCTCTTTCAAGGTATTGTCAGAAATTTTAAAGCCTGAGATCACCGAACGAGAAATAATAGCAGAAATAGACCGAGCACTTTTGGCTGGGGGCGCCGAAGAAATTTTCCATTTATTCTCTTCGAAGCCGGGAAATCTTTTTCCTTTTGCGTCTTCGGACCGGGCCATTCAAAAAGGCGATATTGTCATTTTAAATACCGAGCTTTCAGGACCTGGGGGATACTGGGTTCAAATGGTAAGAACATCATTTGTTGGAGGTAGACCAACGCGTCATATCGAAAAAATGTACGATGTGCTTATAGCAATTCGGTCAGAAATAGTGAACCAGCTTCGTCCGAATAGGAAGGTGTCGGAGGTTGCTACGTGGGTGCGAAATGAGATCATCGAGTCCGGATTCGACGTCGGCGTACATTTCGGACACTGCTTAGGTCTGGATGTCGTCGAGCGCCCCTTAGTTCATGTAGACGATAATACAGCCTTAAGGCCAGGAATGGTCATCACAGTCCATCCACAACTGGTCTCCCGAACCGAAAACGCTACTGTCTGGTCAGCCGACACATACTTAATCTCTAATAATGGAACGGAAATTCTAACAAAGGTAGACCCTATAGATATTAAGGTGCTCGGCTAGAGCAGCAAAGAGCCGGAAGGGATCTCTTTCCATCATCTCAATAGGTTGATAGTCTGTTGGACAATTATCCTATTCGAACAGAGCGCCCAATTGACGCTTTCGCTTGCAGATCAGGGAAATAAGGGACACTTCCCTATTTCCTTTTACGGTAGTAGGAATCCTTTCTTAACATCATAAGATAGGGAAGTGTCCCTGAGAGTCACGGGTTGGGTAGGGGTAGGGGAAATTTTATTAGACAGGTCCGGGAGGTTTGCGGCGTTTTCGCTCGGCCACCTTCAGTCTGGCTAATGAGCGACGCAGCGCTGCTTCAGCCGATGCAGCCTCAGCACTCAAAGGCGCTGCCTTCATCGTTTCCTGAGCACGCTTCCTCGCTTCCTCAGCGCGAGCAATATCAATTTCGTCAATCCGTTCACAGGCATCAGCCAGGATAATTACTTTATCAGGACGGACTTCAAGAAAACCGCCACTGATAACGAGATATTCTTCTTCCTTATCCTTTCTAATCATCAAATCCCCGGGCTGAAGCATGGTCATCAGAGGGGCATGATGGGGAAGAATGCCCAGTTGCCCCTCCACTCCCCAGGCAATGACGGCGCTCACCTCGTCAGAGAAGATCATTCTCTCTGCTGTGACGATCTCTAATCTGAAAGTTGCCATATTTTTTCCAGAAAATAAGAGTTAACGGTCGAATGGTAAAGGTTATGATGCCCGTTTTGTCATTGGGTTAATCCTTGTCGTTTCGGTTGTCGTTGTCGATGCTCGTATCGAGGCTCGTCTCTTGATACTTGAAACTCGAGCTTCTTGCTTCAATACAAGCCTCGTCACCCATGGACCTTTGACCATAAATCCAAACGGGCTTCTTAACCTTAACCTCAACCTCAACCTCAACCTAAATATATACAATTACCCTTTCATCTTTTTGGCTTTTTCGACGGCCTCATCGATGGTGCCAACCAGATAAAAAGCGCCCTCCGGAAGGTCGTCGTGCTTCCCTTCCAAGATTTCCTTGAAACCTCTCACGGTCTCCTTGATGGGGACGTACCTGCCCGGGGTTCCTGTGAATTGTTCAGCCACATGGAATGGCTGAGAGCAGAACCTCTGGATCTTTCTGGCCCTGGCCACTGTGAGCTTATCCTCCTGACTCAATTCCTCAATGCCCAAGATAGCGATGATATCTTGCAATTCTTTATATCTCTGTAAGGTCGCTTGAACTCCCCGGGCGACTCGATAATGATCTTCGCCGACAATGAGAGGGTCGAGGATTCGAGAGGTGGAAGCCAGGGGATCGACCGCTGGGTAAATCCCGAGCTCAGCGATGGATCGCTCCAAAGCCACCACGGCATCCAGATGGCCATAAGTCGCTACAATGCCAGGGTCGCTGTAATCATCGGCCGGAACATAGATAGCCTGAAAGGAGGTGATGGAACCTTTCTTTGTTGTGGTAATCCTTTCCTCTAACTCTCCGACGTCCGTTCCCAGAGTGGGCTGATAACCAACGGCCGATGGCATGCGTCCAAGAAGAGCCGACAGTTCCATATTCGCCAGAACATAGCGATAGATATTGTCAATGAATAGGAGGACATCCTGGCCTTCAATATCCCGGAAATATTCTGCTAAAGTAACTCCGGTAAGAGCAACACGGGAACGAACGCCGGGGGTTTCATTCATCTGACCGAAGACCATCACGGTCTTATCCATGACGCCGGACCGTTGCATCTCTAGCCAGAGATCGTTGCCCTCGCGGGATCTTTCGCCGACACCCGCAAAGACAGAAAATCCTCCATGCTCTGCGGCAATGTTTCGAATGAGCTCCATGATGATGACGGTCTTACCGACTCCAGCACCCCCATAGGCACCGATCTTCCCACCCCTTGTAAAGGGTGTGATGAGATCCATTACTTTCAGTCCGGTCTCGAGCATTTGGGGAACGGTCTCCTGCTCTGTCAGAGGAGGAGATGGTCGGTGGATAGGCCATCTCTCTTCCGCTTTGACCTCACCCCGCCCATCGATCGCTTCGCCAAAAACATTAAACAACCTCCCCAAGGTACCCCGTCCTACCGGCACCGAGATGGGAGTCCCCATATCAATGGCTTCAGCTCCCCTGGCCAAACCGTCGGTGGGGGTCAAGGCAACACCCCGCACCCAGTTATTGCCAATATGAGCTTGAATCTCAACGATGATTTTCGTGCCGTTCATGGGGATGGTAATCCCGTTGTAAATGGCTGGCAACTGGTCTTGAAGAAATTCCATGTCCACCACGGTTCCTATTACCTGAACGACTTTCCCTTTTGCCATGACTTACGCTCCTCGCTCTTTACTCAGAAAATAAGAGTTTCGTCCAACGGCAACGGTAACGATGCCCGTTTCGTTATTCGGTTAACCCTTGTGCAAACTAACCCCTGGTGTTTCGTTTGTCGTTGTCGATGCTCGTATCGAGGCTTGTCTATTGATACTGGAAACTCGAGCTTCTTGCTTCGATACGAGTGTCGTCACCCATAGACGTTTGACTATAAATCCAAACTGGCCTCGTGACCGTAACCCCAAGACTATTTCCATCATTGAGAGGACTTATGTGGTTAAGGCTTCAGCCCCTCCGCTGATATCACAAATTTCCTTAGTGATCATCTCCTGCCTTACCTTGTTCAATGATAAGGTTAAGTCTTTGATGAGATCTTCTGCATTGTCGCCCGCGTTTCTCATTGCTACCATCCTGGCGGACTGTTCACTGGCAATGAGCTCAAGAATAGCGTGATACACTTCCATCTCCACAAATCGGGGTAGCAATTCGTTTAGAACCGAAAAGGGATCAGGCTCATAAATATATTCCGCCACCTGTCCAGGAGGAAGTTTTGTTGGCTCTACGGGAAGCAGGGGCTGTATTGTAGGTCTCTGGACCATGGTACTGATAAAATCGGGATAGGCGAGATAGATTAAATCAACCTCACCCTTACTGTAGTCATCGATGACGACTCGTGAAATGGGCATGGTGTCCTGCATGGTGGCCCGATCGCTGATTCCGGAGAATTCCGCCCGCACGTCCAGTTTGGCAATACGAGCGAAGCTTCTGGCCTTGCGGCCTACTGTAACCACCGTCACAGGGACCTTTTGCTGCAAAATAAACTCGGCGACCAGCCGATTCAAGTTTGTGTTGAGTCCTCCGCATAATCCCCGGTCGGTACCGATGTGAACCAAGGCAATCTTTTTCACCTCTCGTTTCTGCAGCAAGGGAAGGATTTTTCCTCTGATGCGAGGTTCGATGGCGAGATCTGCAATTACCTGGCGTATTTTTTCTGTATAAGGCCGCCCTGCCAGTGCCCGTTGCTGCGTTCTTCGCATTTTAGCGGTCGCCACCATCTCCATGGCGCGGACGATCTTGGTAGTCCCCTGGATACTACGGATGCGGCGGCGAAGGATTTGAATGCTTGCCATGATCGAGCTCTCAGACAGCTTGCTTCTTGTATTCTGTGATCGCTGCTTTCAGACGGGTTTCTGTCTCTGGTTTAATTTCATTATCGGTCATGATCTGCTTCTCGATATCCGGGTAATTCGTTTCCAAAAAACGGTGGAAGCTTTCTTCCCATGAAATCACCTTCTCCACGGGAACATCATCGAGATATCCGTTGGTGACGGCATAAAGAATGCTTGCCTGCTTTCCAAGGGACATGGGGGTGTTGACAGGTTGCTTCAGTATCTCGGTAATGCGACGACCACGCTCCAGTTGGTCCCTGGTCGCCTTATCCAATTCCTCACTTCCAAACTTCGCAAAAGCTTCTAATTCCCGAAATTGGGCAAGCTCCAATCTCAGCTTTCCGGCCACCTGTCTCATTGCTTTCCTTTGAGCAGATCCCCCCACTCGAGAGACGGATAATCCCACATTAATGGCCGGGCGAACCCCCGCGTTGAATAGATCGGGTTCAAGATAAATTTGTCCATCGGTGATGGAAATGACATTGGTTGGAATATAGGCAGACATATCTCCAAGCTGGGTCTCAATGATCGGCAGGGCGGTCAGCGAGCCCCCTCCAAATTCCGAAGCTAATTTAGCAGCCCTTTCCAGAAGTCGGCTGTGGAGATAAAAAATGTCTCCGGGGTAAGCCTCCCGACCCGGCGGGCGACGCAACAAAAGTGATAGTTGGCGATAAGCCCAGGCATGCTTATAAAGGTCGTCATAAAGAATGAGGGCATCTTTCCCCTGCTCCATAAACTCCTCGCCCATGGCACAGCCTGCGTAAGGAGCAATGTATTGGAGAGGAGCCGGGTCAGAGGAGTCTGCTTCTACCACAATTGTATATTCCATGGCGCCAAACTTTTCCAGACTCGCGATCGCCTGAGCCACTTTGGACGTTTTCTGTCCCACAGCGACATAGATGCAAATCATATTCTGACCCTTCTGAGCAATGATCGAATCAAGGACAATGGCTGACTTCCCAGTAAAACGGTCACCAATGATCAGCTCCCGCTGTCCACGACCAATAGGGATCATGCTGTCGATGGCCTTAATCCCTGTCATCACCGGTGTGTTGACAGGCTGCCTTTTCGTTACGTCTGGGGCTACTCTTTCAATCGGACGAGTCTTCGCGGTTTTAATGGGTCCCTTACCGTCAAGTGGACGTCCCAAAGGGTCAACGACCCTTCCAATCAAGGCATCTCCCACAGGAACCTCGATCACTCTCCCCGTCGCTTTTACCTCATCCCCCTCTTTGATCTTACTGCATTCCCCGAGGATCACCGCTCCAACATTGTCCTCCTCTAGGTTCAAAGCCAGACCAGTAATGTCGTGAGGAAATTGCAGCAATTCATTGTACGCCGCCTGCCCCAGCCCATAGATACGGGCGATCCCATCGCCCACTTCGATGACAGTACCCACGTTGGTGACCGTCACACCAGCACCAAAACGCTCAATCTGTTCTTTGATGACAGCGACAATATCTTGTTCACGGGTTGCCATATTAACCCCTCTCTTATTTGGAAAATGGATGGTGAACAGGTAACGGCCAAGATGCTCGTTTTGTGAGGACGATGGACGTTAAACGATAGACGACTGACCGTTCATCGTTCATCGTCCATTGTTTACTTCCACCCAAACGGGCTTCGCAACCTTTACCCACAAACTGAGTAGAATTTACTTCCCGGCTTCAACCATGTTTTTCTTCAAGGTTTCCAATCTCTGACGGATGCTGCCGTCAATCACCATATCACCAATCCGGGCAATGAATCCCCCGATAATTGAAGCGTCTATTTGACCGTCAATTACGAGCTTGCGATCGACAATTTTACCCAGGCGACGGGAAACCACTTCTTCCTCCTCAGTACCCAAAGGCAAGACCGTGGTCACCTTGGCGCGTTCAACTCCCCGATGAGCATCCAGCAAGTTATTGTACTGTTGGAAGATGTCGGGACTACGGGAAAAAATACCTTTGCTCACGAGGAGGGCAGCTAAGTTTAAGGCCAAGTGATGGATTTCACCCAACTGCTTCTGTAAGAGATTTTTCTTGGCATCGAAAGGAATGCGAGGATCTTGGAGCAAGGCCATCAATTCTTGGTCGGTCGCCAAGATGGCCATTTTTTTCAAGCCTTCTTGCCAGACCTCTAGCTCATTTTTTCCCAGTGCCAGTTCAAAAGCAGCCCGGGCATAGCGTTTACCAGAACTTATTCTCGGCATGATTTTCTCGCAAATTATCCAAGAAAGCAGTCATTGCGAGGAGTCCCGCACCAGCGGGACGACGTGGGTCGTAACGACCTTCGCTTCGTTCGCAATGACATCCAGAGGATGTCAGCTTTTCTTGAAGGTCCCACTCTCTTGAAGTGTCTCTTCAATGAGCCTACGATGTTTTTCTTTATCGAGGGTCTCTTTGATCACTTTTTCAGCCGCCGTTATGGCGATGTCGGCAAACTCCCGGCGCAAATCCTCCACAATCTTCCCTCGCTCTGCCTCCAACTCAGATCGAGTTCGATCAACAATCGTTTGGGCCTGTTTCGTCGCTTCCTGTCTCGATTCTTCCTTCAGCCTTTCCCCTGCCTGCATCGCCTGAGCAATGATAGCCTGGCCCTCTTGACGTCCCTTCTCAATGTGTTTTTGTACCTCGACCCTAGCTTGCTCATATTCCTTCTTCGTCGCCTCTGCCTGTTCCATCGCTTCGGCTGTTCTTTTCGCCCTTTCATCCAGCATCTTCAGTACGGGCTTATAGAGAAAGATCCGCAACAGAACCAATAGGACGATAAAATTGATAATGAAGACGACGAGCAGGGGTAAATTGATACCTAAACTGGCAAAGCCTCCCATATTACCCTCTTTCATTCTTTACCAATAGCGATAGAAAACCAAACGGTCCGCCACCGGTCTAAACTCGCAAAACGAGAAGAGTGATCAACCCAAAGAAAGTAAATATTAGCACCGTGATTGTGACAATAATGACGACTAAACTCGCTGGTAAGCCTCCTTCTCCCATTTGTTTCCCTCCTTGCTCCTTATTGTTATTTGACGACCATCGCTAAGATAATGCATACGATCAGCACGTAAATCCCAATCGCTTCGGCGAGGGCACCAATCAAAATCATGTTGGTGAGAATGGCGCCCCTGGCTTCGGGGTTCCGCCCTAACGATTGCATCGCCGAAAATCCAATCAGCCCCAAGGCCAAGGCCGGACCAAAAAATCCCAAACCGGCAGCTAATCCAATCACTAGCATTTTCATTACTTCTGGTGTCATTTATTGCCCTCCTTTCAAGGTTTATTCATTAGTGTTCTTCTTCATGGGGAGATACAGCAATCGTACCAAAAACAAGAGTTAAACCACCAAAAATGAGAGCTTGGATCATACCAATCAACAATTCTAAGCCGTAAAAGGGAATGGCGAAGACCAAAGGGATGAGGAAGGAGGAAACCAAAATCAATATCTCTCCTGCTGTCATATTGCCAAAAAGACGGAAAGTAAAACTGAGCATACGCGTCAGATGACTGAAGATCTCTAAGACGCCGACGAAGAGATTAATAAAGCCGAAGACCATATTCATCGGACCCGTTTTGATCTTTCCGGTAAAGAGCTCTTTCAACCCCTGAAGAAACAGACGGACATTGACGAACTCGCTGAGATAGTGAGTGACTCCGATGGCCCTCATTCCCCACGTCTCAACAAAGAAGAAAGACATGAGGGCAATAGAGAGGGGCACATTGATATCGGTATTTGCTGCACGGAAGATCGAAATAAATTCTTCATGGCCATGAGTGCTGTGATGAATGCCGATGGTTCCAAAGAAGGGTAACAGGGCCAGATAGGCATTGAAGATCACGTAAATGAAGATCGTCGCAACGCCCGGAAATAGCATCCGGGAATGTCTCTTCCCAGCAACGCTTTCAACGAAGTTGAGCAGTCCCTCCACCACCACCTCTACGAGCCCTTGCGATCTGCCAGGAATCAGTTTCATTTTACGGGTTAGGAAGAAAGAGAGACCGACTAGTACCAGGATGGTAAACCATGAAGCGATGAGGGTGTTTGTGATCGAGAAGCTGCCGACATGTGCGACGGGTTCGGCGGGAAGGGCGACATGAGGTCTTGGGACTTTAAGGATGCCAGGCGGTTCTTTACCGAAAAAACTGGACCCAAGGGGACCAAATACCAAGCCAATGACAAAGAGGATCAAGACAGGGATAAAGAAAAAGACGAGAACCTTGAGTCGACCGCTACCCATTCTTCTTATTCTGTTCCTTATTTTTTCTCTGTTCTTCTTGCTCTGCCTGGTAACGGAGAAGCATTCGAATTAAACCCCCAAACGCAATCACTGTTCCAACACCAAGACCAATCAATGTAAATAAGGGGTTCTTATTTAACATTTCCGGTCGGTCGAGCCAATAACCAATCCCGACCGGGAGGATCAAACTCAACGCCACATACCACCCCACCGTAAGTAAGAATTGAAGCGGTCTTACCCATTCTTTCAGATAATGCTCCTGGATTTTGTTAAGTGGAAAACGATCTGAAACTTACAAAATGTGAATTGGTTAACATACATCCATTAAGTTGTCAATCTTTTTTATATATCCTATAAATATTAAGAAGTTATAGGGGCATCCTTTCTAGGGGGGAAGAGATCGAGATCCTCTTTTTTTTGAGGTTGCCCCTCCATTGTACAATGGCCTTCGAAGACCCCTCCTTCTGCGATGGTGATGATGGGAGTGGAAAGGTTTCCGTGGAGTTTACCTGTAGAGTGGATTTCCACCCTTCCCTGGGCATGAACCTCTCCTTCTACCTGGCCATTGATGACAATCGTATTGACAGCAATCTTCCCTTTGACGACTGCCGTTTCCCCTACAATGAGCGTGCCGCTCTCAAAGATCTCTCCTTCAAACTTTCCATCGAGACGGAAGACCCCTTCAAAGGTCATCTTTCCTTCAAAGACGGTCTCCTTCCCCAGGAAGGCGCTGATTTCCTCCATGGGAGAAGAGAGTTTTGGGTCCCCTTTTGACGACTGCGATTTTCCTAACATGGAAGACTCCTTTCTTCTACCGCAAGGGGCAGAGCGAAAGCTAAAGTTTGCTCAGTTTCTTGTGTTTCTTGAGTTTGTTGGGTTAACACAATAAACTCAATAGACTCAACAAACCAAGTAAACCCTAATTTTGCGCTTTGCGCCATGGTCTATGCGTTTTTCCCTAAGATTGCTTCGATGATCCTCTCCAGATCTTCATAAGAATAGTATTCAATTTCGATCTTTCCCCGTTTTCCTTTCGACAG
>Ga0209427_10006171_pt1 | contig 13698 bp, 18 predicted proteins | sample DeeMarSWOR136_30_FD_187465 | JGI IMG/M metagenome (GOLD analysis project Ga0209427, IMG submission 187465) | Marine sediment microbial communities from White Oak River estuary, North Carolina - WOR-1-36_30 (SPAdes) (version 2) | ecosystem: Environmental > Aquatic > Marine > Intertidal zone >... | reverse complement strand
ATGAAATAATAAATCCAGGTAAACTTGCTGAAATTCCATCAACAAGAGCTTATTTTCATTTTGTAGCAAATATACAGAGATTAATTGTAAACGAAACTATGGATGGTATTGAATTCTTAGCAAAATTAGCTGAGGAAGAGGGTTATGAAAATCTAAAGCAAAGAGTTATTCTTCCTCCTATGGATGTAAGTGAATACGTATCAGCTATCAAAATAAGTAAAATAAGACATATGTTAAGGATTAACGAATTAATAATAGAATTCGATAGAAAAATCGATAAATTAGCAAAAGAAATATTAAAGGAAATGGATGAAGAAGGTGTCCCTGAAGAAGATAGAAATATTCAGTTTGTGAATGTCTTTACAGGAAGCTTAGATGCAGAACTGAAATTTAAAGAGTAATCTTTTATTAAATTATATTGATGAGTTATTTGATAAACCAAACTTATGGAAAAGTAAGACTATAATTTCTGCAAAAAGCAAAAATGAATGGAAAATCCTAGCGGATAGTATCGAAGAAAGACCGTGGGATTTAATAGACCAAGGGAGAAAGATTTCAGGAACAGATCCAAAAAGGGCTAGTGATAGTTTCAAGAAAGCATTAAGTATATTTAATGTTTTATCTGATAGTAATGGAAGATTTCACGCAGTTTTTGCACTAGCTGAATTATACTTACATTTGAAGAATTATGATGCTTCAAAGGAACAGCTAGATAAAGCTTGGGAATTAGCATCTCAATTAGGAGATCCAATGCTTGAGGAAAATGTGCTAAGTACAGAAGGAGTTCTTTTATATGAACAGAAATTGTTTGAACAGGCATCATCTAAGTTTATTCAAGCTTTAGAGAGAGCTAAAAAAGCCAATAAACATGGTTTTGTAGTAAATGCATATTCAAATATTGGAGAATGTTATTATCGAATGAATATGATGGACCGAGCAATGGAAAATTTTGAGAAATCTCATTCTCTCTCTGAAGAAAGGAACGATAAGAAAAATCTAGCTCGGGCAAAAATAAACCTTGCAAAAGTACTAAAGATGGATAGGTCTAGTCAATCACAAGCTGAATGGTATTTGAAGGAAAGTATCGATCTCTCCGAAGAAGTTGGTGACAATTTAGGTTTAATGTGTGCTAAGGGAGAAATCGGAGAAATAGAAGAAATCGCAAAGGAGTATGAACCAGCTTTCATGTATTATGAAGCTGCTGCGGAAAAGGCCCAACAAATTAATTCTCATCAATATCATGAATATTATAGAAATAAAGCTCAACGTATGAAAGATAGGTTATATGACGATTAAAATAAGATTATCCGAGTATTTCCCCAACTTTTTTAGCAGCTTCCTTCAAATCAAGGAAAAGTAATCCTAATTTAACGGTTCGATTGGCTGATGCAGTAAGGACAGCTTTAGTACCAGCTTGTACTGAAATTAAATAACCACTATCTCCTTCAACTAATATTCTACTCATTTCACCTTTACCTGTTTCCATAACTGCTCTCTCTCCTAAACTTAATATAGCGGCAGTCATTGCTGCGATACGGACATCATCTAATCCTTGTGGTAGTGTGGAAGGGAATGAAGAAATTGGTAATCCTTCTAAAGAAACTACACTGGCAAAATCAATAGCTGGGAGTTTAGTAACAAAAGCTTCCAGTACCTCAATGATTTCTTTATGAATTTGGAGATCTGCTTCAGAATCTGGGATATACATTTTAATAACGCCTTTTAGCTAGGTGGAAGTTGCTTTTTTACTTTTTAGTATTGGTATTCCTGTTTCAAGCATAGTTTTTCTAAATAAATCTCTATTATCTGCACGTTCAATAGCTTCAACACTTGTTCCTAAAACCTTTACATTATATTTTTTAAGTATTCCTTTTTCTGCTAATTCTGTTCCGCAGTTTAAAGCAGTTTGACCACCAAAACCAAGTAAAATTCCATCTGGCCTCTCCTTTTTAATAACTTTTTCTACAAACTCAGGTGTTATAGGAAGAAAATAAGCTTTATCTCCTACAAATTTTTTGTCTGTTTGTATTGTAGCAACATTTGGGTTGATAAGAACAACTTCTACTCCTTCTTCTTTCACTGCTTTTATTGCTTGCGCACCAGAGTAATCGAATTCACCTGCTTCACCAATTTTGATTGCCCCACTTCCTATAATCAAGACTTTATTAATAGACTTTAATTTTGGCATGTTCCTTTCCTAGAGAGAGAGAAAAAGCCTTCCATAATTAGGTTGTAATAGTTTATAAAATTTTCCTAAGAGAAAACGTTATTGTAAATCTTTATATTGTTAGAAAACAATATTACCTTAGTATTCTTTTTCTAGCTAACGTATATGAAAATAACCTAATAATAAATGTCAGTGAATATTTCGTTTAATAATAGTTAACCAAAATTTAGTCTAACCATTCCTTTTTCTTAATTTTTTCAGGAATGTACTCTTCAGATATAAATGAAATTCCTTTAGAAGATAAAGCTGCTAATTCAACCTTGCCCTTTAACTCTTTCATTTTATTAAAGAATTTTTGCCATTCTTTTTTATCTTTAAACCATTCGTATTTTGTTAAATCATTTAATCTCTTTATATCAACATCTTTAAATTTTATTAAATGTTTTTTTAAACCAAATTCTTCTACATCATAGGGTGTTAAACCTAAAAATCTTGCTTCAGGAATTGCTAATCTTTCACTTATGTGAGCTAATGAAATGCTTCCAAATTTTAATACAGAATAAATATAAACTCCCCAAGGGTCTAAATCAACCAAAACATAAACGGGAAGCTTGTGTTCAAGATGTAATCTTTGTAATAATCTTCTCACACCCCTTGTTGCCTGTCCTTGAGATGACATTATTATACAATTTAACTTTTTCCACACTTTATCTTCATGCAACCTTTCCCATTCTGCTGCTTTTTCCATGTATATAACAAACTCTGCATTTACTCTTTTGAATTCAATTTCCTCAACATTTGAAGGTATAGACCAACCTCCGGAACCTAGTTTAGACCAATTAACACTATCTCCTTTATCTTTTACAACAACATTTCCAGCAACAGAACCCATTTTATTAGCATTTATATGTAATTGTTCTCTAGAACAATTGGATATTAATTCTAAATCTTCTATTGCTTTGTTTGATTCTATTTGTTCATCTACAATATTTATATTAGTATTAGGTATTGTTCTTTTAATTCTGTAAAAAACTTCTCTTAAGCTTAAATGTTTATTAACATCTAACAATTCTTTAGTTGTTGCTGCAACTTCTACTGTTTGAACAAACTTTCTAACATGAGCAACATTAAAGAAATACCTTTTAGATGTTCTGTTTCCAAGAGTTATTAGTTTGGATTTATGATCAAAAATAATGTTAGACAAAGCCCTTATAGGAACAATCATAGATGGATTTCTACGACTTTTTATATCAGTTACTAATTTTTTTCCTAATTCTTTAAGATTTTTCTTGGCTTCTATTCTCTTTTGTTTTTTCTTCATTTAAATCTTCCTCTTCAACCTCTCCATTAACCTCTTTTAAACCACCTTTAAGCATTCTTTCTAAACCATGCTCAATTTTTACTTTGGAAACATCAGATATTTTTGAAATTGCTGTTGCTGCTTCAGGAATATATCTTTCAAACAAGCTTCTTCTCATTTGTATTTCATGTCTTCTTTTTTTTCCATATATATATTTTTTAAGTTTTCTTCCAGCATCTTGTAGAGCTAATTTAACTTCCTTTATTATATCAGGATAACCTGCTATTGCTTGTTTTCCTTCAGAAGTAAATGGAACCCAAACTGATGCAAAATGAACTAATATTACTAAAGGTCCTGTTGGCAAAGATCCGGAGGATTGTTGTAATCCGTATCTTCTCCAATCAACATCTTTAACTGCTTCTGTAATAGCACATCCTCCTTGGTGATACATTAAAGGAACTTTATTAGCAAATCTAAAAAAATCAGCTGTTTTATTAGGATTTAAATTTCCTCCATAAGCTAAACCAACCTCAACAGCAAATGGACGGCCTCTATAAACAGAAGGCGGTCTTGTTATTGCTATAAAGTGTTCTGCTTCAATTTCTTTTTTTAATCCTTTTACTATTGTTTCTTCTCCTATTTGAGAAAGACAAGCTGTTGGTGGGGAAACTAATTTTACTGTTTGCATTGTTCTATGTAATCTTCTTATTTCATTATAATCTAGAGATTTTGGTTTTCTTTTAGGATTGATTTTGGCTAATTTACACATTTGTAAGCCAGATGTCTTTCCTACTCTTGAAAAATCAGCTTTTAAGAAGCTTAGAACATTTTTTGCTCTGGTTTCTTTAATCATTCTTCTTAAAATCCCTAATTCTACTCCATATGGATGTGGTTTTATTTCTTTTGGTAATTTAGGTAAATGATGAACTGCTCTTGAAAATGTAACTTTACCATTAGGCCCATAATAAATTATTTTGGCATAAGGATTCATTATTGCAGTTTCTTTAAGATATTCTGGTATTGATTGTCCTTTTTCAATATATCTTCCTTCAATTTCCATTTCAATTTTAATTCCATGCCATTTTTCAGGGTTTTTTTCTCTTTTACTAGAAAATATACTAGGTTCATTCTTAGTAACATCAATCATCAAATCTATTACATTAATAAATCTTTTTCCTGTACTTGATGTTATTCTTATTGGTTTTCCGCTAGTTAATTGCGAGTATAAAATTGCTCCAGAAACTCCTATACCTTGAGTTCCTCGCGATTGTCGAAGTCTGTGGAATTTACTTCCATATAATAATTTTCCAAAAGCCAAAGAAAGCTTCTCTTCTACAATTCCAGGTCCATTGTCTTCAACCTTTATTATAAACTTATCTTCTGCTGTTTGCTTTACTGAAACATGAACATTTGGTAGAATTCCTGCTTCCTCACAAGCATCAATACTGTTATCAACCATTTCTTTTACTACTGTTAGCATTGCTCTAGTGGTATTTTCATAACCTAGCAAATGTCTATTTTTTTCGAAAAATTCGGCTACAGATATTGCCTTAAGATCTTTTGAAAGTTTCTCTGCAGCTATTCTATCTTTTGTCATAAGTACCGTTTTATTAATAATTTATTATTATGCTTTAATAGAAATTAACTTTGAAATTTATATAAGTTAAGTTATATTAAGGATAATTTGAATATCAAAAGAACATATTTAAAAATGCAAAAAAATTTTAATTTGATATAGGTAAAGCGGCACCTAAAAATTGACAGAATTAACTTTTTTCCCTTTCAATTTTTCCTAAGTTCTCTAAGATATCCTTTTTATGAGTCGACAATAAGCGTAAAAAAGAATTCACTACTTTCCTTTTTTGTTCTTAAATCATCAACATTTTTCATATTAAAATTTTATTTTAAAAGACATTTAAATCATTATTTCTACATATTTTTAGCATGAAAAAACTAGTACAATTGTCTATTTTTTTAATAATTCTTGTTGCAGGTTGTACTCAACCAACAGGAGTAATTATAGCAAATGAAACCTTTAAAGAAGAATGTAAACCAGATTGGAACTGTACTTTTTGGTCTGATTGCATAAGAAGAGGATCAGAAACTGGGATTCAAAACAGAACATGTATAGATAATAATGATTGTGTTTTAAATAAAGAAGAATCAAGAATTTGTGGACTGCCTGGAATTGCTTTAAATGAACCTTCTCAAATGGTTTTGCAGATTTCTGATTTACCAGATAAAAACTGGACAATCGAAAAGAATATAAGATCTAGAGAAGAGGTTTCTCAAATCGAAAGAGATCTTGGTTTTAAAAAGGGTTATAATGTTACTTTCTTTTCTCAAGAAAACGATACTGTTAAGCATTCTATTAGTGTTTATCCTTTGGTTAATAGCGCTATTAATATGACTTTTAGTTTTGAAGCAGCCAAGGGAAATTATAGAACAGGAAGCATTTATGAAAATACTAACAAAATAATATCATCTATCTCTGAGCTTGAAAATCCTTTTATAGGAGATTTTAGCATAGCGTATAATGTTACTGTTTTGAACAAAAATGTTAAGGAAAATGTTTATACAATTTGCTTTACTAAATGGGATGTTGCTGAGGTTGTTACAATAGAAGGAAGTAATAGTGATTATGAATTATTAAAAGATTTAGCTAAAAAAGCTGAAGAAAAGATAGCATGAAGGAAACGGATAAATCGATTTTATATGGTATTCTTACTGGACTTATCTTTTCAATTTTATTTATTTTAATTATTAAGTTTAAGCCTGATATCTCAGGGTTTGTGTTAATTTTATTAATTCTTCTAGCAGCTTCTGCTACTTACGCATTTTATAGAAACAAATATGGAAAAAGTCCTAAAACAGTGAATTTATATAGAAATAGCATATTATCAATGTTCGAATCATTTACTCTTATGATGGCTATTATTTTTGTTTACGTTTCTTATTTGTCTTCTCCAGTTCCTGTTCCAGAAACAGTTTTAATTCAGGTATTATCTATAATTTTTGTAGTTTGGCTTATTGTTTTTTTTGTAACTTGGAAACATAGAAATATGAAGTTTAAATTATGAATTTAAGAAAGGCATTTAAAGCTTTTTGATTTTATTTCTTCTCTTCTAGAAATACGGCTTGCCACAAGTGTTTGGTTTGTTCTTCGTAATCTTAATGCCTTTCCATATGTACCAGACCGCAACATACTGTATATGTAATCATTTAAATCTCCAGAACTCTTTGCAACTTCACGTAATAATTCTGAGAATGTTTTACCATCTTTATTTTTGCTTTCTTTACATTTAGGTCTTTCAAACTTGTATTCAACTCCTCCTAAAGGATTATCATAGATAACCACTAAAGCACCATTAAAATATTAACGAGTCAGAAATTTAAATCCTGATATTTTAGAAGATATTTAGGCTAAGGAGTGTGGAGGTTAGATAAAACATAAAAAGATTTTTATTTAATTATTGATAGGTGATAAAATGAGTATTGTAGTTGGGGATACTAAAGTAAGATTACCACAGGATACTATAAATGATTTAGTTTTTATGGCTATAAAGGAAAAAACCAATAACAGTAGAAGAAATGAGATTTATACAAATACAAAGAAATTATCAGAATATTTACAAAAAAGACATAAAGGACCGAACATAAGATTAGAAATAGATGAAGCACAAGTAGCATACTCAATAGATCGTTTGGGTGATGAAAGACTTTTAGTATTAAATAAACTTTAATTAAAGAATAACTCTTAAATCCTAATTTTTCTATAGATTTAGATATGAAGAAGACTTTTAATTGGAAGGAATTTATTAAAGGTCTAATAATAGCATTTATTGTTTTTGCAATTTTATATTACCTGTATATTTTAGGTTGGTCAGTTCCCCATTGATAGTGGTAAAATGAAAGATGAATTTATTTATGGTTTGATTTTAGGAATAATAATATCTGTCTTAATAATTAGTTATATAGAACTGAGTACTCCAAGACGTATTGATTTAAAGCCTATATCGCCTAAAGCAGCTAAAAATAAATACTGCTCAATTTTGGTTAATGAAGATTGCAATGTTTCAACCAATTCTATTTTGATAGAAAATTATGATGCAAACAAAAATGGAAAATTGGAAATAGGAGGAATTAGTAATCCTTGGAATCCTGATAATGATTGTGGTGTAGAAGCAACGAGTGGAGATAATCTAGCAACACTTTGTCTTTGTTATTATGGAATAAAAACTGATGATGAGTGTAAAAAACTTTGTGGGTGTTCATGAAACTTCTAATACCTGTCCTGGTTTTAGCAATAGTTTTGATAGCTGGATGCACATGGCAAGCTACAGAAATCAATGATTTACCATTAGAAGAATCAGAACCACTTGAAGAGGAAATTAAAATAAATTTCACTTGTCCTTTTGAAGATAAATTAAAAGAAATTTTAATAAATCAAGCTACGAAATCAAAAAAATTATCCTTTGCTACTATTAGTATAAAAACTCATGAATTATCATACAATTGGTCTGCTTGGTGTGGAAATTATAGTATAAACAGCATTGTTTTTGAATGTAGAAAAATTTTTGAAAGCGGTAGAAAAACTAATTATTTTTATTGTAGTATCTCTAAAGTTTCATGTTCAATACCTGCAATATTTCAAAGGGAAAACCTCAAATATAAAATAATGCCTCCAGTTATCATTGACCTTGACAATAATGAGGTTATTCAACTAAAATGCGAGAAAATTTAAAATAATTAGGTGATTTTATCATAGAAGTTGTGCTTGTTCCCAAAGAAAGAATAAAAATTATAAAAGATCAAAAAACAGTAAAAAAACTAGAAAATTCTATAAAAATTAAAATATCTTTTGAAGAAAATTCTGTTATAATAGAGGGTGAAGGAGTAGAATTGTTTCAAGCAAAAAACATTGTAAAAGCAATTGCAAGAGGTTTTTCTCCTGAAAAAGCCTTTAGATTGTTAAATGAAGAAGAAACCCTGGAAATAATAGAATTAACTGAATTTACTGACAAAAAAATGAAAGTCATAAAAGCTAGATTAATAGGAACCAAGGGAAAAACAAGAAAATTAATAGAAAATTTCAGTGGTTGTTCAGTTTCTGTATACGGAAAAACAGTGTGCATAATTGGAAATTTTGAACAAATGAACATTGCTAGAGAAGCAATAAAAATGGTAATAAGAGGATCAAAGCACTCTAAGGTTTATGGCTTTTTACAACAAGCAAATTTATGATTCGTCGAACCTTCCATCAGTTCTAACCAGTTCTTCAGTGGCTTTCATCAAAGTTTTCTTCTTATATCTCTCAATGCTCATGTGCCAATAAACATTTCCCTGAGCAACTCTCTTCTTTTTTAGTTTTCCTTGGTTACAAAGCCAATCCAGCTTTTTCCTTAAGGTCTCTAAGGTATTTGGCTTAACAGGTATTTTTTCGATTCTCAAAAGCTCGCTAGGAGTGCATGGAGAATTAGCAAGAACCAAAACTTCTAGTCTTTCTTCGTCTGGATACTCATAAACCATCTTGGGCATTTTCTAAACCTTAAGATTACTTATGTTTATTATAACTTAATTAATATAAAAATTTAACTTAATTATCAAAACACAATATTCTGATATTAAAAAATTTTTAATTTCTTCAACCAGTTTTTTTCTTTTGGTATACATTACGCAAAACCAAAGAATTTTAGGGTTCTGGAGAAATATTTTTTATGTATCCTTTTCTTTTAAGCCAAAACGCCTGAGCTTTGCTATATAGCCAAATAACATCTGCTCTTTCTTCTTTCTGAATGCTCCAGGGCTTAACTAGAATCAAATATCCAGGTCTAATCCACAGTTTCCTCTTTATTCTTCCAGGAATTCTGCAAATTCTTGTGAATCCATCTTCACACTTAGCTTCTAATCTTCCTCCTCCAAGCATAGCTGTTACAATACCTATTGTTTCATCATTTCTTGGTACTCTTACTCTTATAATCTCTTCTCCTCTCTTTCTAGCCATTTAATCACTTAGTATTCTTACTAATATAATGTTTCTATAAATATTTTTGCCTTGTTTGCTTGTAACAAGTTTATAACTCTTTTTTATTTCAGCTTTATATTTCTTTTTTAAGAACTCTGTAATTTTTTCAGCTAAAAACTTATTGCTTATAAAGAAATCATAACCATCTTTAACTTCTTTTATTCTATAAAATCCTTTTCTTATTAAAATAATGTCGTCTATTGAATTAATATCGTCATTTGTTAAACTTCCTCTTATTTGTATTAAAGCTTCATAATAATCACTATATTTTCTAGAGCATTCAAGACAAACTTCTTTTTTTATTTTTAATTTTACCTCATGAACTTCTTGTTTAAGATTTTCAGAACCTTCTAAAAAACCTTTAGCATAAACCTTTAAAACATCGTTTTCTTCGATTTTTAATTTAACATCTTTTCCAAGAACTTTTATTTTATTTCTTAAAAATTCGTCAATTTCTATATCTTTCCATATGTTTTTCTCTTTTATTTTGTTACATTTGTTACATATTGTAACATTAATTTCTTCAGGAACTTTAATTAATTGAAACTTTTTATTGTAACATTCTTCACAGTATCCATTTATCAGATTTTCAGTTTTTTTACCGCAAATAAAGCAAAATTTCATATTTTATACCACAAATAGAATGTTAATTCAGCTGTTTCAGGCATATCGCAGCATAAAGGAAAGAATGAGGAAACAGCAACGTATTCTTTACTATAATCAATATCTTTTAAAATCCAGTTCTTTACTCTTGAAGCAATGGCAGCCTTTACTAAAGTTCTATATTCATTGCTTTCAGGAAAGTCTGATATCCAGATTGCAGTATTATTGGAAGTCATTTCTGCTTCATTAGCAGCTTCTATGATATTAAAATTTCCTGTGACATCATTTATTTCAGAAAAATCTTCAAAAATAAAAGAAGTATTTACAGCTTGTATTATTACAAATTTATCCCAAAAAACCTTTTTGACTTTAAACATATAAAATGTGTTACTGCCAATATTTTTTAAACTAAAAGATTCACCTTCAGGTATATTTTGTATAATTCCTTCATCAATTGTCTTATTTTCAATGTCAACTGTGTTAGATGATGTAATATTTACTCTTCTAGAATCTTCCCAGATATACCAATATCCCCATTTTTTACTACCTATTGTATTATCTGTATTTATATCAAAACCTAAACCTAAGAAATATTTTTCAATTTCTTCTTGAGATGGATTATAAGGTGTAAAGTGAAAAGCACCACCACCGCCACCAACAGCACTTAATCCAAAAATGTCATTAAAATCTGCATCACCAGTATTAAAAGTTGCGTTTATTCCTATTACAACACCACCTTTGCTCAAATAGTCTGTAATATTTGATTTTCTTGATGAGTATTCTGTATAATTAACAAAAACAACAGCATCAAAATTTGAAGGAATATAATTAAGAGTATTTATATCAAAATATTCGACAGAAAAATTAATCCAATGACCATTAACATAAGAATCTGTTAATAAATTATTAATATAATTACAATATTCAACACAACCAACAGTTATATTATTTTTAGAAGCATAAGAAACTTTTAACCCAAAATCAACATTTGGTGGAACCAAATCCTCAATTTTGCTAAAATTTCCATTTAAAATCTCTATAATATCTTCACTTTTTAAGGTTTTTCCAATATTATTTCCTATAGTTACTAAGTCAGCCCTTTCCCAACTTTCCTTTGTTTTATAAGTAGAAATGGTTCCTAAGACTACTAGCATTAATATTAAAGCAACTGATATTTCTAACAAATAAATAAAACCTTTCATATTACCACAACTCTAGTGTCACATTTCCTAAATCATTTTCAATTAAGACATTCTTATTAACAACCACTTTTGAAGGTTTTAAAGTGTCTGTTCCACAAAATAAAAGCCGATGAGTTGAATTGTAAATTTTCAATCTATAATCAGTTATTTCAAAATTAAAAAAAAGATCACAATTTTCATTTAAAGCAGTTATTTTTTCTAAAGATAAAACATTTGGTTTATAAGCTAAGCCAACTGTTCTAATAGGATGCCAACTATAGTTGGTTTTAATTTCCTCATCTTTAATTATTCCTTTAGGTTCAGGAAATGCGTGTTGATAAACATAAAACATGCTAAAATTTGCTTCTCCTGTGTCAGTGATAATTCTTGGTGTTACAAATAATGTAACATACTGAAAATCTTCAATTGCTATAGGAATTTCATAAGAGCCTTGCTGAGTCCAATCCCTTCCATTACTACTGTACCAACCACTTACATATGTTTCATTTCTAATAAGTTTTAAGTATACAGGATAATTTGTTGCTGCATAACCACTATAATCGTATGAATTAGGAGCAATATAAGAAGAGCTAGACTGCCAAAAAAGACCATAATGAAAAGGCATTACTGTTATATATGCCATTCCATTGTAATTCTTGGCTATTACAAAATTTTGAACTGTAATCCCTGCTTTGGCCCATTCCTGAGTTACTTTTTGATTAATTACTTTTGTAATAGCTACAATATCACCTGAAATTGTTGAGTTTTTATAAACATGAGTAGCTTCATATTCATCACCTACAACATTTGCCCCATTTGTATTAGTTATTCTTAAAATCCCATTAAAAACAGTAGCAGTTCCATCTGTTATAATATCTTCTTTTACCCAATTAGAAGGTAAAGAGCTTCCACTTAAATCTAAAAATTGAATAAACACCTTATTTCCATTACTTTCACTATTGGCTAAAGAATTACTATAATACATATAAATTGATTTTTTTCCAGATTCAGGAATTTTAGGGATTTTTATCCAAACATCAGCATAAGAACCATCTACTTTATTTTCAATCCAATAAGGAATGTTTGTTACTTTATCAGAATCAGTAAATCTTAAATCACTAAAGTCTGAATTCATATCAGAATCATAAGTAACATTAATTCTAACCTGTTGATCTCTTAATTCTTCTGAGCTTAGACTAATTTCAATTTCTTTTCTTCTTTCCCAACCTAGAACTAAAAAATTAACCCAATTTTCAGGATATCCCTTATAACTAGTTAAAACTTTGATTACACTGTTAGCTTCTGCTTTTAAGTTATTAATCTCATAATCTGAAATGTTACTAGAAAATACAGTATTTATTTGGCTTACAATATAGAAAATTATTATTGAAAATATTACAATACCAAAAATAAATTCTATTCTTGTTTGTCCATACATTAGATCACTCCAGTTTTTAGTAAGAATAAGAGTATACTAAAGCCAGATATCGTCATTATTGAACTATGCTTTAGTCCAGCAGTTACAGAACCTTCTCCAATTTGTCCTGCTACTAATCCAGAGAATATACCCTGAACTATTGCCATTAAAAGAAATAAAGCATAATAATAACAACTCGTCTCAATTCCAAACATCTGACAAACAACTGAAAAAACTGAACAATTTATACAATAAATACCAGGATTAGTTAAACAAATTTCACATGGATCAGTAAAAACCATTATGCTTCCTGCTATTCCAGATTGAACATCTAATTCCATTAAGGGTATTAAAGTTTGAGAAAGTCCAATAACTATTCCAATAAATATGTAATAAATAGCATACATTATTAACATGTGTTGATATGTAACAGCCCTTCTCTCTTTTTCAGCTTCTTTTATCGCAGTTATGTCTGAAGCTGTAGCTTCCATTGTTCTAGCAATATCACCTCCAGAACTATAAGCCTCATTTATAATTCTAACAACCCTTCCTATTAATTTTGATTTTTTTAGTCTAAGAGCAAAATTGTTCATAGCCTCTTGCGTATTTACACCCCAAGATAGTTGATAATTAATTCTCTTAATTTCTTCTGTTAATTTTCCATAATCAGTTTTTGATACTTGTTTTAATGCTTCTGTTAATGTCATTCCTATTTTTTGTGCTTCAGAAAGATCTAATAAAAATAATGGTAATTGTTCTTCCATTGTTTTTATTTTCTTGTATTCAAAGTATGAGATAAATGCATAAGGAATTACTCCTACTATAATTGCTAAAAGAATAAGATTTCCCATTATTCCAACATTTTCATAAAAAAAGAAGCTTATAACAATTAATACTGCTGCTAATATTACTGGTACAAACTTTACATTAAATTTCTTTTTTTCTTGTTTCTTCATTTTATCACGCTGCTGGAGCTATAGATTTTATTAAAAATATAAAACCAAC
>Ga0209427_10006169_pt1 | contig 13699 bp, 14 predicted proteins | sample DeeMarSWOR136_30_FD_187465 | JGI IMG/M metagenome (GOLD analysis project Ga0209427, IMG submission 187465) | Marine sediment microbial communities from White Oak River estuary, North Carolina - WOR-1-36_30 (SPAdes) (version 2) | ecosystem: Environmental > Aquatic > Marine > Intertidal zone >... | reverse complement strand
CCGTCCCAAAAAATCAATCGGCACTAACGAAGATTGGGAAAGGGCTATCTCTAGCTTGAAGAAGGTTCTAGATGAAAATAGCTTCTCTTACCAAATCAATGAAGGAGAGGGTGCCTTTTATGGTCCAAAAATAGATGTCACCTTAAAAGATGTGCTTGACAGAAAATGGCAATGTGCTACTATCCAGTGCGACTTCTCCCTACCAGAAAGATTCGACTTAAGCTACATCGGTAAAGATGGGGAGAAACATCGGCCTGTGATGTTACATCGGGTGATACTGGGTTCCCTAGAAAGATTTATGGGAGTACTTATTGAACACTATGCCGGTGCCTTCCCTGCCTGGCTTGCTCCTGTGCAGGTTATTATCCTCACAATCAGTGACAAACATATTCCCTTTGGAGAGGATGTCTTTGACCAACTAATCTCCCACTCCATCAGGGCAGAAAAAGACTTTAGAAACGAAAGTTTACGATTGAAAATCAGAGAAGCCCAGTTGCAAAAAATTCCCTATATGCTGGTAATCGGCGATAAAGAGGTACAAACGGGTGGAGTTTCTCCCAGACACCGCAGTGGCAAGGATCTAGGATTGATGCAACCTAATGAATTTATTTCCTTGATTAAGCAAGAGTCTCAATTTCCAAACTAACATAAGTCACATACACCAGATGGTGAATGTTTGATAAAATATTTCAATAAGCTATCTAAGATTAAAGGAGGTGAAAAATATAACAAAAGAGTTAAGGGTTAATGAGAAGATCACCAGCAAAGAAGTAAGGGTGATAAATCATGAGGGAAAGCAAATAGGCATCCTCACTCTGACTGAGGCTTTGAAAACTGCACAGGAAGAGGGTTATGACTTGGTAGAGGTATCACCAAATACCTCTCCACCTGTGTGCCGCATCATGGACTACGGGAGGTTCAAGTACCAGCAGAGCAAAAAGCTTCATCAGTCAAAAAAGAAACATGTCCAGAGCATAACTCATATTAAGGAGATTAAGATAAGACCTGCGACTGAAGAACATGACTTCCAGTTTAAGATGCGTCACATCAAAAAGTTCCTCAGTCATGGGAATAAGACCAAAGTATCACTCATCTTTCGGGGAAGAGAGATCACGCATCCTGAACTGGGAAAAGAGATATTGGAGAGGATTATTGAGGAGATAAAAGATATGGGTGTTGTTGAACACCCCCCCACGTTTGAAGGAAAAAATATGACCATGCTGCTTGCTCCTAAAAGCTAAGTAGTATCCCTTATGTTCTATATGCAAGGGGTGATTTTCTTAAAAATATCTCATAGTACTACCAAGCTAAAAAACAGCGAGGTTGTAGGAAAGTAATACCATGCCGAAAATGAAAACCAATAGAGGTGCAGCCAAAAGATTTAGAAAAACCAAGGGAGGAAAGATAAAAAGGCGAAAAGCCTATGCGAGTCATATTTTGACCAAAAAATCTGCTAAAAGAAAAAGATCCCTTCGAAAAAGCGGATTTCTCGATAAAGTTGACACTAAAAGTATCAGACGGTTAATTCCTACTCTTTGAGCAGACATTCGTAAAAAGCATAAAGAAAGGATTGCTAAAACATGCCAAGAGCCAAGAGGGGAGTAAGAGCAAAAAGAAGAAGAAAAAAGATCTTAAAACTGGCTAAAGGATATCAAGGGGGGCGAAGCAAGCTCTATCGAAGTGCCAAAGAAGCGGTTGATAGGGCATTAAACTACGCCTATAGAGATAGAAGAACCAGAAAAAGAGATTTTCGCACCTTATGGATCAGCAGAATCAATGCTGCTGCCAGGCTCAATGACCTCACCTATAGTCAATTCATTAAAGGCCTAAAGAAAGCCGAAGTCATCATCGATAGAAAGCTGCTGGCTGAGCTAGCTGTATCAGATCCCCAAGTGTTTTCTGAGATTGCCAATGTAGCTAAAGAAAATATATAAGCTTCTTCATAACTACCCACCACATTACCATGAAAGCAAAGCTTGAGCAACTATCTGCTGAAGTAGAACGCACTTTGGCAGCTGCAAAAGATAAAGATCAAGTCATGAAGGTCAGAACTCAATTCCTAGGCCGTAAAGGGAAACTTACACTCTTGATCAAGCAACTAGGAACACTTTCTGAAAAAGAAAGACCTACATTTGGCCAACTCATTAATCAGATAAAAAACACGTTAGAGCACCAAATTGATAAACAGCTCACCATCATCAGTGAAAAGGAAAAGAGAGAGAAACTTCAAGAGGAAACACTAGACATCTCCTTGCCAGGAAGAAGACCCCCCATAGGGAAAAAACATCCTGTAACTCAGGTTACCAATGAGATCACAGAAATTTTCACTGGAATGGGATTTCAGATAGCAGAGGGACCAGAAGTAGAACTTGATTTTTATAACTTTGAGGCTTTAAACATCCCCAAAAATCATCCGGCTCGAGATATGCACGACACCTTTTATATAACTGAAGAAGTACTATTGAGAACACATACTTCTCCGGTACAGATTAGAACTATGGAGAAGCTAAAACCTCCTGTAAGAATCATTTCCCCAGGTAAGTCCTATCGTCGTGATTCGGATGTCTCTCACACTCCTATGTTTCACCAAGTAGAAGGCTTCATGGTAGGTGAAGACATTTCATTCAGCCATCTAAAGGGAGTTCTTACGGTCTTTGCCCACCAGATGTTTGGAGAAGACAGTGCTATTAGGTTCCGCCCTAGTTTCTTCCCCTTCACAGAACCAAGTGCAGAAATGGACATTCAATGTGCTATGTGCAAAGGTGAAGGATGCAGGGTATGTTCTAGTTCTGGCTGGTTAGAAATACTGGGATCAGGAATGGTACACCCTGCTGTATTTAAGATAGTGGGGTATGACCCTCAACAGGTGAGTGGATTCGCCTTTGGTATAGGAATCGAAAGGATTGCTATGTTGAAATATGGCATTGATGATATCAGGCTTTTTTTCGAAAATGATGTCAGATTTTTACAACAGTTTTAGATTCTCCAGCTTTGTATAAAATCTTTAGTGAGCTATCTTTTTTAAATAAAAAACAAATTACATTCCCTTGAGAAGACACTTTAATGAGTAGTAGAGGTTCAGGATAATTCTGAGCTATAAAGAGGTGCTCTCACTATGCAGGTGAGTCTCAACTGGTTAAAAGAATATATTTCTATCAACCTTGATCCAAGGGCATTGGCTGATCTTCTCACTATGGCAGGTAGTGAGATTGAAAATGTTGTCAAGATAGGAAATGAGCTCGGTGGTGTTGTGGTGAGCCAAATTACCTCTGTAGCCCCCCATCCTAAAGCAGATAAATTATCACTATGCACCGTTGACACAGGAAGTGGCACCTTCTCTATCATTTGCGGTGCAACAAATATCAAACCAGGTGATAAAGCACCTCTTGCCTTAAATGGTGCACAACTGCCTAGTGGTGTTACCATTAAACCAGTAAAAATTCGCGGTGTAATCTCTCAGGGAATGCTCTGCTCTGAGTCGGAACTGTCTTTAGGCAATGATACCTCGGGTATTATGATCCTCCTCCCCTCCATGGAAGTAGGGCAATCCATCAACTCAGCCTTAAACTTAGAAGACTATATTCTTGAAATTAACTTAACACCAAATCGTCCCGATTGCCTGAGCATCATAGGTATAGCCCGAGAGATTGCTGCCCTCACCCACCAAACTGTACACATTCCCTCTATAAATATTAAAGAAAACGGTAAAGGGATTTTTCAACTCACCTCGGTAACTATTGAAGATCCAGATCTCTGCCCTCGCTACACTGCCCGCATCATCTCGGATGTTACAGTGGGCCCTTCACCTTTTTGGATGAGAAGACGACTTGAATCCTGTGGAATGAGATCAATCAATAATATAGTTGATGTAACCAACTATGTGCTTCTTGAGATGGGTCAACCCCTCCATGCCTTCGACCTGGAATTTTTAGACCAGCACAGGATCGTGGTAAAACGGTCCACTCCTGGTGAATCCTTTACCACCCTTGATGGTAAGGAAAGGACTCTCCCTAATGACGCCTTGATGATCTGTGATGGCTCCAAACCAATTGCCCTTGGAGGGATCATGGGAGGTCTTAACTCTGAGGTCTCAGAAAAGACTACCACCCTCCTTCTGGAAAGTGCTTATTTCATACCTTCTGGAATCCTCAGAACTTCAAAGAAGATGGGTGTACGCACAGAATCTTCCCAGAGGTTTGAGAAAGGTGTTGATCCTAATGGCGTTACTGTAGCCCTTAATCGAGCGGCTCAATTTATTGTCGAGCTTGCTGGTGGTAAAGTCCATCCGGGATATATTGATAACTACCCTAATCCTATCGCCCCATCTCCCACCCTTAACCTCAGCACCAAAAGAACAAATACCATACTGGGAACAGCTCTCACCAAAGACGAAATTAAGCAAAAGTTAAGGGATCTTACCTTTATTGTTCATGATCTTGATGAAGACCAGCTTGCAACAACACCACCTTCATTCAGGATTGATATCAAAGAGAGCATCGACTTAATCGAAGAGGTAGCACGACTGTGTGGATACAACAAAATAAAAGCTACACTGCCCCCCACCCCAAACTTTCTAAAGAAAAGGGATAAAGCACTACTGGTGGAGGAAAAAGTTAAAGATAGTTTGATTCAACAAGGTTACTATGAAGTAATCACCTATAGCTTTATTTCTCCAGCCGAACTAAACCATCTAAAACTTCCAATCCAAGATCACCGCCTAAAAACGCTTAAAATTTTAAACCCCCTTACTGAGGATCAATCCATTATGAGAACTACCCTTATTCCAGGTCTTCTCACTACCGTGAAGAAGAATATCAACCAGAAAAACTTAAACCTCAAACTATTTGAAGTGAGCCGGGTTTTCCTGATGCAGGAAAAAGATACGCTTCCTCAAGAAAGGAAGATGCTGGCAGCTCTGGCCACGGGTTTATATCAGGAAGACGCATGGAATGTAGAAAAAAGGGATGTAGACTTCTACGATCTCAAAGGGTGTTTTGAAAATCTTCTAGAAGCACTTCATATCACCACCTACTCATTTTCACCATGCACAGAAAGTCCCTTTTTGCATCCTTATAAAGCTTTAAACCTTATGGTCAGCTATGAAAATGTAGGGATTTTGGGAGAGGTACACCCTCAATTACTGGAGGATTTTCAAATCCCCCACAAGGTATACCTCTTTGAGATTTCCCTCTCTCCTCTGATCAGCCATTTCTCGGAGCACAGACAATTTCATTCTCTACCTAAATATCCCCCCGTTTACAGGGATATTGCCCTAGTGGTGAATGAAGCCATTTCTGCACAAAAGGTTTACGATACAATTTATAAATTTAAAAATAAATTTATTGAAGAAATAATGATTTTCGATTACTATAGAGGATCGTCGATCCCAGAGGGTAAAAAAAGTTTAGCCTATCGACTAAAGTACCAAGCCCACGACCACACTCTAACTGATGAAGAGGTAAACACACTGCATGAAGAACTTATCAATTCACTCTATCAAGAATTGGGTGCAGAGATAAGGAAATGATAGGAAAATTAACCACAGAGAGAACACAGAGGATAAATCTATTTTAAAAAAACTCTGTGAACTCCGTAGTTTCCATAGCTCAAAAGTACGTCCTTTAAGAAGAATTCAATACAAAAGACAGAAAGAGATAGAGATGAGGCATAAAGGTAAAGAGATAGAAATACCCACATCACACTTATAGACCCAAGTAATCGCACTGGATAAAAGAGTAGGTTTGTTGATTAATTGTAATGGAGCGAGATTACGGAATTGGATAAAAAACCTCTGTGCTTTAACAGGGGTTAGAGAACACAGAGAAAGCAATAAAATTGCTCTTACCCTATGGATATTTAATATTCTCCCTGTGCCCTCTGTGGTCTAGTTTTTAAACTCAAGGTAAAAGGAGGAAAAAGGAATGACAAAGGCAGATATTATTGAAAGTGTGTATGAAAAGGTAGGGTTGTCTAAAAAAGAAGCCAACACCATCGTAGAACTCCTTTTTGAAACCATTAAATCAACTCTGGAAAAAGGAGAAAAAGTAAAAGTCTCTCGCTTCGGAAATTTCGTCGTGCGTCAAAAGAGGATTCGAAGAGGCAGAAATCCTCAAACAGGGAGTGAAATTGAGATCTCTGCTAGAAAAGTACTTACCTTTAAAGCCAGTCCTGTCTTGAAAAAGGCTTTAAATAAATAGGATTTACTCCTTCATTCACGAAAAATTAAAAACAGGGGGTTATCTGATAGCCAAAGACTAAGAGGATGGACTCTATCTGTTTCCACTTCCCATAACTATACGATAGACGTGTTTTTCAGCTTCTAAAATGGCTAAAAAAACTCTGGTAAAAGGTTACATTCCTAATAAACTATACTTCAAAATAGGTGAAGTGAGCAAAATCACTGCAGTAGAGCCTTATGTCTTAAGATATTGGGAATCAGAATTTAAAACCATTAAACCTTCGAGAACTCAATCAAAACAGAGAATATACCGCAAAAGAGACGTAGAGCTCATCTTAGAGATTAAGAAAATGCTCTACGAGGAAAAGCTCACTATTGCAGGAGCTCAGAAGAAACTTCGTGAAATTACCCATAGAGGAAAAAAGCAACTCCGTTTTGATTTTAGTAAAAAAGACCACCAAAGCATTCTAAAAGAAATCAAAAAGGAGTTGATATCCATTCGTGAAATGTTAGGCTGAATTTTTCCTATCCTGATTTCCATAAGATTATCTTCTATTTTTTACCTCTTAATCGAGAATCTCAAACTATTAAGACTATTCAGATGGTATCGGTTTTTTACCTCACCCCTTGAGATTAAGTAATATTCAAAATTGAACAGACATTCTATCTGCAACAAATTCTCAATTCATCAAAATGTTTACCCCTTAGAAACGCCCCCGTTTATTGTAGGGTTCACGCTGTTAAATACCTATTTGGATTGATCTGGTTCAGGAGAAACATAAATACATCTATGGGCACTATGTAGTGAAAACTACTCATTTATTGAACAGGGTAAGAAAAACGATACGCTTGGGTGGGGGGGGTTAAAGCCCTAGTCCACGTTTACTTCACTTGTAAAGAACCGATCTCTGTAGAAACCATTTTAGCCAGCCTAAAAAATATATGAAGAAAAAGTGATTTTATCCGATATAGTATGAGAACAAGGACCTACTATAATTAATCATATAAAAACACGCTTTTTATTGAGAAAGGGGAGAGAAACTCATGGAAGTTGTTAAAGAAAAGACATTAGACATGACTGAACTGCTCAAATTTGCAATAGAAAGTGGTGCATCTGACTTACACATCAGTTCTGGGGAATCCCCCATGTTCAGAATCGATGGCGACATTAAAAGAATAGATATGGAGCCTTTAACCAGGGAAAAGGTACACACCCTGATCTATGATATCCTAAATGATCAACAGCGAAAAATCTTTGAGGAAAATCATGAACTTGATTTCTCCATTGCGCTTGGAGAGTACGGGCGATTCAGAGTAAATGTCTTTATTCAAAACAGAGGAGAAGCAGCAGTCTTAAGAACTATTCCTAACAAAGTAAGGAGCTTTGAAGAGCTGGGACTACCCAGAATTTGCAAATCTATTGCTAAGGCTGAAAAGGGGTTAGTTCTAGCAACTGGTCCTACTGGGTCTGGTAAATCAACTACATTGGCAACCATGGTAGATTTAATAAATACCAGCTTCAATAAGCATATTATCACTATAGAGGATCCCATAGAATTTATCCATGAATCGAAAAAATGTCTGATTAACCAAAGAGAAGTGGGTGAACACACCCACAGTTTCGCTAATGCATTGAGAAGTGCTCTAAGAGAAGACCCCGATGTGATACTGGTCGGTGAGATGCGAGATTTAGAGACTATCTCTTTGGCACTCACTGCCGCTGAAACAGGCCATCTTGTCTTTGCTACCCTCCACACTAACAACGCTCCCAAGACGATTGATCGTGTCGTGGATGTTTTTCCGGCTGATCAGCAAGCTCAAATAAGAACTATGTTATCAGAAACGCTCTATGCGGTAGTTTCCCAGATTCTATTAAAACGAGCTGACGGGAAAGGGAGAGTTCCTGCCCTTGAAATCATGATCTGCACCCCTGCTATAAAAAATCTTATCCGTGAATCAAAGACAGCTCAAATTTTTTCCGTTATCCAAACAAGCCAGAAGCATGGAATGCAAACAATGGAAGCGTCAATTAAAAATCTACTGGAGAGAAGAATTGTTTCTCCAGAGGAGGTTCAAAATATACTAGGGGATTTAACCAAGCCCACTCAATAAGCACACGGTAATTTATAGAATACTATTTGGAGGAGACCTCCATGAATATCAAAGATCTCTTAACTGTGTTGGTGGAGCAGAATTCTTCTGATCTCTATATTACGGTTGAGAGCCCTCCCATGCTCCGTACCGAGGGTATCACTAGACCTTATAGCGACCAAAAAATTAAAGCTCATCAAACAGAGGAAATGGCAGCCTCCATTATGACTGAAAAGCAAAAAATAAAATTTGCTGAAACGCTTGAGATGAATCTCGCACTTCACTATCCTGAATTAGGTCGCTTTCGAGTAAATATCTTTAAACAAAAGGGTTTTACAGGCCTAGTCGTCCGTCAAATTAAAATGGACATCAAATCTATCGAGGAACTGGGATTATCCCCTGTACTAAAAGAGATTAGCCTTTGTAAAAGAGGGCTGGTATTAGTGGTCGGAAGAACGGGTACAGGAAAATCAACTACCTTGGCTGCAATGATTGACCACCGTAATGCTCACTCTACTGGTCATATCATCACCATTGAAGATCCTATTGAATTTGTTCACCGTCATAAAAAGATGATTGTTACCCAACGTGAAATTGGTCTCGACACCCACTCCCTTGCTAATGCCTTAAAGAATGTAATGCGATCAGCACCTGATGTCATCTTGATCGGTGAAATTCGGGATCAAGAAACCATGGAAGCAGCCATCACTTTTGCAGAGACAGGGCATCTGGTGCTGGCAACGCTCCATGCTAACAATGCTAATCAAGCAATGGAGAGAATCTTGAATTTTTTCCCTCATGAAAGACATGAGCAGATTCTTCTCCAGCTCTCCCTTAATCTAAAGGCAATCATTTCCCAACGCCTCATTCCCTCTAGTGACGGAGTGCGAGCTGCAGCTATAGAAATCCTTTTAGACACTCCCAGAGTAAAAGATTTACTCCATAAAAACCAGGTTGAACTCCTTAAAGAAGCTATGGCTCAGGGCTCTGGAGAAGGTATGCAAACCTTTGATCAGGCTATTTTCAAACTCTATAAACAGGGAAGGATAGATTATAATAATGCCCTCGCCTATGCAGATAGTGTTAATGACTTAAGGCTGAAAATCAAACTCGATAAAATTGGCGATGAAAAGGTACCTCCAGTTTCTGAGAAAAAGCCTAAAGATTCATTTAGATTACGACCTGATGTCAAATAAAACAGCTACAATTTTTTCACTTTCCTAAACCCTCTTTCCCTCCTTTCCCCTTAAGACCTCCTATAAGAAAGCTAGTGCATTCTTTTCCCATACACGAGAATTATGCATTGCATCTTTGACAATAATAAGTTAGTATTTTAACTCAAGTTTTATTAAAATTATATCTAGTATACTGAATCTGTGGCTTAATTGTAAACTGTCACATGGGAGAAAAGGAAACTTTTGATCTTAAAAAACTGGAGGTAGGGTCTTTCGAGAACAACTGCTACTTGCTTATCTGCCTCAAAACTAAAGAGGCTCTCATTATTGATCCCGCCGCAGATGCTAAAAAAATTATCAAGGCATCTAAAGGTTTAAAGGTGAAATACATTCTCATTACCCACGGCCACTTTGATCACATCAGTGCCTTAGAGACGGTGAAAAAGGCACTCCGAGCAGCGGTAGGCATTCACCCTGCTGATGCCCCTGCTCTTCCCTCTCCCCCAGATTTCTATCTGGAAGAGGGTGATCTCATCCACTTTGGTCAATGTACTTTGAAAATCCTCCACACACCAGGACACACCCTAGGAGGTGTATGCATGCTGATAGGAAGATATCTTATAAGCGGTGATACTATCTTTCCAGGAGGAGCTGGAAATACAGAGATCCCTGGTGCGAATCGAAGCCAGATATTAAAGAGCATCAGAGAGAAGCTCTTTTCTTTGCCTAGCTATACTATCATCTATCCTGGGCATGGAGCTCCAACCACGGTAGGAAGAGAGAGAAACAGCTCACACTATGAAAGGTAGACTCATCGGATGAACACCCTCGCGAAAGCAACAAAAAATAAAGGTGAGCATAATCTTGTAGTCGCTGAATATCACAACCCTTCTGTCTTTGATATACTGGCTCAACAATGGAATCACCTTATCACCCTCTGTCCCACTACTACTCCATTCCTCACCTGGCAATGGCAAAAGATATGGTGGAATCATCACAATCAAGGTCACCGTTTAAGAATTATAACAGTGAGCGCAAAAAACGGGAGGCTTTGTGGAATAGCTCCCTTGTATTCAGAAGAGAAAAATGGGGAACAGAAGCTGATGTTGCTTGGCAGTGCAGACCTCTGTGACTATCTTGATTTTATCGTGGTGAAAGGTGAAGAAGAATACTTCTATTATACACTATTGTCTTATCTCACTTCAACTGCCACTGAAAAAACCACCCTTTGTCTAAACTCCATCCTCCACCACTCACCTACCCTCCATTACTTTAAAGAAACCGCTTACAGTAAAGGTTATATCTTGAATCTATATCTAGAGGATACTGCTCCATCGCTTAACCTTCCTAGTAATTTTGAGTCCTATCTCAAATGGCTTACCAAAAAGGATAGACATGAGATCAGGCGCAAAATAAGAAGGGCAGAAAAAGAATCAAAAATAGACTTCAAAAGGATCCATCATCCCCCTCAGATAATGCACAAAATGCCTAGTTTCCTGAACCTTTTTAGCAAAAGTGCAGGTGAAAAGAGGGAATTTTTCAACAGACAAAGAGAGATGTTCTTTTTGACTCTAGCACAGGAATTTTCTGGGATGGGTTGGTTAGAGCTTTTTACCTTATCCTTTGATGAAAAGGATGTAGCATACCTCCTTTGCTTTAACTACCATGACACTATCTATCTCTATAACTCTGCTTATGACCCCATCTATTCCACCTTTAGCCCAGGAATTGTTGCTATAACCTATTGTTTAGAAGATGCCATCAAGCGGGGAATCAAGCGGTTTGACTTTTTGAGAGGAAATGAAGCCTATAAATATCACTTTGGTGCCCAAGATCAAAACCTCTATACGCTAATCATTCATCTCCATAGAGAAAAAAGAGTATGTACCGAATAGCTATGATCAGTGTTCACAGCTGTCCTTTAGCCACACTAATGAACTTAGCACGCTTTTGGGTGGAGAAGGTGCTGGATTTTAAATCCTGGATACTAGACACTAGATTAAACGAATGCAGAATTCGGATTGCGGATTGCGGAATTAAAAATCCAAAATCTGAGATTCAAAACCCACACTATCTATGATCCATCCTATAGTCACTGCATCACTGGGTACAAAGGGGATCCCTAAGTAATCAATTTAAAAAAAAATATACTATGGTAAGTGAAAAACCACCTCCAGATGCAAAAAAGGTTCTCGTAATCATGGCACATCCTGATGATGCTGAATTATCCTCAGCAGGTACTTTGATCAAATGGATAGCTAAAGGATGTCAGGTAAGATATATTATCTGCACCACAGGGGATAAGGGAACAAAAGAGGCCAAGATGACACCTTTTCAATTAGCCGAGATAAGGGAAAAGGAACAAAGAGAGGCAGCCAGTGTACTAGGTATTACAGGGCTTACCTTTCTGAGACATGCAGATGGAGAACTAGAGCATAACGAAAGTTTTCGCAATGAAATTGCACTCCTGATTAGAAAATTTCAACCTCAAATCATCATCACTCATGATCCATGGAGACCGTACCAACTTCACCCTGATCACAGAGCAGTTGGATTTTCCACTGTAGATGCAGTGATAGTAGCTCGGGATCATCTCTTCTTACCAGCTCTTTTGGAGCTGGAACTGCCTGCTCACGCCCCTTTGGAACTATACTTCACCTTCCCCTCTACCCCTGATTATGTGGTAGATATTACCGATGTCATAGAAAAGAAATTGGAGGCACTGGAAAAGCACCAGAGTCAACTTAAATCCATTCCTGACTGGCGCGAAAAGATAAAGCTCATGAGCTCAAAACTTGCCGAGGGGAAACAATTCCACTATGCTGAGTCATTCAAGCGTCTGGTGCTTACCTATCAATGATAAAAAAGTTTTACTCAATTCATAGAAAGCAAAGGCAATGAATATAAAAGTAGGATGCTGTGGTTTCCCCCTTGCTAAGGAAAAGTACTATCAGCATTTAAAAGTGGTAGAGCTCCAACAAACTTTCTACCAGCCACCCCAGCTCAAGACTGCTAAAAGATGGAAAGAAGAAGCCCCTTCCGATCTTGAATTCACCCTTAAGGCATGGCAATTAATCACCCACAAGCCTAGTAGTCCAACCTACCGTCGTTTAAAAGAAAGAATCTCTTCTAGAAGACAAAATTACTTGGGATATTTCCAACCAACAGATGAAGTGTTTGCAGCATGGAGAAACATCAATGAGATCGCAAAGACCTTAAATAGCAAGATTATTGTCTTTCAATGCCCAGCCAGTTTCACTCCCATCAAACAACACAAAGAAAACCTTAGAAAGTTTTTTTCTACCATTAAAAGGAATCATTACCTCATCGTCTGGGAACCAAGAGGCTCCTGGCAGCAAGAAGAAATCGATGAGCTCTGTGAGGAACTCCAGCTCATTGCGTGCCTTGATCCTTTCCTCACACACTCTCCAGCGCGCACTCTGGGTTACTTTCGGCTCCATGGGAAAGGTGGGTACCGCTATCGATACAACAAAAAAGATATGATCCATCTTAAGAATCTCTCAGGGAGCTTCACGCACACCTATTTTATGTTCAACAACATCTACATGTTTGAAGATGCGAAACGCTTTCTCAAACTTCTGAAAGATGGGTAAAGGAAAAGTCTTGATCGGAACGAGCGGGTGGAACTATCCCCATTGGGGAAAAGGTGTATTTTATCCCCCTGAGGTGAAACAAAAGGAGTGGTTATCTTACTACTCGCACTCCTTTGACACCGTCGAGATCAATAACACCTTTTATCAGCTGCCCCAAAAAGCGGTTTTTGAACGCTGGGAACGCTCAGTACCTTCACACTTTAGGTTTGTAGTGAAGGTAAGCCGCTACATTACCCATATAAAGAAACTTAACCAGCTAGAACAGCCCCTCTTAAGGTTCCTAGAAAATGTCTCCTCGCTCAAAAAAAAGCTCGCGCTCCTCCTCTTTCAACTTCCTCCATTTTTAAAAGCAAACCAGTTACGTCTCAAACATCTTCTTGACCTTCTTAAAGACCAATCGATTATCCCTGGTGTGAAGGCAACCTTCGAATTTAGAAATAAGACCTGGTTAGAAAAAGAAATCTTTCATCTCATTACACAGAGGAATGCTGCCCTCTGCTTTGCAGACTGGCCTGACCTGAGGGTAACTGAGCCAGTTACTGCTGATTTTATCTACCTTCGAAGACATGGCCCTAAGAGTTTATATGCCTCTGGTTATTCCCAGGAGGAAATCAAAAAGGATGCCACGCAGATAAACAGAT